>Ga0233365_1000852_pt1 | contig 13645 bp, 11 predicted proteins | sample ElkDunMinimDraft_27_FD_191535 | JGI IMG/M metagenome (GOLD analysis project Ga0233365, IMG submission 191535) | Fecal eukaryotic communites from dung pellets of Tule Elk in California, USA - Elk Dung C36 | ecosystem: Host-associated > Mammals > Digestive system > Large intestine > Fecal | place...
CGTCGTCGGAGCCGTCACCGGCGCCGTGTGGGCCGGGGCCCGGGTCTCAGCAGGCGGCGCGGTCGCGGTGCTCGCCGTGACCGTCGTGCTGGTCGGGTGGGTGATCGCGCGCCGGCGCGTCGTCCTGGCCTATGCCGCACCCGTGGTCTGGGCTGCGGTGTGGGTCGCGGTGGCCGCCGACGGGTTGGTTCGATACTCGGCGTTGGCCGCCGCTCTGCTCCTGGCAGCCTGGACCGGTTGGCGGATCGCCCGCGATCCCGACCGGGTCGGCGTGGCTGCGGGTTTAGCGACCATCGGCGGGCGATGTCTGCCAGGCTGAACTGAGCTGGTGTCCGCCAAGCTCGGGTTGAGCCGACGCGACAACGGGAGGGGTGAGCCGATGAAGTGCACCGTGTTCGGCGCGACCGGGTACATCGGCGGGCGCCTCGTTCCCGGACTCATCGATGCCGGGCACGAGGTCCGCGCCGTCGCACGCACCCCGGAGAAGCTGGCGCACGTTCCCTGGGCGGGCCGAGCGGAGGTCGTGAAGGGGGACGTCACCGACGCCGACAGCGTCGCGGCGGCGCTCGAGGGCCAAGACGTCGTCTACTACCTGGTGCATTCGCTCAACCAGCATGACTTCGTCGCCGCCGATCGAGAGGCCGCCGAAACGGTCGCGGCGGCCGCGTGGGAGGCCGGTGTCTCCCGCATCGTCTACCTCGGTGGCATCATTCCCGCACACGGCAGACTGTCTCGGCACCTGGCGTCGCGGGCGCAGGTCGGAAGAATTCTGCTCGCCTCCGGAGTGCCCACAGTAGAGTTGCGGGCTGCGGTCATCCTCGGTTCCGGCTCGGCCAGTTTCGAGATGCTGCGGTACCTGACCGAGCGGCTGCCCGCGATGATCACCCCGCGCTGGGTGAACAATCGGATCCAGCCGATCGCTATTCGGGACGTCCTGCGCTATCTGACCCGGGCCGCCGAACTTCCCGCCGAGGTCAGCCGAAGCTTCGACATAGGCGGCCCCGACATCCTGACCTATGTGGAGATGATGCGCCGCTACGCCGTGGTCGCGCACCTGCCGCGCCGCGTCATCCTGCCGGTGCGGGTACTCACTCCGTGGCTGTCGGCCCAGTGGGTCAACCTGGTGACCCCGGTGCCCAGGAGCATCGCGGTGCCACTGATCGAATCGGTGATACATGAGGTGGTGTGCCGCGACCATGACGTCGACCGGTATATCCCGAAGCCTGACGGCGGACTGACACATTACGAACGCGCCATCGAGTTGGCATTGACGCGCATCCGAGACGACGATGTGCCGACCCGATGGTCCGACGCGTCCACTCCCGGAGCCCCGTCGGATCCGATGCCGACCGACCCCGATTGGTCGGGCGGAACGCTGTACCAGGACGTTCGCGAACTGCGCACCACCGCGTCACCCGAGACGGTATGGCAGGTCATCGAGGCCATCGGAGGAGAGCACGGCTGGTACTCGTTCCCGCTCGCCTGGTCGGTACGGGGTTGGATCGACCGCCTGGTTGGCGGAGTCGGGCTGCGGCGCGGCCGTCGAGACCCCCGACGACTGCGCGTCGGCGAAGCATTGGACTGGTGGCGAGTCGAGCACCTCGACCGGCCGAGACTGCTGCGGCTTCGCGCCGAGATGCGAGTACCGGGCCGGGCCTGGTTGGAGCTGTCGGTCGAACCCGGTCCCGGCAACGGATCCACCTATCGGCAGCGAGCCCTGTTCGAACCGCACGGATTCGCTGGACACGCCTATTGGAAGGGAATCGCGCCGTTTCACGGCGTGGTGTTCGGCGGCATGGCGCGCAACGTGGTGGGGGCGGCCGAGCGCGAGAACGGAACCCCGAGCGCCACGGTCGACGCCGAAGCCGGTGGTCGCACAACCGATTCCGCCGGCTGACGGTGCCATCTGATCGTCGCCCTGACGGGTATCGCCAAGGAGGGAGCAATCGGTGGCGCTCTCCATTTAGGATCGTTGCAGCCTCCCTGGCCGCCTTGTCGATCTCCTCATGGAGTTGTTCATTCTGTTCGCGACGGTCTGCCCAAGCAGGACTGAAGTGGACAACCGGCTTCGCGTCCGCCGGCGATCGACCTTCTATCGCCATGACGCCTCTGACGCAGTCGATCATGTCGGCACCTTCACGCCGCATCACCTCAATGGCCTGATGAATGTCACGGCTCGAACGATATTCGGCGCGGCCCTTCTCGATCAGCTGCGCGCGTTCATCAATCGCCGGCATGGCCTCACCTCAGCATCTGCCGGGCTTTCCCCGTGTCCCGCCCAGCACCGCCCCCATCGAACGGGCGCGACATCACTGGCCGGGAAAGAACTTCCAGTCCCCCTCGGAAACGACCTCGACCGTGTCGTCGGTGACCTTGATGGCCGTCTCGTCGTCCATGGCGTATGCCGGGCCGCCGAGGCCGGACGCCCAACGATTCGCCTCGTCGAGAGTGTTTCTCGGCATCATCTCGTGCCCCAGGTGCGGGAAGATCGAGAAGTCGACCATCCCCAGCGTGCTGTCACCGCCCCCGGACGGCGACGTCCAGTTGACGAAACGCTCTCCGATACGAGGAGTCATCACCATGCTGCCCGCGCTCATGCCCACCCAAACCATGTCGGACAGCGACGGCAGGAGATCCGCCAGCCCGGACTGCCGCATCCAATGGCACAGATACACCGCGTCACCACCGTCCACCAGCAGAACATCGGCCTCCCGAACCCAGGGGACCCAGCGCTCCGCGTCGATGCTGGGCAGCGCGGTGAGTTCCAACAGTCCCAACGATTTCCAGTCCAGATCGCACATGGGGGCCGGGCTTCTGCCGGCAACGAATCGCCAGGCGGAGGCGGGAGTACACATGGGATGGCCGTATTCCGCGGTCGGGATGCACAGGGCGTTGCACTCGGCCGTCGGTTTGCCCAGAAGTTCGACCAGCGCATCGTGGATGCTCGGGTTCTTAACGCCGCCCGACGTGAGAAGAAGCTTCAACCCTGCCTCCAAATGAGAGTGTGATCGGCTGCCAGCGTACCGACCGAGCGACGCCGCCCAGCCCAACCGATCGGACAGACTCGAACAGACCCCGCGTACATCGGTGGCGTCACGATTCGCTCCACCTGTCAGAGCTCACCGGCGAGGCGTTCGACGGCGACCGCCACGGGCTCCTCACGGACATGACGGAATCCGGTGCCCGCCCACAAATGCAGAAGCTGCGGGTCTCCGGCGCGTGCTGCGGCTCTTCGCAACGGACTGGTCAGGTGGTGCAACGCCGGATAGCCCGATGGAGCCAACTGGCCGTACCGGTCGACGAAGCGATTGCGCAGCGCCCGAGCGGGTCGGCCGGTGAACGCGCGCGTCACCACCGTGGAGGTGAACTGCGGGTCCGACAGAGCCGCGCGATGCGTCGCGGATACGCCGCTCTCCTCAGTGAGCAGGAGCGCGGTGCCGACCATGACCGCTTCCGCACCGACGTGGACCGCCGCCGATACATCGCCGGGTGTGGCGACGCCTCCGGCCGCGATGACGGGTGCACCGGTGGCGTTCTGAACAGTGGCGACGAGTTCGGGCATCACTGCCGTGGGCGGCGGCCGTTCGGGGCTGAGCGTCGCGGAGTGTCCGCCCGCCGTCGCGGCTTGGACGATCAGGCCGTCGGCTCCGGCGTCCATGGCCGCCAGGGCTTCGTCTTGGTCGGTGACCGTCTGGAGGACGATCACTCCCGCGTGTCGCAGCCGCGCGATCACCTGGCGTTCGGGAATGCCGAAGGTGAACGATGCCACCGGCGGTGGGTCTTCGATCAGCACATCGATCTTGGCGCGCCAGTGATCGTCATCCTCGATCGGTTCGCCTTCGGGCAACGAGACGCCGAGCCGTTGCGCTTCGGGAAGCAATACCCGCGCATAGCGCCGGTAGGCGTCCGGATCGACCGGTACCGGGTGCGGCGCGAACAGGTTGACACCGAAGGAGACCCCCGACTTCCGTACGTCACGGATCTGAGAGGCGAGATCCTGCGGGCTCTTGTAGCCGCCGGCCAGGAATCCGAACCCGCCCGCGCGAGCGGCGGCGATCACGAGGGCGGGTGTCGTCGGCCCGCCGGCCATGGGAGCCGCCAGGACCGGAATATCGATGCCCAGCGGGGCGAGCAACTCAAGCATGCGTCTCCTTCACTCCAGCCGACATGTGAAGCCCGTCAATGGCATCCTCCAACACCGACTGACCGCGAATGTTCGCCGACCGTTCCCGCTGATGGGACCGACCGGGCGCGTCGAGCGAGACCAAATCGCACGTATCGATCCATGTCGTGCCGAGGTGGAACCCTCCATCGAACCACCCGGAAGCAGGCGTCAGGTTTCAGCCTATGTAATCAGCGAGCACCAGACCGTACGCGGCGCGCGGAGCCCGAGGCGCTACCGATCCAGCTGATCCATATGAGTTCACATACGTCAGGGAGGGCGAGACCGTTCGCGACGCGGCCATGAGATCCCGTCGTTCAATCTCTTCACCTCGTCCCAAATCACAGGAGATGGAGGTGCCCCGGTTGACAGCGGGGGCCACCGGTCACCTCGTTCGCAGTCGAGCCAGGTCCTCGGTCACCTCCGACAGCGCCGGGTAGAGGCGCCGGTATGCCTGGTAGTAGCCCCGGTACTCCGCATGCCGGTCGGGGTCGGGCGCATAGGTGTCGGTGACCACCGAACGCGCCGCCATCACCGCGGTCAGATCGTCGACCACTCCGACCCCGGCCGCCGCGACCATGGCGGCGCCCACCGGCGCCCCCATGGCGTTCGCGGACCGTTGGACCCGCACTCCCGTCACGTCCGCCTTGATCTGGTTCCACGTGCTTCCCGCAGCGCCGCCCCCCACGACCCGCAGTGCGGTCGGTTCCACACCCAGACGGGCGAGTTCGTCGAGGTTGTGCGCGAGCCCGTAGGCGGTGCCCTCCAGGATCGCGCGAACCATGTCGGCGCGCGTCGTCGACATCGAAAGTCCCATGAGGACTCCCCTTACTCGACTGTCCCAGATGGGTGACCGCTCGCCCAGGAAATAGGGCAACAAGAGCAGTCCGCCACCGCCCAGTGGCGCCGTATCGGCCAGCGCGTCGAGTTCCGCGAAATCGGCGCCCGTTGCGAACTGTTCGCGATACCAGCGCAGTATTCCTCCGGTGGAGACCATGGACCCGAACGCGAGGTGATGTCCCGGCACCACATAGGGCATGACACTGAGCGAGCCGTCCGAGCGTCCTCGATCCTGCGGGACGGCGGCGTTGATCACCGTGGACTGCCCGGTCATCTCGCAGACGTCACCAATGGTTGCGATGCCGGCCTCCACACTCGCGGCGGCACCGTCGACCAGCCCGGCCACCACCGGGGTTCCCTCGACGAGACCGGTGGCCGAGGAAGCGGCCGCGTGGATGGTCCCCACGACCGTGTCGGGTTCGGCGATCGAGGGCAGCCATTGCGCCGGGATACCCCAGAGGTCGGCCAGCTCCGACGACCAGGTTCGCGAGTCGAGGTCGTTGAGCAGGCTCAAACCGGTGTGCCCGGAGTCCACGCACAGTTCACCGGTGAGTCGCTGCACCAGGTACCCGTTGGCCATGACGACATGGCGGACGTGTTCGCGCAACAGCGGCTCGTCGCGCAGCAGCCAAGCCAGTTTCGGCGCCGCATAGTAGGAGTCCAGTCGATTACCGGCTATCGCCTGAACCGCTACGGCATCATGTGACTCGCATTCGGACTGTCCTCGTCGGTCGAGCCACAGCAACGCCGGTCGCAGGGGCCGCGACCGGGCATCCAACACCACGATGCTGGGCGCCTGGCTGGACACTCCCACGGCCACCACCGCAGACGCGGGCTCCCCTGAGGCGGCCAGCGCCGTGCGGATACCGGCTGTCGCCGCCCGCCACCAGTGCTGCGGGTCCTGCTCGGCTGCTCCGTCACTCGGATAGCTGGTCGGGTATTCGAAGCGCGCTTCACCGAGCACTCGCCACCGGTCGTCGACCACGACGACCTTGGTTGCCGTGGTGCCGATGTCGACGCCCACGAGGATGCTCATCGAGAGTCCTTGGCCGATACCGCGTCGGCGTCGGTCAGTTCTCTCGCGGCGCGGCGTTCGGCCTCGCGCTGCGACCGATAACCGTCCACTTCGGCTGATTGCCGGTCGGCGTCCCAGCCCAGCACCTGCCCGACGATACGGGCTGCGGGCTCAGCGGCGGCCGCTCCGGCATCGGGTGTCTCCATGAACACGCGGGTACGGCGCACGAGGACGTCGTCAAGGTGCATAGCGCCTTCGTGACTGGCCGCGTAATGCAGCTCGGCGGCGAGGTAGCCGGGAGCCTCCGGCAACGGCTTGCCCAGGTCGGGGTGCTCTTCGATCAGGTGCAGGATGTCCAGTGTCAGCGAACCGTAGCGGCCCAGCAGGTGCTCGATCCAGGCGGTGTCCAGACCCGATTGTGCGGCCAGCACCTTCCGGCGACGCCACAACACGCGGTAGCCCTCGGCACCGAGAATCGGCAACCGTTCGGTGGCGCTCTTCGGCACATCCGCGTCGAGGTGGGCGGCCACCGCGTCGACCGCGTCGCGCGCCATGATCCGGTAGGTGGTGTATTTGCCGCCCACCACGGTGAACATGCCGTCGGGACCGGGAACCACCGCGTGGTCGCGCGACAGTTTCGCGGTGGAATCTCCCTTGCCGCTGATGAGTGGCCGCAAGCCGGCGTAGACCCCGACGACATCGTCACGGGTCAGCGGTGTGGCCAGCCAACGGTTGGCGTGGCCCAGCAGGTAGTCGATATCGGATTTCGTCGCGATGGGCGTGCCGCGTTCGTGTTCCCACTTGGTGTCGGTGGTGCCCATCAGCCAGTAGTCGAACCAGCGGCGAATGATGAACACGCTGTCGGAGGTCCGCGCGATGAGCCCGCTGTCGGCGTCGATGCGGTCGCCGGGGATGACGAGGTGAATGCCCTTGGCGGCGGTCACCGACAGGGTGTGTTCCCCGGCCAGTTCCTGCACCTCCTCTGCCCACACGCCGGTGGCCGACACGACGGCGCGTCCGGTGACGGTGAACTCCTCACCGGTTTCGGTGTCGCGCGCTCGCACTCCGGTCACCCTGCCGCCGTCACGCGTCACCTCGATCACGGGGGTGTGGCTGGAGACGTCGGCGCCGAGGAAGGCCGCGGTTCGGGCGACCATCATGGTGTGGCGGGCGTCGTCGACGCGAACGTCGTAGTACTGGACGCCGCCTTTGACGACATCGGGACGAAGTGCGGCCAGTTCCCGCAGGGTTCCGGCGCGGCTGAGGTGTCGATGTCCCTTGACACTGCGGGTTCCGGTGAGCCGCAACAGGTCGTACAGGAGAACTCCGGCCCCGATATAGGGCCGCTGCCAACGGCTGGTGAACGGAAAGGTGAACTTCTCCGGCGACACCAGGTGGGGGCAGAGCCGGTCGACCATGAGGTCGCGCTCCTTGAGTGCCTCTCGCACCAGGGAGAGGTTCAACTGCTCCAAATAGCGCAGTCCACCATGGAACACCTTGCCGGAGCGCGAGGAGGTCCCGGCCGCGAGGTCACCGGCTTCAAGTAGCGCCACGGTCATGCCGCGCGCCACGGCATCCAATGCCGTTCCGACTCCGGTGATTCCACCGCCGATGACGATCAGGTCGTATTGCCGTTGTGCCATCGCATCCAGCGTCGCCCGCCGCGTGGTCGGGTCGAGTCGAGCGTTACTCATGAGTCTGCTCCACCGATTGGCCATAGTGGGCGATGCGTTGCCGGACCCGCTCGATCTCATCGTCCGCGATGAGGTTGGGTGCGCCGACGGTGGTGGCGCGCAACCATACTTCGCAGAGCCATTCGAGGTAGACCGCCAGATCGAACGCCTTGCCCAACCGATCGGCGACGGTCACGGTGCCGTGATTGGCCATCAGGCAGCCGGAACGATCGACCAACGCCGCGATCACGTTGTCCGCCAGCTCGGACGTGCCGTAGGTCGCGTATCGGCTGACGCGGATCGGCCCGCCGAACAACGCCACCAGGTAGTGCGCCGAAGGCAGTTCGGTGACCAGGGTCGAAGCGGCCGTCGCGGCGGTGGAATGGGTGTGCACCACCGCCAGGTGCTCGGTCTGCCGGTATATCGCCAGGTGCATCGGCAGTTCGCTGGTGGGAGTCAGCTCACCCTCGACCAGGTGGCCGGCCAGGTCGGTCACGCACACCAGCTCTGGAGTGACCGCCTCATAGTCCACACCGGATGGTGTGGAGGCCACCAGGTCGCCGTGCCTTACGCTGATATTGCCCGACGTGCCCACCACCAGGCCGTCGGCACGCAGTCGTCGACCGTACGCGGCCACGTGACGACGTTGCTCGGCCAGGATCATGCTCGATCCCCTCTCTGCGCCAGCAGTTTGCGCCGCAACAGTTCGTCGGGGCGGGTATCGATGCGCTCGGCCTCCGTCGCCGAAAGGAAGCGAGGTCTGCCCACCGCCAGAGCGCCGGACAGAATCCGGGCGGCTTTGATCGACATGTCGGTGATCGCGACGGCTTCAGCGGTGTCGGCGGCCAGTGCGAAGATCCCGTGATTGGTCAGATAGGCCACTTTCGGTGGCCTGGCGTGCTGATCCACGTGGCGGCGGAGCCCGTCCCGGACCGCCCGCGCCAACGCCAGACCGGGATCGGCGTATGGGATGAGCAGGTTGTGCCGCCCCAGCACGACCACCTGATCGGGGAACAGGCTCCCGGCCACCAGCAGCTCGGCCTGATCACTGCACAGGAGCGCGTTGATCGCCACCGGATGAGTGTGGGCGAACACCGAGGCGTCCGTCTCCTCCATGCAGACCGCGTGCAGCAGCGCCTCCATGGACGGGCGTGGCGCGCCCGGATCGAGCTTGGCGTCCCGCATCGCCTCACTCACCTCGTCATCCGAGGCGCCGTGCGAGTTGACCAGATCGATCAGCGGTGACGTTCGCAGCTCTACGAAATCCGCGGAGGTCGAGCTCCCCAATGAGGAGCCGCTGGCCTTGACCAGCATGCGTCCGGGCTCGGTGCGCACCGAGGTGTTTCCTTCGGCGAGGATGGCGGCATCCCGCTCCGGGACGCCCAGCGTCTGTGACAGGGCGACCAGTGCCGACAGCGGATCGGTCATGATGATTCCTTCCAGGACAGTCGTGCGGTGTCGACTCGGGACCGGTAGCGCGCGTACTCCTGCTCGTAGACGCGCGCGGTCGCCGCATCGGGTTCGATGACGGTGGCCGGCGCGGTCCACGCGTCGATGTCGATGTCCCGGCCGTGGGCCAGCGCAGCGGCGATCACCGCTCCGCGCGCACCGGTTTCGGGTTGCGGCGCCAGCCGGATGGGCCGGTTGAGAACGTCGGCGATGATGCGAAGCCACGCGAGGCTGCGGGTGCCACCACCGCACACCGCGACCTCACCGGTCAAGCCGGCGGCTTCGAAGCAGTGGCGTGCCGCGTAGGCGATGGCCTCGCATGTGGCGCGCACCAGGTCGTCGATGTCGGTGTGCAGGGACAGGCCCTCGAAGTTGGCTCGTGCCATGGGTTCCAGGAACGGAGCCCGTTCTCCCGATGGGGAGAAGAACGGGAGGCATCGCACCCCGTTGGCCCCGGTCGGGGATTTCGCCAGCATCGATTCGAGGTCTCGGTGTTCACGTCCGGCCAGTCGCAGCACCCAGTCGACGGCAGCGGTACCGACCATCGCGGGCATCGCGCGCAGCCACTGCCCCGGTGTGCCGGTCGCCAGGGTCATACCGGTCGGTACGCCTCCGGTGTCGGGGGTTTCGGTGAGCACCTGACAGGCCAGCGTGGTCCCGATGATGAGGTGGCCGTCGCCGGGTTCGCGCACTCCCGATCCCAGGGCCCCGGCGGGCAGGTCGAACGGTCCCGCCGCCACCGGCACTCCGGCCGGTAGCGCCAGGGCGCCGGGGTTCAGTTCCCCGATCGGTGTGGGTGTCACCACCGGCGCCAGCAGGTCGGTGCGGTGCGTCAGTCCACAGTCGGCGAGTACGTCCGGGTGGTATCGGTGGCGGTGTGGGTCGGAGAACGGCAGTGAGGCGTCGGAGACGTCGGTGGCGCGCACCCCGGTCAGGTGCTGCATCACGATGTCCTTGCAGTACCCGGCGGTGGCGGCCATGTCGAGCACGGCGGGTTCGGCCTCGTCCAGCCAGGAGAGAAGGGGGGCCGCCGATCCGGGGAACATCGTGTTGCCGGTGCGCCGGAACGTGCGTTCCACCACGCCGGTGGCCATCCAGTCGCGCAGCACTGCGACGGCGCGGGAGTCGAGCCAGGAGATCGCGGGCCGGACCGGGCGGCCCGCCTCGTCGACCAGCCAGACGCCGTCTCCCTGACCGGTCAGGCCGATCACCTCGATATCGGTTGTCGCCGCGACCTCGGCGACGACTTCGGTGACCGAGGTCAGTACTTCGGCGATGTCCTGTTCGTACCAACCGGGTTGCGGATTGACCAGCCGAGTGGGTCGTGAGGCGACCGAGAGGATCTTTCCCGACGGGTCGAAGGTGGCCGCCTTGGTGATCGAGGTGCCTACATCGATTCCGATATACATCATGGACTCGCCGGGTTGGCGGGAGGCTTGCCGCTCAAGAACCGTTCGACTTCGGCGGCACAGATGCGAGCCGCGGTGTCGGCGACCTGTCGACTGCATCCGGCGATGTGCGGAGTAGCCACCACCTGCGGAAGGTCCAGCAATCGGCTGCCCTTGGGGACCGGCTCGGTGTCGAAGACGTCCAGCCCGGCCCCGGCCAGGTGACCCGAGTTCAGCGCCTCGTACAGCGCCTCGTAGTCGAGGACTCCGCCGCGCGCGGTGTTGATGACGATCGCTCCCTCAGGCAGTTTCGCCAACTCGGCCGCGCCGATCATGTTGCGCGTTTGCGGGGTCAATCGCTGATGGAGACTCAGGATCTGCGAGCCCGCCAGCAGTTCATCCAAAGTGTCTACTTTATGGACGCCGTCGGAGTAGTCGGTGACATAGGGGTCGTAGGCCGAAACGGTGGCGCCGAACGCCGACAGGAGGCGCCCGACCAGCCGACCGACCGCGCTGTAACCCACGAGACCCACTCGTGAGCCTCCGATCTCCATTCCGGAATGCCCGTGATCGAAGTACTTGCCGTGCCAGGAGCCATCGGTGACCGCCGTTCGCGAGGCGACCAGGTTGCGGCAGGTCGCGATGATCAGGCCGATGGTGAACTCGGCCACCGCGTTCGCGTTACGCCCCGGCGCGTAACAGACCGTCACACCGTGCTCGGCCGCCGCCGCCAGGTTCACGTTGACCGGTCCGCCGCGACTGACCACCACCAGCCGCAGTCCCGGCGCCTCCTCGAAGACTCGCCTGGTGAACGGCGCCAGATGCGTCACCGCGATCTCGACACCCTCCAGCGACTCGATGAGCCCGTCCTCGTCGCCGGCCGCCTCCCGGACCTCGGCCACCGGGCCGAACGGGACGCTGGGCCACGGCAGTGACAGACGCCGAACCGGCTGATCCTCGCCGACGCGCGCGTGTATCGCCGCCTCCATCAGCTCCGGCAGTATGAACTGGTCACCTGCCGCCAGAATCGGTGCTGTGCTCATCGGCCGTTCTCCTATCGCAGTCGCCGACCGTCATCGGCGTCGAAAACGAATGTTCGGTCCCGGTGGAACCGCAACGGAAGGTCATCGCCGGGGTCGGCGCGCAGGTGAGGTGGGGTCTGCACGAGCAGTCGCGCCTCGATGCCGGGCAATTCGACCGTGGCGAGTCCGAACTCCTGAAGGTTCTCGAAGACGACGACCGAACCCGTGACATCGGCCGAAGTGGAGTCGACGACCGTGACGTCCTCGGGGCGCACTCCCAACTGGACCGACGCGGCGGCCTCATCGGTCCGCACCGGCACGGGCACTCCATCCGCCAACCGAACCGAACCTCCGTCGGTGAGGGTTCCCGCCAGGAAGTTCATCGCCGGTTCGCCGACGAACTGCGCGACGAACAGATTGTCCGGGTCGTCGTAGATCTCATCGGGGGTGCCGACCTGTTGCACCACACCGTCGTCCATGACGACGACTCGGTCGGCCAGGCTCAACGCCTCCTCCTGGTCGTGGGTGACCAGGATCGTGGTGTATCCGAGCTCCTGTTGCAGGTGCCGCAGCTCGCGACGGGTGACGTCCCGCTGCGCGGCATCCAAATGCGACAGCGGTTCGTCCAGCAGTAGTACGTCCGGCTCGCGCGCGACGGCTCGCGCCAACGCGACCCGCTGCTTCTGGCCCGAGGACAGCCCGGCGGGCCGAGCGTCGAGTATGTCGGTCAACCCGATGCGTCCGGCGACATCGGCGACACGGGCGCGACGTTCCGCCGCACCACGTCCCCTCGCCTGAAGACCGAACGCGATGTTCTCCGCCACCGTCAACGGCGGGTAGAGCGCGTAGTTCTCGAAAGCGACACCGATGTTTCGCCGCTGCGGCGGCAGACCCACCATCGAGTGGCCGCCGACCTCGATGTCACCGGAGGTGACCTCCTCAAGCCCGGCGATCATGCGCAGCGTGGTCGACTTGCCGCAGCCGGATGGGCCGAGAAGACCCACGAGTTCGCCGCTGTCGACCGTGAGGTTGAAGCCGCGTACCGCCTCCACCGCCGGTCGGCCCTTCGTTCGGTAGGTCTTGCGCAGGTCACGCAGCACCAGGTCACTCATCAGCAACTCTCCTTTGTAGCCGCGTCACCGAGCACGGTGCCGGGTGCGGGCTGCGCGTGTGAACGCTCGTAACGGGTGATCACATCGACTTTGGCGTGCGAAGGCGACGCCGGATCGAACTCGAAACCGAGCCATTCCCGTGTCAGTCGCCGAGCCAGCTCCAAACCGATGACTCGCTGACCGAAACAGATGATCTGGCAGTTGTTGGACAGCACCGAGCGCTCGCACGAATAGCCGTCCATGACCGTGGTGGCGCGGATGCCGGTGACCTTGTTCGCGCTGATGGCCATGCCGATGCCGGTACCGCAGATCAGGATGGCGCGGTCGACCTCACCGTCGGCCACCGCTTCCGCCACCGCCAGGCCGACGTTCGGGTAAGGGGTGGTCGCGCCCGCCGCGACACCGAAATCGGTTACTCTCGCGACGCGCGGGTGAGCCGCGAGATCCGCGCGGATCGCTTCCTTGTACTCGTACCCGGCTTCGTCGGCGCCAACGGCCAGGCGCAGTCTTCTCGACATCACCGATCACCTCCAGACAGGACTTCGGCTGTCGCGGTCAGGCACAGCACCAACGAGACCGCCCCGGGGTCGGGCGTACCGACACTGCGTTCGGCCAACGGCCGCGCCCTGCCGACCTTCGGTGTCAGTTCGGCGGTGGCGCGGGCGGCCCGGTTCGCCACCTCGACGGCCGTCCGCCATGCCTCAGCCAGTGGTCGACCCGCATCGACCTCGGCGGCCAGCCGCTCGGAGAACGGCAGCAGGGCGTCCAACATGGTCTTGTCACCGAGCGCGGCGCCGCCGAGGCGCTCGACTTCGGCGGCACCGGCCGCGATCGCCGCCGCCACGGCCTCGGCCGTCGGGACCTGCACGTCTCCGAGGGCGTCTCCGACCGTTCGCAACAGCTGTCCCCACAGCACTCCGGAGGTCCCGGCACCGTCGTCGGCCCAGGCTGCTCCGGCGGCGCGCAGCGTTCCACCGACCCCGA
>Ga0233365_1000853_pt1 | contig 13639 bp, 12 predicted proteins | sample ElkDunMinimDraft_27_FD_191535 | JGI IMG/M metagenome (GOLD analysis project Ga0233365, IMG submission 191535) | Fecal eukaryotic communites from dung pellets of Tule Elk in California, USA - Elk Dung C36 | ecosystem: Host-associated > Mammals > Digestive system > Large intestine > Fecal | place...
ATGGGGTTTGGCCTGGAAATGGCCGGTATGCCGAAAGCCGAGCGGACTGCCAAGATACGTCAGGCCGCCGCCACCCTGCATCTGACCGACTACCTTGCACGCAAGCCGCGCCAGTTGTCGGGCGGGCAACGGCAACGCGTCGCGATCGGCCGCGCCATCGTACGCGATCCCAAGGTATTCCTCTTCGATGAGCCGCTGTCGAACCTCGACGCCGAGCTTCGGGTGAAGATGCGGCTCGAGATCGCCAAGCTGCACAGGGAACTGCGCGCGACGATGATCTATGTCACGCACGATCAGGTCGAGGCGATGACCCTCGCCGACAAGATCGTCGTGTTGCGCGCCGGTCTCGTGGAGCAGGTCGGCAGCCCTCTGACGCTCTATTCCGATCCGGACAACAGCTTCGTCGCCGGCTTCATCGGTTCGCCTCGCATGAACTTCATCGATGCCGTCGTGAAACGAAGTGACGGAGAGAACCTCGTACTCGCCTTGCCGGACCTGGGACTTGACGAACTCCCGGTCCGGCCGCGATCGATGCCGGCCCAAGTGCCCCGTAGCGTGACGCTCGGCCTGCGCCCCGAGCACTTCATACATGACGCTGATGCTGCATATCAGGTCAAGTTGCCATGCGGCGCTGTAGAGCGGCTCGGCTCGGTTTCCTACCTGTATACCGCGCCCGGCGAGGACGCCACGCTGACCGCCGCTCTGGACGGTTCAAGCGCGGTGTCAGTGGGTGATGTCGTCTCCATGTCGATAGACCCCGCCCGTTGCTTCCTGTTCGATGCCGATGGCGCGCGCATCTGATACCAGCCGGCATATTCGACCCAAGGGAAGTTCCGCGCACATTGCGGCCTGATATCAATGTGTGTTCCGTGTCCGCTTGTCAGCGGTGGGCGATGTCGTTAAACGCAGACTTCCATCCCCTATCAGGCAGATCACGCTCATGACGGAACCTGCAGAGACCAGCACGGACATTTCCTTTTCAGAAATCTTCTGGCGGCTTTGGTCGGGACGGGGGATCATCATCTTCGCGCCGCTGCTCGCCGCCGGTCTTGCGGCGTTGTATGTCGGGCTCACCGCGTTGCAGCAGAGCCAGCAGGTGACCTATATGGTCGCGCTGCGTAATATCGAGAACCAGCGCTATCCCAGCGGAGTGGAGTTCGCGCCGCAGGATTTGCTCATACCCGACGTTCTGTCGGCATTGCGTGAACGTTTCAACCTGCCCCGCTCGGTCGATCTGCGCTCCGCGATTACGGTGAATTACGATTCACCGATCGCCGCCGGCATCGCAAGACGCTATCAGGATCAGTTGTCGGTGCGCGGTCTTTCCTCTGCTGAAATCACCGCCCTGAACGAGACCTATCTGGCCCAGCTCCGCAGCGCCGTTTCTTCGTCGGTGCGTGTAAGCGTGGACTATGTGGCGCTCGGCGTGGGCCAGGACGTTGGTCTTGCTGTGGCGCGCGCGGTGCCCGAATTGTGGTCAACCATCTATCCGACGCGATTCAGAATATTCTCCGACAGACGCATCGCAAATTTCGGCATTTCGCGGTCGGACGAAAATCTGTCGTCGACGACAAGCGTTATGATCGCGGATACGCGTGTCAACACGATGCGCTCGGGCCTGGAGCAACTGGTCGAAGACAACCGTTTGGCACTGTTGCGGACGGAGGATGGTGCATCCGCGGTCGATCTTCAGGTGCAGTTGCAGCAGTTCGAAGCGATATGGTTCAACCCTATTCGCCTCTCCTACCTGACCGGGACGGACGCAATTTCGCAGTCCTATCTGAACCAGTTGAGGGTGAATGTCGCAGACCTGAATCGCCAGGTTGAGGCGTTCGACGCTTCGCTTTCGGAGCTGCGCGACTATACGAATCCAAGCTCTACCGCATCTGCCGACCGTCTCCCTGCGCAAGGGGACCCCAGCACCGCTGTCCAGATAGGCGATTCGACGGTCGCCACTATCCTTAGCCTTGCCGGACGCACCAATTTCACTGCGCTGGTGGAGGACATCCTCAAGCAGCGTCGGGAAAAAGCTGTCGAACTGTCGAGGCTGACGCGACAGCTTGAGCTGATCGCTTCGACTGCGGAGACGCCAGCGCTGTCCGTGCCGTCGGATTTTAGGGCGACAGCGACGGAACGCCTGAAGGAAGTTACCGCGCAGTACGGGAATTTGCTGGCCACTGCCGAAAATCAACTCCGCACGGATGGCGGAGCCCTTTACGAACCGCTGCTGGGGCCGATGGTCACCGGCAACATCCTGTCCTTGCGCAACATACTCATTGTCGGCGTTGCAACCATTGCGGCTGCACTTCTGTCGATCATGGGCGTTCTTCTCTGGTCAGGGATCAAGCCGCGGCGCGATTGAGCGATCGGCGGCCTATCGCCATCACGAGCGGGCCTTGATGGAGTACCCTCTCGTTGTGATTAAATAGATATGGGAAGCCTCGGCTCCTTCCAGTTCTCGCAGATGGATCAACACGACATGCTCTCGGAAAAACTGCCCGCACGACAAGCAGTGATCGGCATCGTAGGACTGGGTTATGTGGGCATTCCGCTGGCCTTGCGGTTCAGCGAAGCTGGATTTCCGGTCGTCGGCTTCGACATCGACGGTATACGCGTGAGCGGGCTCAACGATGGACGCAGCCCGATCAAGCATATCGAACACGACCTCATCCGCGAGATGGTGGCTGGAGGCTTTCGCGCGACGGACGACTTCTCGCAGATCGACGCGGTCGATGCGATCATCATCTGCGTGCCGACGCCATTGAGCAGGCACCGTGAACCGGACCTGTCCTTTATCGTTGGAACGATGGAAACGATCACACCGTATCTTCGGGCTGGCCAGCTTCTCTCTCTTGAGAGCACCACATGGCCGGGAACCACCGATGAAGTGGTGAAGCCGTTCGTCGACAGCCGCGGTTTGCGTGTCGGCGAGGACTTCTTCCTTGTCTATTCCCCGGAACGCGAAGATCCGGGCAATCCCGATTTCACGACGCGGACCATTCCGAAGATCGTCGGCGGCTCATCCGAGAATTGCCGTATGCTGGGCGAGGCGCTCTACGGTGCCGTGATCGACCGTGTCGTGCCGGTTTCTTCCACACAGGCGGCCGAGCTGACCAAGCTGCTCGAAAACATCCACCGCTCGGTCAACATCGGTCTGGTCAACGAGATGAAGGTGATTGCCGACCGCATGGGCATCGACATCTACGAGGTGATCGATGCCGCGGCGACCAAGCCTTTCGGCTTCACGCCCTACTATCCCGGCCCCGGACTCGGCGGTCACTGCATTCCCATCGATCCGTTCTACCTGACCTGGAAGGCGCGGGAGTATGGCCTTTCGACCCACTTCATCGAGCTTGCCGGCGAGATCAACCGTGACATGCCGCTGTGGGTCGCAACGAAGATTACCGACGCGCTCAACGCCCGGGAACGCTCGCTCAAGGGCAGCCGCATTCTGGCTCTCGGCATCGCCTACAAGCGTGACGTCGATGACATGCGCGAATCCCCTTCCGTGATGGTGATGGAAATCCTGCGCGATCGTGGTGCTCTGGTCGAGTATTCCGACCCCAACGTCCCTGTCTTCCCGAAGATGCGGGAGCACCATTTCGATCTGCAATCCGTTCCGCTCACTCCCGAAACGATCGCATCGTACGACTGCGTCGTGCTTCTCACGGATCACTCGGATTTCGACTACGATCTGATCCGCGACCACGCCCGCCTTCTCATCGACACACGCGGAAAGTATCGGGACTCGCATAAGAATGTCGTGAGGGCGTAGGTCCCGATTTTCGAGGAAGCGTATGCTCACTCAAATCCGCCGTACCTTTCGCAAGGAGGGATTCGCGCGAGGTGCCGCAACCCTCATGACTGGAACGGCCGTTGCGCAGGCAATACCTATTGCCATCAGCCCTATTTTGACACGACTTTTCACGCCGGCGGACTATGGTGTGTTCGCGCTCTATGCGGCGTTGGTCGCCTGGTTATCTACTGCGGCCGCCGGTAGATACGAAATGGCGGTTATGTTACCGGAGACCGAGGCGGATGCGGACGCTCTTGTCGTATTGTCCGCTCTGCTGGCTGCATGCTTTAGTTTCGTACTGCTGATAATAATTTGGTTTGCCCATGATTGGGTTGCAGGCGTGCTGGGCCAGCCGGAAATCGCCCCATGGCTGTTTCTGCTGCCGGTAAGCGTCATGCTCACTGCAGTCTACAACGCATTGAATTACTGGCTGAACCGTAGACGCAACTTTCGGCGCATGAGCGCCAATCGCGTCCTTCAATCAGGGTTGGGAGGTGGACTGCAAATTGCCTTTGGCATTTCCCGGCTTGGTGCCCTTGGCTTGATTCTAGGGCAATTGATCGGTGTGGTGATTACGACTGCGCAAATTGCTTTCAGTTTCATGAAAGCGATGTCCTCCGAAAAGGCCTCACTACGGCAGCGATTGCCTCATCTTATGCATCGATATCGAAACCATCCCGCCCATCTGCTGCCTTCGCATTTGATAGGGGCGACTGCGCTACAGTTGCCAGTGTTTGCGGTAACGTTTCTGTACGGGACGGCCATCGCTGGACTATATGCATTCGCCTATCGCCTCATGGTGTTGCCGACGTCTGTCATCGCCAACGCGCTGGGGGACGTATATCGGCAGCGCGCGAGTGTTTCCCATCGTGAGAGGGGCGAGTTTCGAAGCCTTTTCTTGATCACATTGGGGACAGCCGCAGCTATAGGGTTAGGCCCCCTGATCATTTCTCTGATATTTGCGCCAGCGTTATTTGCATTTGTATTTGGAGAAGAGTGGAGAGTCGCCGGTGATTATGCTCGCATACTGGCGGTCGCTACTTATTTTCAGTTTGTTTTTGTTCCAGTAGACAAGGGCGCAATTATCGTCGGCGCAACTAGATATATATTTTTCTGGCATCTATCTCGTCTGATTTGTTTTTCGGCAGTATTTCTCTCAAGTTGGCTCGCAGGATTATCAATTGAGCATTCGCTCATGCTTTTCGTATTGTCAAACATCGTATTATACACCGCCGACGGTGTCGTTGAGTACAGATTGTCGAGATCGCGGGCAGCGAAAGGAAAGTCATGAGCAATCTACTGGCCGAAGAACAATTCTGGTCTGACGCGTGGAAGCGGCACGTCGAAAATTATCTGGTTGCCGCACCCCGTACGGGCTACTGGCTGGAAACTCGGTTTCCGCAACAGAGAAGTGTCTTGGAGATCGCTGGCGGGAGCTGTCGAGACAGTCGGTACCTTGCATCGGTGTGGGACAGGTCCGTCGGTACTGATTTCGACGAGAAGACGATTCTTTATCTCAAGAACCGGTTTCCCGACGCCCGGCACGAAGTGCGCCGGGAAGATGGTTTCGCCTTAAGCTTTGACGATAAGGCGTTTGAGTTGAGTTTCTCAAACGGGTTCTGGGTTCTGTTTCCCGACGATGAGGCGATCTTAAATCTCATTCGTGAACAGGCGCGGGTGACCCGGAAGTGGATGGTTGTGCTCGTGCATAACGATCTGAATGAGGGGCTCAAAACAACTTTCGCTCGTCATACCCAAACAGACCCACTCTACGATATCCGTTTCTTCACCCCGGAGAACGTGGAAACCTTGATACGCGCAGCGGGTATCCCCTTCCGCTCGATCTCGCTCGAGAAGTTTGGCGGGCGGGTCGACGCGCTATACAGGCGGCCGACAACTCTGGTTCCGAACCTGTTGTATAGCTCGGCGGGAAGAATCGCGCCGAGGCTTTACCGCTACCAAAGCTGGAAACATACGGAACGCGTGGCGTGTGTCGTGGAATTGCAATGATGGGTGAGGTAATCTCGATCACGTCACCGAGTCTTGATCAGGCTAAAACTATTGCTCGTTTCATTCGGAATGGGCGCGACCGCGATTGCCATATAGTAGGCAAGGTTCTGCCGGACGAGGCGTTGCCGCGCGTCAACAAGCCGTTTGATATGGTTGAGCCTGTGGAGTGGGAAAATCTTGCGGGAGCGATACCTACCGGCTCCCGGTCGACGTCAGCATTGTTGGAGCAAAGCGATCTGCATCTGGGCGACGTCGTGATGAGGCGCGAGATGCTTCGCTTTTACGACAAGCCCTGGTCTCTAGATCTGGCAGCCGCCGCGGCGGTTTCCGTTCCCACTACATGGCTCGATCCTCTCGAGGATATCCGTTTCCCGGTCTTCTATAAATCGAGAGAGGAAGGCGGCGGGATGAGAGGCCTGGCCCGCACTCGGGATGAATTGCCGACTTTGGAAGGATTGATATTTCAGGAGTATATTCCAACTCCTGGTACATATGGCGTTGGCTTTTTGGCGCGTCAGGGAGAACTCTTGCTACATCATAGCCACTTTGAAGCAGAGAGTTATCCTGAATTGGGTGGGTCGGCTGTCGTTATAGAGCAGATACGCGATGAGAAATTGCTGCGTCACGCGAGATCAATCATTGCACTCAGCGATTTTGACGGATGGGGCTTGATAGAATTCAAGTTTTGTCCTTCCAGAGACGATTTTGTTTTTATGGAATTGAATGCAAAATTCTGGGCTTCAATAGAATTCACGTTCCGCAACGAGCCCGATTTCGCACGAATGCTATTTGGCGTTGAACCGTTCTTGCAGCCGTGCTCGCGGATGGTTTTTATGCACAGGGCGCTGCGTCGCGGTGGTTCATTTGTAGCCCGATCGTTGCCCGCGTATCTAAAAGGTTCCGAATTGAATTGGGGAGACGGCGCATGGTTGGCTGCCCTTCCTAGGGCATTGGTTCCTTCCTTTGCTGTGGATACGTTGCGGAGTTTGCGCAGGAGATGAAACTGCGCCTTGCATTGCCACAGGCACGCTTCGCCCCTCTTCGATGGGCTGCGGAAGTGCTGTTCGTCGAAATTATGGGGCTCGACGTCGAGTTTCTATCCCACCCAGACCAGACTATCGTCCTGTCGGCGGAAAATTCTTCGTTAAGTATGCCGTCGTTGTTTCCAGACCTCTCGGTCGCACAGGATGAGTGGCATCTTCAGATTCCTGGCGAAGAACTGCCGAGTTTCGATGCGGCGGTCGCGTTCCCCGAGGTCGGGGTAGAACTGCCTGTTCCCGTATTGTTCGGAAAGCCGTCAGTTTTGATGACGGAAGGTACGATTGCCCTCGGTATGGACGTTCTTGGCACTGCGTTCTTTTCGCTTTCTCGCTTCGAGGAAGTTGCACTGCCAGAGCGTGACCGATTTGATCGCTTCCCCGCTACGGCCTCTCTGGCTTGCAAGGTCGGCTTTCTTGAGCGACCCATTGTAGATGAATATGCCGAGATACTCAGGGCGGCGTGTCGGAGGTTATGGCCCGGGCTTTGGATGAATGTGCCTGAAGGACGGGTGATTGTCAGTTGCGATGTAGACCAGCCGTTCGACCGCGTGGGCACCAGCGCCAGAGCGCTTTTACGATCATTGGCGGGCGATCTCGGTAGGAGAAGAAAACCATCTCTTGCGCTCCGTAGAACCAAGAACTTCTTTGCGCATCGTGCAGGCGATCTCCGGTTTGATCCCTACTATACGTTCGATTGGTATCTGGATACGTGCGAGCGTCATGGGCGGAGCGCTACCTTCCACTTCATCAGTGATCATTCTGCTGGTGCCATTGATGGCAACTACGACATCTACGAGCCTCGCATTCTCGAGCTGATAAAGATGCTGCATGAACGTGGGCATGAAATAGGGATGCATGGGAGTTTCAACACTTTCCGACACCCGGAGCAGGTGGTGCGAGAGAAAGCAAGGCTTGCCAAGGCCATTGATATGGCAGGCACCGGCGGAAAGGTCGCGTGCAATCGTCAGCACTATCTTCGCTGGGACAGTGCCGAGACTCAGGACCACCTGAACTCGGCTGGTTTTGACTATGACACCACCGGATCGTTCGCGGACAGGCCTGGATTTCGTTACGGCACTGCTTTCGAGTTCTCGATGTGGAGTTGGCGGGAACGCAATTCACTGCACTTGCGGCAGATTCCCCTCATTGTCATGGAAGCTTCCGTTATGGCTAAAGGATACCTTGGTCTGGGTCGGACAGAAGCGGCTCTGGCGAAAATTCTGGAACTGAAGCGCCGCGCGGTCCGCTTCGGGGGCAACTTCTCACTCCTTTGGCACAATTCCGAGTTTCTATTTGATCAGGATCGCGAGATATTTGAAGCGGTGATCACCTGATCGCTTTCGTATGCTTGCCGCAATAGACACCATCGGTACCACTTCACGTGATGACTCAGCGCGCCGCCCATATGCACGAGAAAGACGGTAAGATCCTTCTGGTCTTCCTGTACCTCGTCGCGTACGGACTGCTTCTGCTGCTCTATGCATCCTATGTGGTCCCATACTGGGAATATCTAGGGTACATTTTTGACCTACAAATAGATCGCGTATTTTATGGAGCCCTTATTATAGCATTTTTTGTCGTTGCTATCCGACAAGATAGCAGTGTACGTAGTATACTATTGAATATTTTATTAACAATTTATCTGTTGCCAGCTATTGTAATTTATTCGGCCGGAGGCGCGAACACAACAGCGTTCGCGATAATTTGTTCTGCAGTTGCGGTCGTATTTATGGTAAGCGCCATCCCGATGGCGAGAATTTATGTGATTAATATCCGCACAAAAACATTGATGTGGTGTGTTGTTGCTGCGACGGCGACATTTGTATCATTGGTAATTATACTGGGTGGATATCGGAATTTTAACCTGAACTTGGCGGCTGTATATGAATTCCGGCAAGCAGCGGCAGACGGGCTTCCTGGAGTTTTTTCTTATCTTAGGCCAGTATTCTCTAACGTCGTTATACCCTTTGGCATCGCCACGGCTCTGGTTCACAGGAAATACATAGTGGTTTTTATATTATGCTTCGCAGCGCTGATGCTGTTTGGCTTTACAAGCCATAAAAGTATAATATTTATACCAATTGTTGTTATATTTGCATTTATTGTTTTGAAAAAATTTAAAAAATACTCAGTTTTAATGTCGTTATTTGTGCTTTCTCTTATTTTAAGTCAGGTAGATGTTTTTCTTATTCGCGGTGAAGAGGAGGCTATATTTGGGTGGTATAGCTCTCTTCTGACGCGACGAGTTCTAATGCAGAGAGCTTTGATCGAATATCAGTATCTAGAATTGTTTTCCGATATATCGAAATATTACTGGTCTTATTCGCGTGTAACATTTGGATTAGTCGATGATCCGCATGGAATCAATGCTCCTAGATTGATAGGTGAAAATTTCTATGGGTCTTCTGATGCGAACGCCAATACTGGTTTTGTAGGCAGCGGATATTCGCAGGCAGGTATATGGGGTGTTTATATTTATGCAGTTGGAGTTGGTTTATTGTTTTCGTTTCTTCAGGCGTACGGAAAATATATGGGTGTTCCATATGTGGTAGCTGCAACAAGTAGCTTTGTACTTGTAATTTTTGCAGCAGATTTCCTAACGCTGTTCATGACTCATGGTATGCTCGTTCTTGTATTGCTGTTTACGCTGGTACGCTCGCCTCAAGCAGAAGGTCGCGACAACGGCGAAAGCCATACGTTGTTCAATTCTGCACCTCAGGCGGGCTGACATATGGCTCGGGTCGCTCATCTTACTTCCGTCCATAACCGCGACGATGCTCGCATCTTCCTCAAGCAGTGCCGCAGCTTGGCAGCAGTAGGTCATGATGTGACGCTGATCGTTGCCGATGGAAGGGGCGACAAAACAAGAGATGATGTGCGGATAATCGATGTCGGCCGCCCGCGCGGCCGACTGCGGCGTTTTATGCAAACGACCAGGCTCGTCCGGCGCAAGGCTGCCGAGTTGCGTGCCGACATCTATCACCTGCATGACCCGGAACTCCTGCCCGCAGGCTTGATGCTCAAGGCATCCGGCAAGCGCGTGGTCTTCGATTCACACGAGGATGTGCCGCGCCAAATCCTTTCGAAGTCGTATCTGCCTCGAATTCTCCGCCGGCCCCTGGCGTTCTTCGTGGGAATGATCGAACGCGCGATCGTGCGGCGTCTCGATCATGTCGTTGCCGCTACGCCGGCCATTCGCGACAAATTCAGGCGGATGAAGGTACAAACGACCGACATCAATAATTATCCGATGCTCGGCGAATTGTCGGTGGAGCCGTCGTCTCGTCGTCACACCAGCGACATCTGCTATGTCGGCGGTATTGTCGCTACGCGTGGGATCCGTGAGATAGTGGCTGCGCTCTCTCTTACGCGGACACAGGGAAAATTGCTGCTTGCCGGACCATTTCCCGAGCGGCAGGTGCGTGCCGAAGTCGCGACGCTGCCGGGCTGGACCAAAGTGCGGGAGTTGGGAGTGGTCGACCGCGCGGGTGTTCGCAATGTCCTTGCCAGTGCTGCCGCAGGACTGGTCACACTTCATCCCACGCCCGCCTATCTGGAATCCCTGCCGGTAAAGATGTTCGAGTACATGTCGGCCGGCCTGCCGGTGATAGCGTCCGACTTCCCCTTGTGGCGCGACATCGTGGAAGGCAGCGGATGCGGCATCTGCGTCGATCCTCTCGATCCGGTGGCGATTGCAGCGGCTATCGACAGCATCGTCGAAAATCCGGACATGGGTCGAAAAATGGGCGAGTGCGGATATTTTGCCGTACATGAGAGATACAATTGGGGTGCCGAGGAGAAGAAACTCCTTGAGCTTTACGATAAGCTGTCGTCCATCTGACGTCCCGCCCAATGACCCATCGAGCTGCTGAATCCGAACCCATGAAGAAAATCGCGACCATCGTTGGCGCCCGCCCGCAATTCATCAAGGTTGCCCCAGTCAGCAAGGCGCTGTCTGAAACCGGTAGGATTCGCGAGATACTCATCCACACCGGCCAGCACCATGATGCGGGGATGTCGGATGTCTTTTTCGAGGAGCTGGGTATTCGCGCCCCCGACCATCACCTCGACATTCACGGCGGCGGCCATGGTGCCATGACAGGGGCAATGTTGCAGCGGCTGGAGCCGCTGTTGCAGGAACTGCGGCCGGACCGCATCCTTGTTTATGGCGACACCAATTCCACGCTGGCCGGTGCACTGACGGCGGCGAAGCTGAACATTCCTGTCGCACATGTCGAAGCGGGCCTTCGGTCGTTCAATCGCGCGATGCCGGAGGAGATCAACCGGATCGTCGCAGACCAGTTGTCCGACATACTTTTTCCGTCGACAGACGCGGCAATCGCGAATCTCCGCAGGGAAGGCTTCGAGGAAAACAGAATCTTTCCCGTTGGCGACGTGATGTATGACGCGGCTCTCCAGTTCGCGGAAGCTGCCGCAGGACGAAGCGATATTGTCACGCCTTGGCATCGAAGCTGGGAAATTCGTCCTTGCCACTGTTCATCGCGCAGAGAACACCGACGACCCTGCCAGGCTTTCCAACATCGTAAAGGCGTTCGAGATAGTCGCTTCCGATATTCCGGTTGTGCTCCCCGTCCATCCGCGAACCGCTGCGCGCATGTCGGCCGCGGGTCTGTCCTTCCAGAAGGTGAAAACGCTGCCGCCGGTCGGTTACCTCGATATGGTTGCCTTGGAATCGAAAGCGGCATTGATCGCAACGGATTCAGGCGGGGTGCAGAAGGAAGCCTTCTTCTACGAGGTTCCCTGCGTGACTCTGCGTGATGAAACTGAATGGACTGAACTGGTCGAAATCGGCTGGAACAAGCTGGCCTCTCCCGGCTCGCCACAGCTTGCAGCGTTGATCCGAGAGGCGCTGGGTACGCGCGGTACGGATGCAGCGCCGTATGGCGACGGCACGGCCGCCCGCTCCATCGCCGAGGTTCTCTCGCGCTAATATGGACAGCTCCGGCGTCGTCGGCTATCGCAGCCGGGGTCCCAGGAATGGAAGGCAAATTATGACTTTGATCGCACATGTCGGGCACGGCTACTGGGGGCGCAATCTTGCCCGCAATTTCCACGAACTCGGCAATCTGGCGGCAATAGTCGATCCGGACGCCGGAGCTGCCGCATCCGCGGCGGCATCCTATGGTGTACGGGCACTGTCTTATGAAGAAGCGCTCGCGGATGTCGGCATCGCCGGTGTATCGATCGCCTCTCCCGCCGGCCTGCATTTCCAGCAGGCAAAGGCGGCTTTGGAGGCCGGCAAGCATGTGTATGTCGAAAAGCCCGTTGCGCTGGACCTGACCGAGGCGCAAAAGCTTTGCGAGATTGCGGATGAAAGGGGGCTGACGCTGATGGTCGGCCACCTGCTTCAGTATCACCCGGTGTATGCGCGACTGCGTGAAATGGTCGTCGCCGGCGAACTGGGGCGGATATTTCACATCTATTCCAACCGATTGTCGCTGGGCAAATTCCGCACCGAGGAGAATGTCCTGTGGTCTTTCGCGCCGCATGATATCTCGATGATCCTGGGCCTGGCGGGAGAAGAACCCTCCAAGGTGACGGCGCAGGGCACCGTGGCCTTTACGCCTGGAGTTGCCGATCTCGTTACCGCGCAGATGCAGTTTCCAGGCGGGGCGAATGCGCATGTTCTCGTTTCATGGATGCATCCGTTCAAGGAGCAGCGCCTGGTCGTTATCGGGGAGCGCGGCATGGCCGTTTTCGAGGACAGCCAACCGGCGTGGGAAGACAAGCTGATGATCTACCGTCACCATATAGACCGCGACGGTCACGTTCCAAATCCGGTAAGGGCTGAAGGCGAGAAGATCGCGGTGGAGAAGGCCGAGCCATTGAAGGAAGAGTGCCGACACTTCATCTCGTGCATCGAGACGGGTCGGACGCCGCGCACGGATGGCCGGGAAGGCCTTGCCGTACTGCGTGTGCTCGATGCTGCCGAAAAGGCACTCGCAAACAGTCTATAAGCTGACCCATCGTCGCAGACGCAGGCAGGAGAAACCAGATGAGTACCGCCAAGCCCCCCTTCGTGCATGAAAGCTCGTACGTCGACGAAGGTGTGGAGATCGGCGCCGGTACCAAGATCTGGCATTTCAGCCACATACTCGCGGGCAGCCGGCTCGGCCAAAACTGCTCTGTCGGCCAGAACGTGATGATCGGTCCTGACGTCTCCATAGGCAGCGATTGCAAGATCCAGAACAACGTATCGCTCTACAAGGGAGCGGAGCTGGAAGACGGGGTCTTTTGCGGCCCGTCCTGCGTCTTCACGAATGTGGTCAATCCTCGCGCGCAGGTGGAACGCAAGGACGAGTTTCGCAGGACGCTTGTGCGCCGTGGCGCGACGATTGGAGCGAATGCGACCATCGTCTGCGGAAACGAACTTGGAGAATATTGCCTGATTGCAGCCGGCGGGGTGGTGACGAAACCCGTTCCGGCCTATGCGCTGATGGCCGGCGTTCCGGCGCGCCGTATCGGCTGGGTGTCGAAGGCGGGGGAAATTCTCGACGAAACGCTCACCTGCCCACGCACGGGGGAGCGCTATGAAGAGATCGAGGGCACTCTCAGGCTCATATCCTGATCGGGGACGTCATTCTGCTGGAAAGGCGCGTGCGAGCTTTTCGTCAGGTACGAGATTGATCGTATCGCTCATCGAGGAAAGATCCCCAAGCGAGCTTCCCGGCACCTCGACAAGCAGGCTGTTTCCGTCCGTCGTCGTCGCCCGAACCCGAGCGCTGGCGCCCTGGAAAGTTACATCGGAAATTCTGGCCTGAACGCCATCCTG
>Ga0233365_1000854_pt1 | contig 13623 bp, 11 predicted proteins | sample ElkDunMinimDraft_27_FD_191535 | JGI IMG/M metagenome (GOLD analysis project Ga0233365, IMG submission 191535) | Fecal eukaryotic communites from dung pellets of Tule Elk in California, USA - Elk Dung C36 | ecosystem: Host-associated > Mammals > Digestive system > Large intestine > Fecal | place...
ACAAATCGGCATCGGGGAAGTTGCCGATGTCGAGGCAGCCCGGACGGTTGGGAGCGCCCGAAAAGCGGCAGTTGGGAATGCCCGGCCCGCCGGCGATCTTGTCGGTGAAGTCGTTCTTGAACAGCGTGACGTTGCCGCTGACGAAGCCGCCGTTGTCGAGGAAGACGCCCGCTTCATAGCTGGTGCTGATTTCGGGCTTCAGGCCCGGCGTACCAATCTGCGGGATGCGGCCCTGGCCGCCAAAGCCGATGATGCCGCTTGCGATCTGCTCGACGCGCGGGGTCTTGAAGCCCCGGCTGACGCCGCCCTTCAGCGACAGCGCCTCGTTGACGTTCCACACCGCATAGGCGCGCGGCGACCACTTGTCGCCAAACGTGGAGTGATCGTCATAACGCGCGCCGCCCGTAAGGTGCAGGTTGTCGAGGATCGACCATGTCGCTTCGACGAACCCGGCCCACTGCGTGAACTTGAACGGTTCGGGCGCAACGCCTTCGATCATGCGTGCGTGCCAGTACTGACCGCCCAGAGTGAAGGCGACCGGACCGGCCTTACCGGCAAAGCGCGTATCCAGGATGTCGTTGCGCGCTTCCAGGGCGCGTGCGCTTCCCGGTACTTCACCCGGCGTGCCGTTGGGGATCAGGCGGCCAATGGTTTCGGTGTCGTTGCGCGTGAACGTCGTGTCGAGGGCGCCGCCCGCAACGCGCCAGCTGTGCGCGACGACATAGTTGCTGCGGTTGAACTTCTGCTCGGGCGCATAGCCGCCCGACCCCAGCGTACCCAGCTGTCCGCCGCTGTTGTCATAGGTCTGCTCGTTGCGATCGAATTCCACCCACAGGTCGTGGTCGACATGGGGGGTAAAGGTCAGTCGGCCGCCATAGGTGTAGATGTTCGACTTCACCGGCTCGCGGCCAAGGCGCAGTGCCGGATCGCCGGGCAGGTCGATGTTGGAAGCCTCGCGGCTGAGCGCGCTGCCGCGCAGCGTCAGGCCGACCAGTCCCGGGATCAGCGGCCCCTGGACATAGCCATTGGCGGACTGGATGTTGCCGAACTGGTTGTCGCCCTGGATCGTCGATTCAGCGCTGACCGTTCCGGCCCAGCGATCGCCAACCTTGCGGGTGATGATGTTGATGACGCCGCCCATGGCGTCAGAGCCGTAAAGCGTCGACATCGGCCCGCGCACAACTTCGATGCGTTCGATGGCCGATACCGGCGGCATGAAACCGGACGAGGATTCGCCGAAGCCATTGGGCGTCACGTTGCCCGGTGCGTTCTGGCGGCGACCATCGACCAGAACCAGCGTATATTCGCTGGGCATGCCGCGGATGGAGATGTTGAGACCGCCGGTCTTGCCTGCCGTCGCGCCGGTATCGATGCCTTCCACGTCTTCCAGCGCCTCTGCCAGGCTGCCGAAGCGCTTTTCCTGCAGGTTCTCGCGGCTGATCACGCTGATGCTGGCCGGTGCGTCCTTGATCTTCTGCTCATAACCCGCCGCGGTGACGACGATGTCGTCTCTCGACGGCGCGTCCGCATCAGCGGCCGCATCGGCCATGGCCGGCTGGCTTGCAACTACGGCCAGCGCCGACGTTGCCAGCATGACGATCTTCCAGCGCGTACGACCCTGATTAGACATTTTTTGCACCCTGATGATATTGCGAGTGATTCGCATATTCCGATGGGCGCGGCTGTTGGAAGAACGGCTTGTTGCCGTCAATTGCGAAGCGGGGCTAACCCATGCCATAGCAACAATTGGTTACATAAACGGCAGCGGAAGGACGGTCTTTGCCGCCGATACGCGCCCTATTTCGATTTATCACAATTTGTTACATGTCAGACAGGCAGGCAGAGACTAACGCTCCCTTTGCTGCGTTCGCTAATGCATGTAAGAATGATTCGCAGTAAGGGCGTGTGGTCAGGGTTATAACGGCGTGAATGATACGGTTGCCAATCTCGTGAAGCCCGAGGTGTCCACACCTGCCCGCGCAAAGCCCAGGAAGCAGAAGTCCAAATGGCGCATCTGGTGGGTGAAGCAGATCCACAGCTGGCACTGGATCAGCGCGGCCATTGCCATGGCGGGCATGCTGTTCTTCTCCTTTACCGGCATCACGCTGAACCACGTCGCGTCCATTCCTTCGACTCCGGTCGTGTCGGAATTGCAGGGTGAGCTGCCGCAATCGGTGCTGAAGGCGCTCGAGACCCCGGCTGCCCCGGACACGCCGCTGCCGAAATCCGTCGCCCTCGCTGTGAAGGATGCCGTTGGCCTCGACACTGCAGGCCAGCCTGCGGAATGGTCTGACGGCGAAGTCTATGTGGCCCTGCCCCGCCCGGGCGGCGATGCCTGGGTCAGCGTGGATCGGGCCACGGGCGACGTGACGGCCGAAGTTACGGACCGCGGTTGGATTTCCTACCTCAATGACCTGCACAAGGGCCGCAATTCCGGCGACGTCTGGTTCTGGTTCATCGACGTCTTCGCCGTAGTCTGCATCATCTTCACGATCAGCGGGCTGTTCCTGCTGCAACTCCACGCCCGGCACCGCGCCTCTACCTGGCCGATCGTCTTTGCCGGCGTCGCAATTCCCGTTTTCCTTGCCCTCGCATTCATTCACTAAAGGATCTGAGTAATGCGTTCGATACCTCTGTTGCTTCTGGGTGGAGCAATTGCCGCCCCGGCTTCTGCCGGAACGGTTACGATCACCATCCCGCGCCTTAATGTCGCTGAATATCACAAGCCTTATGTCGCCGTATGGGTAGAGCCCGTGGGCGGCGGCGCGCCGCGCACCATTGCCGTCTGGTATGACGTGAAGATGGTCGGGAACGAGCCCGGCACGAAATGGCTTTCCGACCTTCGCACCTGGTGGCGCAAGGGCGGACGCAGCATGGCCATGCCGGCAAACGGCGTAAGCGGCCCAACGCGCGCTCCGGGCCGCTACACGATTCCGCTGCCGAACAACCTGCGCCCCGGCAACTACGTTCTCAACGTAGAGGCAGCCCGCGAAACCGGCGGCCGCGAACTCGTCAGCGTGCCGATCACGGTTCCCAGCGGCTCCGGCAATGCCACCGGCCGCACGGAACTCGGCGCTGTTACCTTCTCACGTTAAAGGAATTTCTCATGCGATCTCTCGCTCCTTGCCTGCTCGCGGCTGTCGCCGTTCTTGCCCTGCCGACGTCCGCCTCGGCGCACCGCCAGTGGCTGTTGCCTTCGGAAACCAATGTTTCGGGCGTTGAAAGCTGGGTCACGGTGGACGCTGCCGTTTCGAACGACCTGTTCGATGCCGATCACGTTGCCATGCAGACCGGCGGCATCAACGTAACCCAGCCCGATGGCTCGGCTGGCAAGATTCAGAACGCTGCGACCGGCCGCTATCGTTCGATGTTCGACGTCCAGCTCGACAAGCCGGGCACGTGGAAGATCGGAACCGCCGCCACCAACGTCAGCGGCAGCTTCAAGCTGAACGGAGAGGACTGGACCGTGGGTCGCCGCCGCGGACCGCCGCCGGGTGCAGCCGCGGGCGCCAATAGCGCACCGCCGCGTGTCGTCGCCACGGCAGCGGAAATCCCCGCCGGCGCGACGGACATCAAGCTGACCGAGTCGATCAACCGCAACGAAATCTTCGTGACGGCTGATGCGCCAACGGCAACCGTCCTCAAGCCCACCGGCAAGGGCCTTGAATTCGATCCGCAGACGCACCCCAGCGATCTGGTGGCAGACGAGCCGGCCACGTTCCGCTTCCTGATCGACAGCAAGCCCGCTGCCGGCCTGAAGGTTACGCTGGTTCCCGGTGGCAAGCGCTTCCGCGATGCCGAACATGCGCAGGAGCTGACCACGGGCGCCGATGGCACGATCGAAGTGAAGTGGCCGCTTCCCGGCTTCTACTGGCTGAACGCTTCCGCCACGGACAACAACGCTTCGACGCCCAACGCCACGCAGCGCCGGATGAGCTTCACCACGACGCTCGAAGTTCCGGCTCCTTAAGGCAGGCTGGTGCGGATAGCCGTTCCGGCCCTGCTTGATTCGTCCGGCCTTGCCGATCGTGACCCACTGGCCACGATCGGCAGGTTGGACGGAGAAACCATGGGCACGACATGGTCCGTGCAATTCGCCACCCGCCCCCACATTACCCCTGCCGAAGTCCGCGCGCTGGTCGAAGCGCGGCTGGCCGGCATCGTCGCCGAAATGAGCCATTGGGAGACTGACTCCCTGCTTTGCCGGTTCAACCGGGATCGCGGCGGCCAATGGACCGCGCTTCCCCGCGACTTTGCCGCGGTCATCGCCAGGGGGCTCGCCATCGCCGAGCAGAGCGACGGCGCGTTCGATCCCACCATCGGCCAGTTAGTAGACCTGTGGGGCTTTGGCCCCAAGGGCCCTTGCCCTCCTCCCCAGCCCGAGCAGATCGGGCAGGCTCTGGACCGGTCCGGCTGGCAGCGGCTTGCCCACGATGTTTCCGCCCACCGCATCCGGCAGCCGGGAGGCCTGAGCCTCGACTTTTCCGGCATCGCCAAGGGATATGCCGTCGATGCCGTCGCCGACTTGCTTGGCGACAAGGGACTGCGCCATGCCCTTGTCGAAATCGGCGGCGAGCTTGTCGGCCGGGGCATGCGGCCTGACGGCGATCCGTGGTGGGTCGATCTGGAAAGCCCGCCGGAAACCGATTTCCCGCCCTTCCGCATCGCGCTGCACGGCCTGGCTGTGGCGACATCTGGCACCTATCGCCGGGGGTATCATTCCATCGACCCGCGAACCGGCCTGCCCGTGCGCAACGGCGTAGTTTCGCTGAGCGTCATCGACCGGACGGCGCTGGCCGCCGATGCCTGGGCAACGGCCCTTACCGTGCTGGGCCCGGAAGCCGGCATGGCACTGGCCAGCGAGCGCCAGATCGCCGCGCGCTTCGTCGTGGTGGGCGATGGCGCCCCTTCCGAACTTCTGAGCCCTGCCCTGCTGGCCATGCTGGACGGCTAAAGCTGGCGCATTGCAGCAGAGCTTTTTGCGCATTCTGCAGCCGTTTTTTGCTGGAGCCTGACAAAACGTTTCGCAGTCGCGGCGGAAGGTTCTCGCGCCGGGCCGCGCGTCCGCTATAAGGCCCCCATGCCTGCAAGCCTTTCGTACTCCTTTCTCGCATTGACGGCGCTCGCCCCAGCTCCGGCACTTGTCGAACCCGGCGTAATCCTGCCCGAACCGGTGCATCTGGAAATCATTCCCTATCGCGGCCCGCCGCCGCCGCCGTTCATCTATCTTCCGCCCGCGCCGCCTCCGCTGCCGCACGAAGTCCGCCTGATGATCGAAACGGCGATCAGTGGCGGCGACGAAGCGGCGGCACGAAATGTCATTGCCATAGCCCGCAAGGTCGCGCCCAAGGGCGATGCAGACATTGATGCGATCGAAAGCGCGTGGCAGGGCCGCCTCGCGGCCAAGGCGGCCGATGAACAGGCACGGCGTATCGCCCGCCTGCGCAATGCCGGCCCGTTCGAGGTGTGGAGCGGCACGGCCGAAGCCGGCGGCTTCCGCTCTACCGGCACCTCGTCCAACACCGGCGCCTTCGCTGCGGTCAATCTGGAACGCGCGACGATCGACTGGAGCCACAAGCTGGTCGCCAGTGCCGACATTCAGGAAACCAACGGCAACACCTCTGCCGAGCGGATCCTGGCTTCGTGGCAGCCGAACTACCGCTTCAGCAAGAAGGCCTATGCCTTCGGCCTCGCGCAGTATGAGCGCGATCCGTTCGCCGGCTATGACATGCGCGCCACGGTGGGCATGGGCATGGGCTATCGCCCGGTGAACACGGAAACCCTGAAGCTGGCGCTGGAAGGTGGCCCGGCATTTCGACACACGGCCCCGATCGAAGGTTTTGACCGCACCCATCTGGTGGGGCGCGGATCGTTCAACCTGCAGTGGCAGGTAACGCCAACGCTGAAATTCACGCAGCAGACCGCCGTGTTTCTGGAAAGCGATGCCAGCAACGCTTCCGCCATGACCGCGCTGGACACCAAGCTGATCGGCCGGCTGCGGTCACGCCTGTCCTATAACGTGCAGTACGAAGGCAATACGCCGCTGGGCACGGATTCGCTCAATACCCAGAGCCGCGTGACGTTCCTCTACGGCTTTTAAGAGTAGCGCTCAGCCTTCGCCAAGCCGCCGGCGCAGTTCGGCATTTTCGGCTTCCAGCGCCGCCAGCCGGGTTTCCAGCGATGGGCCCGCGCCGTCGTAGCGTTCGATGTACCAGTTCACTACGCTGAGCGCATCGTCGTGGCCCGCCGATACGCCCAGCTCGGTCTCCGCCGCAAGGAACCGGGCAAGGCTGTGCAGCAGTATGGCCGCAAAGGCCGGCGACCACGGGAATTCCGGCAGGTCATGCCGCGCCAGAACCCGCGCCATGACCACGACCTGCTTTTGCCGAAGCTGATCGCCGAACTGGATGAATTCTGCCCGGATCGCGGGGCGGTGGTTGCCCAGGGCGACGAACTCCGAAATCAGCAGGCGGTATCGGCTGTCGGTAAGGATCGCCCACATTGCCCGCAGCGGACGGTCTGCCTGTTCGACTGAATCCTGCCGGGCAATGATGTCTGTCGCCAGCCGGTGAAACGCCGCCAGGAACAGGTCGTCCATCGTGCGGAAATAATAGTGCACCAGTTGCGGCTTTAGCCCGGCCTTTGCCGCGACCTGGCGCGACGTGACGGCAGCATAGCCGCTCTCGCGCATCAGGGCTTCGGCGGCGTCGAGCAGCAGGTCGCGCGAAGTTGCGGTAGCGGGATTCTGGGCCATCATCGCCGCCTCCCATAGGCGCACAGCGGTTCACGGTCGACAGGCGGGAAACGCCGTCCCACCCCCCTCAGCTGCGCGGCACCCCTAGCTGCGACGGGGCATCCGGAAACTGCACCGCGCGGCGGTTCGTCAGCGGGCGGCGATAGCTTGGGTCTTCCATGCTGCGCGATGAAACACCGTTCACCCCGGCATCGGCCACGTCTGCGAACAGCGGCACATTGCTTTCCGGAACGAGCCCCGACCATTCCAGCAGCGTGCAGCGAAAGGCGATCCGCCAGATGCCGCTGCGGCGCTCCATCCGATCGGCATAGCGGCCGCCGGCCATCCAGTTTCCCCCATCGCGGTTGCGCCCGACATAGAAGAAGTAGGTTTCGGCATGGGCAACATCGCCGCCCATGTCACAGCTGTGGTTCGTCAGGTGGTGCAGCGTGGAAACCTGGCCCGCTTCATGCAGCGCCGCCCCGCCCCCATAAACCTTGCGCGGCGCCTCCACGAAGGCACCGGCATCGATGACAGCGTCTTCGTGAAAGCCGGAGACGAACAGCTCTTCGTCGAAACGGTCAATCGCGCGGCTCACCCGCTTGATGCAGTCATAGATGTCCTGCCGATCGAGCAGTTCCTGCAGCCGTTCCAGCCCGCCTTCCTGCATGGCCTCTACCACCCGAAAAGCTGTGTGGGGCGCAGGGTCAGGCGCAGCCAGACTTCACGGCCCCGCTCAGGAACGCAGCCCAGTTCGTCAGAGCCGGCAGGGCCTTTCACCGGCCCGCCCGCGATCTGCCCGCCGAATACCGTGCCGTTCTGCGTGTTCGAATTGGAGCACAGTGCCGCGGTAATGCGGTTGGTCAGATTGTTGCCGATCAGCGCCGCTTCCCAGCCGCCGTTTTCCTCACGGACAGAGATGTTGCCGCCGAACTTGAAGAAATCGTGTTGCTGGTAGGCCGGCAGGCCGATCAGGTTGGTGAAGAAGCTGGAGCTGTAGTTGCCCGAAGCACCCAGCGCGAGCTTGAGGCCCTTGCCGACCGGCATTTCATAGTCGACGCCGAAATTGCCGGTCCAGTCTGGTGCGCGGACCAGCGGACGGCCGCTGAGATCCTGCGACGTGTAACGGCCCGTCGCCGTGTTGAGCAGCTGATTGCACCCCTCCCCAATCGTCTGCCCATTGCCGCAGGGGGCATTGGGGAAGTCGCGGTAGCGCGCGTGGTTATAGTTCACGGCCGCGCGCAAGCTCAGCCCCTCTACGCTGCGCGGTGTAAAGGTGGCGTCCAGTTCGACGCCCTGCACTTTGGCCGAGGCGGCGTTGATCGTGCGCAACACAATGCCGCCGGTGGCAGACAATTCGTTGGCGCCCACCTGCAGGTCCGAATAGATGTAGCGATAGGCGGAAAGGTTCAACGTCAGGCTGCGATCCAGCAGGCGCGCCTTGACGCCCGCTTCAAAACCCTCTGCCTTTTCGTCGCTGAAATCGGCGCGCGTGTTCGGGTCAATGTAGACGGTGGTGTTGAACGAACCGGACTTGAAGCCCTGCCGGTAGGACCCGAACAGGGTGAGATCGTCCGTTGGCGTGTAGGTCAGCGAGAATTCGGGCGAGATATTGTTGGCTTCGATCCGGGGGACCAGAAGATTGACCTCGGCCCAGCCGGCCAGTCCATTCTGCTCACGGTGCTGGCGGATTTCGTTGGTATAGCGCGCACCGCCCGCCAGCTCGATCTGGTCGGTAAGCTTCCACAGCAGTTGCCCGAAGGCCGAAGCCGAGAACGTCTGTATCTCGTGTCGCACGGACTGGAGCAGTGGCGGCAGGGCGAAAGCCCGGTTGCCGCGCAGGGCGTTCTGGCTCTCGAAACGGGCGTCCTGGTAAAAGATGCCGGCGGTGAAGTTCAGCGGCGACTCGTCGAAATCGGACGAGACACGCACCTCCTGCGTGAACTGCCGGTTTCGGAACCGGAAGTCGGCGGCGATCGTGGGATTGCTGCTGCCGCTGCCGCGGATCAGGTTATCCTGCCGCAGCTTGTAGAAACCCGTCACGGATGTGAGGGAAATTTCCGGCGTCATCTGCATGTTCTGTTCAAGCGTGCCAAAGACCTGCACGGAATCGATGAACGGAATGCCATTATTGCGGATGTTCGGCCAAAACGCCGGGTCCATGTCCCCCAGTTGGGTATAGCGGTCTAGCTTGCAGTCGCTGTCGCCAATGAAGGCGACGTTCAGCGGCGGAACACCGCCCCGCCCGTCCGGACAGTAGACGATCTGGCCATCGCCGCCGTTGCCGTCCATGCGGCGGTCCACGTAATTGACCTTGAGCCGCGCCTTGTAGCTGCTGCTCGGCTCCCACAGCGCCGTGCCGCGCAGCACCCAGTTCTGTTCGGGCGCGAAGCGGCGGTAATGCGGGGGGACATTGCCCCTGCCCGGGATCGGCACGCCATTGTTGCGGAAGAAGCCCTCGGAATCAGAGAAGCGCCCGGCAAACCGCAGCTTCAGATCGGGGGCGACGGGGCCGGAAACGATCAGCTCGCCCACTTTCTCGCGCGCTTCAAATTCATACGCGGTGCGGACGACCATATCCAGGCTGTCCGTAGGGTCGGCACTGCGCAGAGAGATCACGCCGGCCGGGCTGTTCTTGCCGAAGAACAGCGCCTGCGGCCCTTTCAGAACCTCCACCTGCGCCACATCGAACATGGCGGCGTTGAAGGCAAAGCCCTGGCTCAGCTGCATGCCATCGATGTTGAGCGAGACTGACTGGTCGACCGACGGGGTCTGCGATGTCGGGCCGACGCCCCGAAGCGACGCCTGAATGCCCACAGTGCCCACCGATTCCGCCATGACGAAGCCCGGCACCCGGTTCGCAACGTCATACAGGTCAACGATCTGCTGGCGTTCGATAATGGTCGCATCCAGCACCGATGCCACCACCGGAACGCGCAGGATCGATTCTTCGCGCCGCCGCGCCGTGACAAGGATTTCGCCGGGGTAGGAGGAGTTGCTTTCGGCCCGCGCACCTGCCTCTTCAGGCGTGGTCTGCGCGGCCACCGGGCCCGCGCTGATGATGAAACCAAGTGCTGCCGCCGCGGTCAGAAACTGCCACTTCATCGCATCGAACCTCCCTGTTCACGCCAGCCGCCCGTCTTCTTTGAGACTCTTACAGCTGGGCGTCTGCTTAGTTATTATGCGCAGTGCGTATCGACCGCATAATAATTGGTCAACAGCGTTCTTTAACAAGGTTACTGCGCGAATACCGTCGCCCGATCAATTGACTCCCCAGCCCATACTGTGCAACTGCACAGCATCACTTTGTCGCCGGGCAGCAAGCGCCGGCGAAGCATAAAAACGGAGGATGCACTTGGGACGGGATCTATGGCGGCTCGATGACAAGATAGTCGTAGTGTCTGGCGCGGCCGGCGGCGGCATTGGTACGGCCATCACGCAGCTGTGCGCCAGCGTAGGCGCCACGGTAATCGCGGCCGATCATGACGCCGAAAAGCTCGATCGGGATATCGCGCCGCTGATCGATCAGGGGCTGGCCGTGGTGCCTGTCGTGGCCGACGTGCTGACCGAACAGGGCGTCGCCGCCGTCATGGACGGCGCGCATGGCGCCAAAGGTGATCTGCACGGCCTGGTCACAGTGGTTGGCGGCGGCCCGCCCGCGACCTGGGGCTCCACGCCCAAGCTGTCGCGCGAACACTGGAGCGCGCAGATCGCGCTTAACCTCGATTCGATGTTCTTCATGGCGCAGGCCTTCACCGATGCACTGAAAACGCAGGGCCGGCCGGGCGCCATCGTGGCGATCTCGTCGATCCTGGGGCTGACGGCATCGCCCTACAACGCGGGCTACGGTGCGGGCAAAGCCGCCCTGCTCTCTGTCGTGAAGACCCTTGGCCTTGAATTCGCGCGTGACGGCATCCGGGTGAACGCCGTGGCGCCGGGCGCGACGCAAACGCCCACGGCCCACCTTTCCGCCGATCCACAGGCCGTGAAACGCGGCGTCCCGATGGGCCGGTTCGGCACGCCCGAAGAGATCGCCGGGCCCGTGCTGTTCCTGCTGTCGGAAATGTCGAGTTACATGACCGGGCAATGCCTGGTTGCCGACGGCGGCTGCAACATCAAGTGGTCTCACCTGACTGAAGACAATGTGCCGATGTTCCTTAAAGAGCAGTCGGCAGAGCAGGCGCGGAAATGGTAATTTCCCCTCGCACCAAGGGGATGGCAGGGTAGGGTCATGATGAAATTCGCATTCAACATGCCGCTGGCAAAGCTGCTGCCCCCACATGCGCCCGGACGGCTGGACATGGTTCGCCGCGCCGCGCAGGCGCTGGAAGAGGCAGGCATCGACGCTGGCCTGCTGTCGGAGCATCCCGCCCCCTCGTCCGAATGGCTGCACAACGATCCCACGGCGCATGACAGCCTTGATCCGCTGACTGCCTTGGCCTTTGTCGCTGCCTGTTCGACCCGGCTGAAGCTGTTCACCAACATCCTCGTGCTGCCGTTCCGCAACCCGTTTCTGGCGGCGAAAGCGGCGGCCACCCTGCAGATCATGTCGGACGACCGCCTGCTGCTGGGCGTTGGAGTGGGCTATCAGCGCGAAGAGTTCGAGGCGCTGGGCGTGCGCTATGAAGAGCGCGGCGCCCTGACGGACGAGGCCATCGACACCATCCGCCTCGCCTGGGCGGGCGGCTCCGTCGTCAAGCAGGGCCGGCACTTCAATGCGGTGGGCAATGAACCGCGCCCGATCCCCATGCCTCCTCCGCCGATCTGGGTCGGCGGCGGCAGCGACAAGGCGGTGGAACGCGCGGCGCGGCGGGGGGACGGCTGGGCGCCCTTCTTCTCTGTGCCCACAACGGACGAGGCCGTGATGCGCTCTGCCGTCGTATCGATGGACCACTTTGGCCAGAAGGTGCAGCGCCTGCACGCCCTGCGCGCGGAATTCGGCCAGACCGGCACGTTCGACATTGCCGTCGCTCCGCCCTTCCGCCCGGCAGAGATGACGCAAGGCAATGCCCGGCGGTTTCGCGACGAGGTAGGCGAACTGCAGCAGCGCGGCGCTACGTGGATCTGGACATCCCTGCCGACCCAATCGTTCGACCACTATCTTGAACTCGTGCAGTGGTATGGCGAAATCGCAGCCGCCTGCCGCACCGAACAGTAAGGGGCGGGGCTCAGGCCCACCGCGCTAACCCGCCAGCCGCTGCATCCGGATGGTCTGCTGAAAACGCGCAGCCGGATGCGAGTGGAGGGAGATCTGGGCAAGATGGCCCTGGCTGGTGCGATAGCTGCGGCGGACCTCAATCGACGTCTCGCCGGGCTTCGCCTTCAGTTCCTCTGCCAGAGTGCGCGACAGGGCAGCGGTAGAGATGGTCTGGTCCATCTCGGCAATGGTCACACCGAACATCTCTTCGATCAGCAGGAAGATCGGCCCAGACTGCGGCGTCAGCGCGCGGCCAACGCCGGCAAATGCGCTGTTGATGTAATACTGCGACCAGCAAACGGGCGTCTGCCGCCGGTGGTAACGAACCAGCCCGCGAACGACGAACCATTCGTGCCCCGGCGCAACGCCAAGCCGGGCAGCCGCCCGCCCGTCGATCCGCTCCATGCCGGTGGAGCGGATTTCGGTGAACATGTGGGCGGCATAGGCCACAAGATCGTCGATGGAATTAGCCGCCAGCCGGAAAGCCTCGGAATTTCGGGGCGCCGTGACGACCGTGCCCGCACCTTGCTGCGACGCGACGAGCCGCTCTTCGCGCAGCAGGCGCAGCGCGGCACGCACTGTCTGGCGGCTTACGGCGAAGTGTTCAGACAGCTCCCGCTCCGCAGGCAGGCGCGCGCCAATCGCCAGGTCTCCGCCGAGAATCTGCTCCCTGAGCGCCTGCGCCACCGCAACATAGCGGCGCAGCTCTTCGGCGGCCGGTTCACTCATGCCGCCTCGCCGACCACGACAGGCAGCTTGGTCCAGCCGCGCTGGAAGCAGCTTGGATTGCGCTCGGCCTCGTCCATCACGAATTCGAAGCGGTCGACGCGTGAGAGGAATTCGGTCAGCAGGATCTGCACTTCCAGCAGGGCAAGGTGCTTGCCGATGCAATGGTGCTGGCCCACGCCGAAGGATACCACGCGCGGTATCTTCCGGTCCCAGATGAAGGCTTCGGGATCGTCAAACTCCCGCTCATCGCGCGAGGCAGAGTGGAGCAGGCAGGCCACGCGCTGGCCGGCGCGGATCTGGTGGCCCGCAATTTCGATATCCTTGTGCGCCGTGCGAAAGGTGTATTGCGCCGGCGCGCAGTACCGCACGATCTCGTTCACCGCGATGGGCACATTGGCATCAAGATCGGCGCGGATGGCGGCAAGCTGGTCTGGCCGCTTCCACAGCTCCATCAGCCCCTGCCCCGTCACTTTGGCGACCGATTCCAGTCCGCCGATCATGACGCAGACAAGCTGGTCCGCGATTTCCTCATCGCCCAGCGCACGGCCATCCTCGCTGCGGTAGCGCATGAGGCCGTCGATCAGCGCGTTGGAGCCATCTGCCCCCGCCGCCCTGCGCTCCTCCACCGGCGGCAGGATGAACTGCTTCAGCTTCACGAAAAAGCTGCCGAGATCGACCCCGCCCTGCGCGGGATCGACCCGCGTGATCTGATAGACATAGTCCAGAATGGCGCCGGCATGGTCCAGCGGAATGCCGAAGAGATGGCACACCGTGCTCGCCGCCGTCATCCCGGCATAGTCGCCCACCACGTCGAACTTCCCGTGCCGGCGCAGTTCCGCCAGCCTCTGCGCCGAAAATTCGCTGATGAAGGCCTTCAGATTGACGACATTGCGCGGCCGCAGCGGCGCGATATGGGCGTGGCGCATCTGCTCGTAATAGGGCGAATGCAGGCTTGGCCCCGGTG
>Ga0233365_1000855_pt1 | contig 13620 bp, 11 predicted proteins | sample ElkDunMinimDraft_27_FD_191535 | JGI IMG/M metagenome (GOLD analysis project Ga0233365, IMG submission 191535) | Fecal eukaryotic communites from dung pellets of Tule Elk in California, USA - Elk Dung C36 | ecosystem: Host-associated > Mammals > Digestive system > Large intestine > Fecal | place...
AATTCGAGTAGGCCGGCCGTAACCGGCCGTTGGATCGATCGTTTGTATGAATGAAGGTCGGTTCGGTGATGACGAACCGGTCAGGGTCGAAGAGATCTGCTGAAGGCGATGATCGGCGCGGTGCTCGCTGGTCCTCCTTCAGTGTTGGGTATGTCGCTGATCTGGGGCCTGATCTGAATCCCTGGTCTGGGTGGTCTGAGCCCTGCTCTGGGTCTCTGGTCTGGGTGGTCTGGGTCTCTGGTCTGGGGCCACGAAATGAAACCTGGCATTGGTCCTGGTCTGGAATCTGGCCTGCGTCCGTTGATCGCCGAGTCCGAAGAAATCAGCGGTGCCCGCGACCGGCGTCGAAGCGCGCCGAACCCAGGTGTGGCACCCATCGGGGAGCACCCGTGCGCGTCTCACCGAAGAGGGCACGCTGAAGCCATGGTGTTGAACTGCTCGTCGAGTGGAATGTCAACCGGGTGAGGCGGCCGGCGCGACGCCGTGGCCGTGCCGGTGCCGCTCACCCGGTCTTCCCATCATCGTCAAAACACCTGGTACTGCGCGAAAAGCGCGATCACCAGTCGGAAAGGGGGGCTCCCTCGGTGAAACCGGCCGCCGATTGCACACCGACCACCGCGCGGTCGTGGAATTCCTCCAGGTTCGCCGCGCCCGCGTAGGTGCAGGCACTGCGAACTCCCGCCACAATGGAATCGAGTAGGTCCTCGACACCGGGACGGGCGGAGTCCAGGTACATCCGCGAGGTGGAGATTCCTTCTTCGAACAGCGCTTTTCGGCCCTGTTCGAAGGGTGAGTCGGCGGCGGTGCGCAACCGAACCGCTCGCGCCGAGGCCATGCCGAAGTTCTCCTTGTACAACTTCCCGTCGGCGTCGCGTTGCAGGTCACCGGGGGATTCGTAGGTGCCGGCGAACCATGAGCCGATCATCACCGACGAGGCACCGGCCGCCAGCGCCAACGCCACATCGCGGGGGTGCCGGACACCGCCGTCGGCCCAGGCGTGTTTGCCCAGTCGACGTGCTTCGGTGGCGCATTCCAGAACAGCCGAGAACTGTGGGCGGCCGACGCCGGTCATCATGCGGGTCGTGCACATCGCACCGGGACCGACCCCGACCTTGACGATGTCGGCACCGGCGTCGATCAGGTCGGCGACGCCTTCGGCGGTCACCACGTTTCCGGCGACCAGCGGAAGGTCCGGGACGGCTTTGCGAACCAGTGTCAGTGCTTCGCGCATCCGCTCCTGGTGGCCGTGCGCGGTGTCGACGACCAGCAGGTCGACTTCGGCTTCGGCCAGTTGAGCCGCGCGGGCGGCGACGTCGCCGTTGATGCCGATGGCCGCGGCGACGCGAAGTCTGCCCTGGTCGTCGACATTGGGTTGATAAAGGGTGCTGCGCAGCGCGCCGGGCCGGGTGATGATGCCGGTGAGGCGACCATCCTGGTCAACGACCGGAGCCAGTTTCCGGTTGGCCTCGAACAGGCGGTTGAACGCCTCCTCGGCGGGCGTCCCCACCTTGATGGTGAGGACGTCGGTCGAGGCGACATAACGCAGCTGCGAGAACCGGTCCACGCCGAGGCAGTCGTGTTCGGTGACCACACCGGTCGGACGGAAGTCGTCGTCGACGATGATGACGGCACCGTGCGCCCGCTTGGGCAACAATGCCAGCGCGTCGCCCACGGTGTGTCCACCGGTGAGCGTCAACGGAGTGTCGGCGTCGGTGAACCGTTGCTTGACCCACGCGACCGCTTCGGCGACCACGTCGACCGGGATGTCCTGCGGAATCACGGCCATTCCACCGCGACGCGCCAGCGTCTCGGCCATGCGGCGACCCGATACCGCCGTCATGTTCGCGGCGATGATCGGGACACTGGCGCCCGATCCGTCCCGGGTCGTCAGGTCCACGCCGAGTCGGGATGTCACCGCCGAGCGGGTCGGCACCATGAACACATCGGAGTACGTCAGGTCGGTGGAAGGAGTTTCCCCGTTAAGAAACCGCATTGAATCCTCAGCTGGTGTCAGGCGGTGAGCAGTCCAGCCGGTTCGGCGATCCCGCCGAACCAGCCCTCTGTCGTCTAGTCCTTGATCTCGCACAGTCCGGCGCCGGCGGTGACGACCTCGCCGACCGTGGCGTTCAGCCCGGTGACGGTTCCGGCTTTGTGCGCGGTCAACGGCTGTTCCATCTTCATCGCTTCCAACACCAGGATGGTGTCTCCGGCCGCCACTGTCTGGCCGTCGGCGACTTCCACCTTGACGACGGTGCCCTGCATGGGGGAGACGAGTGCGTCTCCGCTGGCGGCGGTGGCCGTCGACCGGTTGCCGGTGCGCTTGGGAGCGGCTCGACCGGAGGGTGCCGCCGCACCACCGAAGTCGGCGGGCAGGCTCACCTCGATGCGCTTGCCACCGACTTCGACGACCAGGTCACGGCGTTGCTCCGGCTCTCCGGGCGGCGTGCTGTCGACGAACGGTGGCACCTGGTTGTCCCACTCGGTTTCGATCCAGCGGGTGAACACCGAGAACGGTTCGTCGGTGAACGCCGGGTCGGTCAGGACGGCGCGGTGGAACGGCAGCGCGGTGGCCATACCGTCGACGACCATCTCGTCCAGCGCGCGGCGAGCGCGATCGATGGCCTGACGACGGGTGGCGCCGGTGATGATGACCTTGGCCAGCAGCGAGTCGAAGTTGCCGTCGATCACCGAGCCCTCGTCGATGCCGGTGTCGACGCGCACGCCGGGACCGCTGGGCAGTCGCAGCTTGGTGACGGTGCCCGGTGCCGGAAGGAAGTTGCGGCCCGGGTCCTCGCCGTTGATGCGGAACTCGATGGAGTGGCCACGGGGCGCGGGGTCCTCGGTGATCGCCAGGGTCTCGCCGCGTGCGATGCGGAACTGCTCACGCACCAGGTCGATACCGGTGGTTTCCTCGCTGACGGGGTGTTCGACCTGCAGACGGGTGTTGACTTCGAGGAAGGACAGGGTGCCGTCGGCGCCGACCAGGAATTCCACGGTTCCGGCGCCGTAGTAACCGGCCTCGGAGCAGATGGCTTTCGCGGCGGCGTGAATGCGGGTGCGCTGGTCGTCGGTGAGGAACGGCGCCGGTGCCTCTTCGACGAGCTTCTGGTGGCGGCGCTGAAGCGAGCAGTCTCGGGTGCCGACCACGATGACGTTGCCCGCGGTGTCGGCGAGGACCTGGGCTTCGACGTGTCGGGGCTTGTCGAGGTATCGCTCGACGAAGCACTCGCCGCGACCGAAGGCGGCTTCGGCTTCACGGACGGCGGAGTCGTAGAGCGCGGCGACCTCATCGCGGTCGCGCGCGACCTTGAGCCCACGCCCACCACCGCCGAAAGCGGCCTTGATGGCGATGGGAAGGCCGTATTCGTCGGCGAACGCTAGGACCTCGTCGGGGCCGTTGACCGGTTCGCTGGTGCCCGGGACCAGTGGCGCGCCCGCGCGGGCGGCGATGTGGCGGGCTACGACCTTGTCACCGAGGTCGCGGATCGACTGGGGTGACGGTCCGATCCAGGTCAGCCCGGCGTCGATGACGGCCTGGGCGAAGTCGGAGTTCTCGGAGAGGAAGCCGTAGCCGGGGTGCACCGCGTCGGCTCCGCTGCGCGCGGCGACGTCGAGCAGTTTGTCGAACCGCAGATAGGTGTCGGCGGCGGTGAGGCCGTCCAGTGCGTAGGCCTCGTCGGCCAACCGGGCGTGTGGGGCGTCGCGGTCGGAGTCGCTGTAGACCGCGACACTGGTCAGACCTTCATCGACGCAGGCTCGGACAACCCGCACCGCGATCTCGCCTCGATTGGCGATCAGCACCTTGCGCACCTGACGTACTCCTCCTGCTGGGGGGTTGGGGACCGGGCGCCCCGCTCACTGTTGTGCTGGTTCGGTGGCCCGCTCGGACAGACCGAGCCGTTGCGGCCCGAATGGAGTGTAATGGCCGACCGGGGGGTCGTGTCGATCGACGGACCGTGGTGATCGCCCGCACACCCGGATGGCGTGCGACCGGGATCCGCGCCGAAGTGAGCTCGACCGTGTCACGCATCTGGGTCGGTCATCGTGCCGATGTGTTCCTTCCAACGCTCGGCGTCGGGGACCTTCAGCCCCGGGTTCTCCTCGTAGAGCTCGCCAGCCTCGATCCTTCGGGCGGTCACCTCGCACCATTCGATGTCGACGCGGTTCTTGGCGACGTGCGTCTCCAGCGATGAGACGATGTGTGGCGGCATATAGCCGTGGGTACCCGGAGGCGCGTCCTCGGTCGCCCGCAGCTTCGCGGTGATTCCGCGTTCGTAGTCGCGTAGCAGCCCGGCGCGGTTGCGCAGCATCGCGGCGGCTTCGCGATGCGGCAGCACCGTCACGAATGTCCACGCGACCCAGAAGTCCGCGGTCGCGGCGGCATTCCCCCACAGCTTGTCGCGCAGCAGCTCGAAGAAGGCCTGTCCGCCCTGCGGCGTCAGTCGGTAGGTAGTGCGGGCTGGGCGACTGTCGACCTTCTCCACCGAGTCGATCGCCAGGTCGCCGTCTCGGGCGAGTTTCTTGAGGCCGTGGTAGATGGAGCCGCGCTTGAGACCTCCCCAGTGAGTGACACCCCAGGACATCAGTTCTCGGTGCACTTCGTATCCGTGCACCGGCTGGAGCCAGCCCACCAGGCCGAGGATGAGAAGGCGCGTCGTCCACATGGGGCTATATTAGTCGACGTTGACTATTTACTGCCCTTTGGGGTGAGTGACCAGCTTCACGATGGTTATGGATTTATGCTGTTTACCTGGGTAACGAGTCACTGTGGTGGGACGGGCCGGTAATCAAGTTTGACTACTGTCGTAGGTGCGATGTACTGTCACGGTGAGATTTAATGACGTCGTAATGATGTCGTTCTGCCGAATCAGGATCCGGGGTTGCACCGACATGACGTCTCAGTAGACCCGGGAGAAGAACAGTTCACTGGAAACAGAGAGGCAATCGACGATGTTGATTGAGACTGCCGGACTGCGGAAGACCTACCGCAGCCGTCAGAAGAAAGAAGAGGTCGAGGCGGTCCGGGGGGTCGACCTCTCCGTCAAGGAAGGGGAGATCTTCGGATTCCTCGGCCCCAACGGCGCCGGTAAGACCACGACCTTGCGGATGCTCTCAACCCTGCTGGAACCCACCAGCGGCACCGCTCGAGTGGGGGGATTCGACCTGCTCCGGCAGCCGACCCAGGTGCGACGGACCGTCGGTTACGTCGGCCAGTCGGGCGGGACCTGGGGAGAGGTGACCGCTCGCGAGGAACTGGTGATGCAGGGCCGGCTTTACGAGATGCCGAAGGCCGAATGTCGCACCCGTGCCGAAGAGGTCATCAAGGCGTTCGAACTCGACGAGTTCGCCGACCGCAAGATCAAGGGCTACTCGGGTGGGCAGCGTCGACGCCTCGACGTCGCCCTGGGCACCGTGCACCGTCCAAAACTGCTGTTCCTGGACGAACCGACCACCGGACTGGACCCGCAGTCACGGGCACACATGTGGGACGAGGTTCGCCAGTTGCGGGAACGGGGCACCTCGGTCTTCCTGACCACCCACTACCTCGACGAGGCTGACGCGCTGTGCGACAGGCTGGCCATCATCGACAACGGCGAGATCGTCGTCGACGGAACCCCGTTGGAACTCAAGCGGCAGATCGCCGGTGACATCGTGGAGATCGGCATCGGCAATTCGCGCGACGAAGCCGTTCGCATGCTCTCCGACATGTCGTTCGTTCGGGAAGTCGAACCGGGCGACCCCGACCCGGCCGGCGTCGTCATCCTGCGACTGTACGTTGAGGACGGTTCGGCCGCGGTGCCGGACATCCTGCGCACCCTGGACGCCGCCGACATCAAACCGCTGTCCATTGAGCTGCACCGCCCAAGTCTGGACGACGTCTTCCTCAAACAGACCGGCCGATCGCTGCGAGAGTCAGCCGCTTAACCTTCCGAAGGATTCTTTGACATGAAAATTGTTCGCGACACCTGGCTGGTGTACTCACGCCAGATGGGGCTGGTGCTGCGTCAGCCTGTCTGGGTCTTCGTCATGCTGATCCAGCCGTTGTACTACCTGGTGTTGTTCGGTCCGCTGCTTCAGAACATGCCGACCAAGCAGATGGGCTTCGAGTACGGGGCCATGGAGACCTTCGTGCCCGGCCTGGTCATCATGATGGCGATGTTCGGCACGCTGTTCGCCGGCTTCGGCCTGATCGCCGAGATCCGCGAGGGCGTGATCGAACGGATGCGGGTGACGCCGGTCAGCAGACTCGCGCTGCTGCTGGGTCGATCGCTGCGCGACGTATCCACTCTGGTGTTCCAGGCGGTCGTCCTGGTGTTGCTGTCGGGCGTCATCGCCGGATTGACCATCAACTGGACCGGATTGGGCCTGATGCTGCTGATCGTCCTGGCGATCGGGCTGGGCATGTCGGCCGCCTCGTATGGCCTCGCAATGATGCTGAAGAGCGAAGACGCGATGGCACCGTTGCTGAACACGATCACTCAACCGGTGCTGTTGCTGTCGGGCATCATGCTCCCGCTGACCGTCGCCCCCGACTGGCTGCGCACCCTCGCGCTGTTCAACCCGTTCGCCTACGCCGTCAACGCCGCTCGCGCGTTGTTCAACGGTGATCTCTCCAACCCCGTCATCTGGCAGGCTGGGGCACTGTTGGCGGCACTCGCGGCGCTGCTGGTGTTCTGGTCGGGACGCAAGTTCGCGCGCTCGGCGTCCTGAGATATCCGATACACGACCGTGGGGCCCGAGATTCGGGCCCCACGTTGGTCATTCGGTCTTGGCCGCTTCGGCCGCCAACCGGGCTTCCTCTTCTGCGGCGGCCTGGCGGGCATCCTCCTCCAAGACCTCGATTTCGAACTCACCGTCTTTGACGCCCTCGACGAACGCGTCCCATTCCTCGGGCGTATAGATGAGAATCGTGCCGTCGGGCTCTTCGGCGTAACGCAGCGCTACCAGACCGTTGTCGGCGAACCCGATCTCCAGCTTGCCGGGCGTTCCGTCCAGATTGGTGGTACGGCGCCATTCGGCGGTGGCGGTGTCGAACTGCCCCTTGAGCGGGTGTTCGCGGATGGTATCGCTCATATGGCTCCTCGTGTGGGTACCGGTCACTGTTGATAACGATATGAACCAGTACACGAAGCGCCACATCCGGGTGAGACGGATTACTCCTGCGAAGGTTTCCACAACTGGGCCATCGAAACGCCCCAGGTGATGAACATGTGACGCAGCAACGGAAGCGAGACTCCCACGACGGTGCCGGGGTCTCCCTCGATGCGCTCCACGAACGGGGCTCCCACGCTGTCGATCGTGAAGGCACCGGCCACTCGCATCGGTTCACCGGTGCCGACGTACTCGAGGATCTCCTTGTCGGTCAGGTCGGCGAAGTGCACCGTCGTCGACGAGGAGCGGGTCAACCGCTGATTCCGCTCGGTGTCGATGAGACAGTGCCCGGTGTGCAGGACCCCGGAACGGCCGCGCATCGATTTCCAGCGTGAGATCGCCTCTTCGGCGTCGGCGGGCTTGCCACAGATCTCACCACCGAACTCCAGCACCGAATCACAGCCCAGAACGTAGGCGTCGGTGACGTCGGCGGCGACGGTCTTGGCTTTCAGCTTCGCCAGCGCGCGGCACAGCCGGCCAGGGGATTCTTCGGTGACGCCGGACTCGTCGACGCCTGAAACGATTACTTCCGGTGCGAGTCCGGCGGCACGTAGCGCAGTGAGGCGTGCCGGGGAGGCCGAAGCCAGGATGAACCTCATGCGCGCAGCTTAAGGGATGCTCAGGTGGATCTACAGGGCAGGCAGCGACGAGTCACGCCAATCACGTGCTCGCCCCAGACGTCGAGCCGGGGAGCTCCACGCCGATGCCGCCAGGCGGGGTGCCCGGGGTGCCGGTGCAGTAGAACCGCTGGTCAACACGGCGCACACCACTGCCAGTTCAGCGGCGTCGGGTGAGCCTGCCGTCACCTTGATGTCCACGCCGTCACCTTTCGATGTTGAATTCGCGATTGACGCGTTCCCAGAAACCGTCCCGAACCCAGATGCGGGCGCCGGGGTGGTCGCGTAGTGAGTATCCCAGTTCCTTCTCCGCCTCGACCAGCAGCTCCTTGTCGATGACCGTCGGCAGGGTCGGCCCCGGCAGCAGATCGGCGATGTTCTCTCTCCCACGCGTCAGGATCCACTTGTGAGCGACATACTCACCGATGCTGATGACCACGTCCTGGTCGAACTTGCCGCCGGTGGTGGAGCGGACGAAGGACGGCCGGGCCTGTTCGGCCTCCTCCAACGCCTCGGCCGCGCTCATCGTGACCGCGACCGAATGCCGTTGCCCGAACACCGATGCCGGTGACGGTTGCTGCGGCACCGGTTCGGCGACCGGCGCACCGGCGATCTTGGCTGAGGCGGCCGCCGCGGTTCCCAGTTTGGCGAAGTAGGGACGGCAGTCGTCGGACGAGATCACGTCCACCGTGTCGGCTTCCCACACCAGTCGTTCGGCCTGGTTGGTGCCGTATGGCGGCTCGACGCCCCACACGTGAATCCGAACCCCATAGGCCTGTGCGATCTCGACCGCCGACACCATGTCCTCGTCACCGGCCAGCAGGATGGCCTCATGGATGGCGCGGTGGCGGGCCAGCTGTTCCAAATCGGTCCTGATCATCGCGTCGACACCCTTTTGCTGTCCACGGGAGTTCAGGTTGCCCAGCCGCACCTTCACCAGCTCCATGTGGGCGATGACGCGCTGGTCAACGGTGGGGACCCGGTCTCGCGCGGCGTCGAACCAGTAGACCCGCAGCAGTTCCCCGTCCGGGAGTTGTGTGCGGGCACGGGATATGAGTGCCGAGATCAGTGGTTCGGCGTCAACCTTGTATTCACGTCGTGAGGTGGCGCCGAGCAACACCTCGGCGGCCGCGGCGTACAGGTAACCAACATCGATCAAGATCGCGTAACGCCTGGACACCTTGTTAAAGCAGTCGTGATCCAGCATAGACATGTCGAACTCCAATGTAGATTCCACAGGTGCGTGTCAGGTGAGTCGACCCTGCCCCCAGGGTGAGGCTCACCACAAAATGAGACCCCATTTGGCCCCACAAAAGATCACGCGCCCATAACGAAGCTACCGGAATCCGGGCGCAACGGGCACTGTCACCGCGCGGTCAAGTCAGTTCAACAGGCACAATCGGCTGACCGCAGACCATTCGCGTCAGCGGTCCCGCCCGATCGGATGACTGGTCGTCCCCGGTTCGCACACCTTCGCCAGGTGTCGAAAGTCCCGCACACGAGTTTCCGGAGGGACACAGCGTATGCAGGACTTTGACTCGTCGCCTTGAAGGCGTTGCCCGGCCGAGGCCGACCTGTTACAGCGGGATGTTGCCGTGCTTCTTGGCGGGCAACGATTCACGCTTCGAACGCAGCAACCGCAAACCCCGCGTCAACTCGATGCGGGTGGCCGACGGCGTGATCACCGCGTCGACGTAACCGCGTTCGGCGGCCACGTACGGGTTGCACAAGGTGTCCTCGTACTCGGTGATCAGTTCGGCGCGACGTGCCTCGGGATCGGCGGCCTCGCCGAGCTCCCGGCGGTACAGGATGTTGACGGCTCCCTGCGCGCCCATGACCGCGATCTGCGCGGTCGGCCACGCGAAGTTCAAGTCCGCGCCCAGGTGCTTCGAACCCATGACGTCGTAGGCGCCGCCGTAGGCCTTGCGGGTGATGACGGTGAGCTTGGGAACGGTCGCCTCGGCATAGGCGTACAGCAGTTTCGCGCCGCGCCGGATGATGCCGTTGTACTCCTGATCGGTGCCCGGCAGGAACCCGGGAACATCGACGAACGTCACGATCGGAATGTTGAACGCGTCGCAGGTGCGCACGAATCGCGCCGCCTTCTCGGAGGCGTTGATGTCGAGACAGCCCGCGAAGTGCATGGGCTGGTTGGCGACCACACCGACCGTGCGCCCCTCGATGCGGCCGTAGCCGACGACGATGTTCTGCGCGAACAGCGACTGAACCTCACAGAAGTCCCCGTCGTCGAGGACCGAGGTGATCACCGTGTGCATGTCGTAGGGCTGGTTTGCCGAATCGGGTACCAGGACGTCCAACGCGACATCGGTCTCGGTCGGCGTCAGCACCGCGTCGGAGTCGTAGACCGGAGCCTCGTCCATGTTGTTGCTGGGCAGGAAACTCAACAACTGCTTGACGTAGTCGATCGCGTCTTCCTCGTCACCGGCCAGGTAGTGGGCGTTACCCGAGGTCGAGTTGTGAGTGCGCGCGCCACCGAGCTCTTCCATACCGACGTCCTCACCGGTCACCGTGCGGATCACGTCGGGACCGGTGATGAACATGTGCGACGTCTGGTCGACCATCACCGTGAAGTCGGTGATCGCGGGGGAGTACACCGCTCCACCGGCACACGGGCCCATGACCAGCGAGATCTGCGGGATCACACCGGAGGCGCGGACGTTGCGGAAGAAGATCTCCCCATAGAGCCCCAGGGAGACCACGCCCTCCTGGATGCGGGCGCCGCCGGAGTCGTTGATCCCGACGATCGGCCGGCCGGTGCGCATCGCCAGGTCCATGACCTTGACGATCTTCTCTCCGAAGACCTGACCGAGCGAACCGCCGAAAACCGTGAAGTCCTGAGCGAACACGCAGATCTCCCGGCCGTCGACCGTGCCGTAGCCGGTCACCACGCCATCCCCGTAGGGACGGTTCTTGTCCATACCGAAGTTGGTGCTGCGGTGGCGGGCCATCTCGTCCAGCTCGACGAACGAACCCTCGTCCAGCAGCATCGCGATGCGCTCACGAGCGGTCTTCTTGCCGCGCGCGTGCTGTTTCTCGACGGCACGAGTCGATCCGGCGTGAACCGCCTCGTCACGGCGGGCGGCGAGGTCGGCGAGGCGTCCCGCCGTGGTGTGAATATCGATATCCGGCACGCCGCGATCGTACCGGCAGTCGCGAAGCCGTTGAGGAGTGTGCGTGCCGATAACCCGAGGGGGTCACAATGGGGGCCGAATCCGCGAGCCGCCGAACGGAGAGGTCGCCCTCGATCCCGCTGTTCGGTGGCGCGTCGACCGGTTGGCGCCTCCCGGCGAAGGCGAGAAGGCGCGCATACGCTGCGTTTCCATCGAAACGTCGCTGCCGGGGGATCCGCGCGGGATCCGCGTGGGCTCGCCGAACCGATGACGACCAGCCAGACCACCTTTCCAGGCCGACACATCCGGGAGCCGTCCTATGATCGACCGTCCTGACTCGACCGACCGTCCCGGTTTGGACCGGGTGGCACTGACCGAGCTGGCCGGAACCGGTCCCTGGACGGCGATCGAGGTGCGCGACGAAGTCGGCTCCACCAACGCCGAGATCACCGAGCTGGCCCGACGAGGTGTCGACGAGGGCGCCGTCATCACCGCCGAATCCCAGTCGGCAGGGAGGGGAAGAGCCGACCGGGGCTGGGTGTCGCCGCCCAGGGCCGGGATCGCGGTGTCGATGCTGCTGCGTCCCCGCGTCTCCCCGGCGCGGTGGAGCTGGCTGCCGCTGCTGGCGGGCGTTTCGCTGGCCGAGACGGTGACCGAGGTGTCCGGTGTTCGAGCCGCCCTCAAGTGGCCCAACGACCTGCTGGTGAGCCAACCACCGCACGGTGAACCACGAAAGACGGCGGGGATTCTCGCGGAGGTCGCCGCCGGAGCCGTCGCGCTGGGGATCGGTCTCAACGTCACCCTGACGAAAGAGGAACTGCCGCGCCCCGACACCACATCGCTCCAACTGGCGGAAGCCTCCACGGTGGATCGAACCCTGTTGTTGACCGGATTGCTGACCCGACTGGGACGGCGCTACCAGGCCTGGGTGGCCGTCGACGGTGATCCGATCGCCAGTCGTCTGCGCCGCGACTACCTCACCTGGTGCCACACCATCGGTCAGGACGTGCGAGTGATGCTGCCCGACGGCGGCGAACCGACCGGGACCGCAACCGACATCGACCGCGACGGCAGACTCTGCGTCGACACCACCGACGGCCGGATCGCGGTGGCGGCAGGGGATGTGCACCACGTACGTTTGCGAAAGATCGAGAATGTCAGGACCACGCGCCACTAGGCTGGAATGTCGCGCGGTACTGGCCGATCCGCCAAGAGCAAATCGGCCGACAACTGGAGGTGCTGTCCGTGATCGGTCACTCCCTCGCGGCACTGGGACTCAGTGAGGCGGAGGAAGCCACCTACCGCGCGCTCTTGGCGATACCCGACTGCGAAGTGGCATCGCTGGCGCGCACCCTCAACGCGCCCGACCGAGCCATCCGGGACACGATCCACTCACTGATCGGTCGTGGGCTCGCCAAACACGTCACCGATGACGTGTTCGCCGCGGTGGCCCCCGACTCGGCGCTCATCGACCTCCTGTCCGATCGGCTGGAGGAACTGCGCAGCGGTTACGTGGCGTTCGGCGAGCTGGAACAGGTCTACCGAGACGCCCAAACCCGCAACGGCGCCATGCCCGGTTCCGAGACCGTGCGAGGAGCCGAGGCCCTGCGATCGCGGGTCAACCAACTCCAGGGGCAAGCCCGACAGCGAGTCTGCAAACTGGTGCGACCACCCCTGCTCACCGATGACTCCACACACGCCGGTTGCGACGACGCGGTCAAACGTGGCGTCGAATTCCAACTCATCTACGAACGGTCCATGTTGGAAGATCCGGCGATCATGCGGCATGTAAGACAGGCCGCCGAACTGGGCAAGCGAATCAGATTCGCAGCCACCCTCCCGGTCAAGGTCATGATCGTCGACGAGCGAGTCGCGCTCATCAGCGAAAGCGTCCAACACCCGGTCGCCCTGATCACCGAACACCCCTCCCTGGTCCAACTGTCACTGGGCCTGTTCGAGCAAGTCTGGCCAACCGCGGTCCCCGCCACCGGCGAGGACACCCCGGGAACCATAGTGGACAAAGACGGACTGCCCGATCCAGACGATCGCCTCCTGTTGTCCCTACTACTGGCCGGACTCACCGACCAGGCCATCGCGGTCAGATTGGGCGTCGGTCTCCGCACCGTGCAACGGCGAGTGCGTGACCTGATGGACGCCGCCGGAGTCGATACACGCATTCAGTTGGGGTGGCAGGCCAGCCGAAAAGGCTGGGTAACCTAACGCGCCCGCTCAGACGCGCACCTCGCTGCGTTGCGGTCGGGCTTGCCTACCAGAACCACGTAGGCGGCGCTCACCCGCGCCTTGCGATGCACGTGTCTGACCGGGCGCGTTCATTGGTGTTACGCGTGGGCTTGCCATACGCGCACCTGGACGGGCGGTTCAATGTGCATCGCTCAGACGCGCACCTCGCTGCGTTGCGGTCGGGCTTGCCTACAAACCTGTCAGTGGCGGAAGCCTGCGCCTGTGCTGTGCTTTTTGGTCTGCCTTCGGTGGGACGGCGCAGTCAGGGGCGGTGAAATGCGCATTGTTTGGAGGCACACCTCGCGGCGTGGCCGGACCGAAAGGGTGCTTCCCCAGGGGTGAATCCGATGGGGTGGACGGCGGCTTGGTTGGCGATATGCCGACGGGTGTACATATATATTGCGGGCATGGATCACGGGGGAAGTGCGGGTATTTCCATGTTTTGATGTGCTCTAGACCTGTCGACCGCACGCGCCCGG
>Ga0233365_1000856_pt1 | contig 13614 bp, 5 predicted proteins | sample ElkDunMinimDraft_27_FD_191535 | JGI IMG/M metagenome (GOLD analysis project Ga0233365, IMG submission 191535) | Fecal eukaryotic communites from dung pellets of Tule Elk in California, USA - Elk Dung C36 | ecosystem: Host-associated > Mammals > Digestive system > Large intestine > Fecal | place...
CGCGGGTGGTGTGCCTGCGTCTCTTTCTGGTGAGCGTAACACCGTACAAACCGTGGTCGAGTTGGTTGATCCGACAGAGTACGAAGCGGCCAAGGCCAGGCTCACCGAAGAGAGCCGCCATAAAAGTGCCAATTACACCATTTTCCTGTTTGGTCGTACCTCGCCGGAGATGGAGGAGTTGACCGCAGAAATTTACCGCAGCAAAGAAATCGCCAACAAATACCGCAACGAACCGGATCAAGAGGTTAAGGAATACTGCAACGGCCAATCCGATCGCGCCAATCGTCTGATGGGCGAATTGGAACGGTTGATAAAACGGAGCCTGGTTCAGGGCTCGTTTATCTTCCGGGGTGAGGTCACGGCTGTTGAGAGCATCAATCAGGACCTGATCGAGGCCGCCCGTAAGCACCTGGGTACTGTTGCCGAACAAGTCTTCGATCGTTACAACGAAGCGCCGGTGCGGGCAGGAACAGATTTAGCAGAGAAGTTCCTGCGCTTGGGTAACTTAAGCGGTGTCACCGCTGCAACCGACCCCTTGAGCTTGGTGCAAACCCAGGGCGGAAGACCGTCGATCAATACCGGCTACAAAGCCATTACCAGTATTCGAGATATGATCGAGCGCCAGGGCTCTATTGAGGGTAGACGCCTAATCGACCTGTTTACCGATGCGCCTTATGGCTGGTCGCAAGATACGCTCCGCTATCTGGTGGCCGCCATGCTCGTTGCCGGGGAGATCAAGCTCAAGGTTGCGGGTCGCGAAGTTACCGTAAACGGTCAGCAGGCGATTGATGCGCTAAAAACCAATAACGCATTCAAGTCTGTGGGGGTTTCCCTTCGCGAAGAGCGGCCCAGCAATGAAATACTGGCGAAAGCGGCGGAGCGCCTAACCGAACTCAGCGGTGACATGGTTGTACCGTTAGAGGATGACATTAGTAAGGCGACTACCAAGCTCTTTCCCCAGTTGCAGCACCAGTATGGCCCGCTAGCAGAAAAGCTGAAGGGCCTGAAATTACCCGGCTCAGATAGGTTGGAAAGCCTCAGTCAGGATATCAAAGATATTCTCTTCACCGATGCATCCGATGCACCCCAGCGTTTAGGGGGTGAAGACTCCGAGCTCTATGCCAACCTCAAATGGGCAGCAGACCTAAAACGCGCACTGGAGCAGGGCCTGGAACAGACCTTGGTTGAACTGCAACAGCATCGTCGTGAATTGGAAAGCCTCCCCGCCAGTGGCACGCCGGGCCAGTTAAAAACCGAGTTGCAAGATGAAATCGCGGGTTTGAATGAGCGCCTAAATCACGCGGACTTCTTTAAGTACACCACCGAGTTTGCCAGCAGCTTAACCACCTTCAAATCCCGTGTGCGCGATACCGCCATCGCCCTACAAGCAGAGCAGCAACAGCGCATAACCGATGCCGAGCAAGACCTGCGTCGGCTATCAGAGTGGCCAGAGCTGACCCAGCAGGAACAAAACAACCTACTAGCGGATCTGGAAAAACTGGCTGTTACTGCCAGTGAAGATCTCAGTGGTCTTCGCTTACTGGTTAACCAGGAGTATGCCATCCAGAGCCAGGTGCAGGATATCAAACAGCGCATCCAGCGTATTGGCCAGCAGCGGCTGCAAGACAAATTGCGCGAGGAGCAAGAGCAGGCAATTGCTGAGGGCAAAAAGAAGATTTCCCGCACCCTCAACCCCAAACAGCAGATTACATCCATCGCCGAGCTGGATGCTTTGATTGCCGAACTGCAACAGTTGCGCGGTGAGCTGAAATATGCCCACGAGTTTGAGCTGTTGATTGGGCTTAGAGACAACAAAGGCGACAGCAACAGCGATGCGCAAGAATCCTAAGAAGGCAGCACACTAAATGGCATTTGATCAAAGCACCCGAAACCGCCTGCAGAAGTTTGTCAGTATTGCCCGCAATTTACTGACGGATGAGTTTACTCGGCAGTTACAAGCAACCTACGGGTTAGATCCGAAATCAGGGTCAGTGGCAGAGATAGAGTCCCTAACACACCTGGATAACCGCCAGCGTCAAACCGCGCATTTGCTGCGTGAAACCCTGATGCATTACTTGTCCACTACCCCAGGCAAAGGTGAAAAAGACCGCACCAAGCAAGTGCTCGACCGTATCGTGCGCGAACAGGCCTTTACCGTGCTTAACCGTCTGGCTGCGCTGCGCATGGCCGAAGCCCGTGGCTTTTTGTTGGAGTCCATCACCAAGGCCCATAGCTCCAAGGGCTTCCAGCTCTATAGGCAACTCTCCGGTACTGCCCATGGCGAAACCGGCGATGCCTACCGCAACTACTTGTTTAGTCTTTTTGATGAATTCAGCCTCGACTTAGCGGTATTGTTCGACCGCCACAGCGCCCAAGGCCGCTTGTTTCCTCGCGAAAGTTCACTGCTGGAACTGCTGGCTGAAATTAACCACCATGAAATTGAACACCTGTGGGCCGAAGACGAAACCATTGGTTGGATTTACCAGTACTTCAACTCGCAAGAAGAGCGCAAAAAAATGCGCGCCGAATCCCAGGCCCCCCGCAATAGCCGCGAGCTGGCCGTGCGCAACCAGTTTTTTACCCCGCGCTATGTGGTGGAGTTTTTAACCGACAACACCTTGGGGCGCATCTGGTATGAGATGACCCAAGGCAGTACAGGGCTGGTGGATAGCTGTCGTTATTTGGTGCGCCGCCCCACCGAAGTGTTCCTAAAGCCGGGTGAGGCAGCACCAGAAACAGACCCAGCGGATAGCGAAGCTTTAAGCCAAGAAGAGTTGCTCAAACAACCAGTCTATATTCCGCATCGGCCTTTAAAGGACCCACGCAACATTCGTATGCTCGACCCGGCCTGTGGCTCCATGCACTTTGGTTTGTATGCCTTTGATTTGTTCGAGTGCATCTATCTGGAAGCCTGGCAGCTGGAGCAACAACTGGGGTCAGATGCCTTTGCTCGCGAAGAAGGCTTGCAACCCCTGCAAACCACCTTTGCATCGCTAGAGGCTTTTCAGCAGCAAATCCCCAAACTCATTATTGAGCACAATATTCACGGTGTGGATATCGACCCACGCGCAGTACAAATCGCGGGCCTTAGTTTATGGCAACGCGCACAGCGCGCTTGGTACCAGCAAGGCATTAAACCCCAGCAGCGCCCGACTATTGTTAAATCCAATATCGTTTGTGCCGAGCCTATGCCAGGTGAAAAGGCCCTGCTGCAAGAATTCACCAGTAAGCTTAACCCGCCGATATTGGGCCAATTGTTGGAGGTTATTTTCGACAAAATGCAACTGGCCGGTGAAGCCGGCACATTGCTCAAAATTGAAGAAGAAATTCAAACCGCTATTCATGAAGCCCGCGAACAGTGGGTCAAACAGTCTGGCAGCCAAAGCATGGGCGATATGTTCCAGGCAGAACTGGATGCCGCCACGCCACAAGCTAAGCTCGGCTTTGACCTGCGTGGCATTGATGATGAAACCTTTTGGGACGATGCCGAACGTCGCATATTAGAGGCGCTAAGTGATTATGCCGATCAGGCGGAATCCAATGCCGATCAAAAGCGGTTGTTTGCAGAGGATGCCGCGAAAGGCTTTGCCTTTATTGATTTATGCCGCAAGCGGTTTGATGTGGTGTTGATGAATCCGCCGTTTGGTGAGGCTTCTAAGGATCTTGAGGGTTACCTAAAGAATATAGCAAAAAAAATGGCTAACGACTTGGCGGTAGCTTTCAACTATCGAGGTAACTTGATGTTACACGATGGGGGGGTGTTTGGCGCGATCACAACAAGAACAATTTATTATCTCGAAGCTTTTGAGGAGTGGCGTGAACAATTCCTTCTAGGAGAGTGCAAAATAGTGAGTTTTCTAGATTTTGGGATGGGTGTCCTTGATGCAGTAGTAGAAACCGCTGCAATAGTATCTAGAAAAGATGAAACTATCGAATCCGCGTTATTTATAGATTGTGACCCTAAGGATTTTCAAGGGTCTATAAATAGTGCTTTATCGGAACAAATTTACAAAATCGTGCCACTCGAGTTTTTTGATTCCCTACCTTCTAAGCCTCTGGCGTACAAAATTCCGCAAAATTTAGTGAATCTTTCTGAGACGACATTCGAGAAAGCGGCGGGTGTAGTGAAGCAAGGCCTGGGTACTTCGGATGATTTTCGGTTTCTTAGATTATTTTGGGAGTCTACAGACAACGATAAATGGAAATGGTATGCGAAAGGAGGAAGTTCACAGGGGTATTACTCAAGTATTCACCTGAAGGTTAACTTTTTGCGGGATGGTAGAGAGTTGTGGTCGAATTTAAGTAAATCAGGAGGAATTAGGTCCAATATATGGATGTTGAAAGACACTATAAAAGAATATTTTTACAAGCCAGGGCTTACCTTTACCTATAGAAGCAAGGTGTTTCCTCCAGAAGTTCTCCCGGCTGGATGCATATTCGGCGTGACTGGAATGACTATATTTCCTAGCTCTAGTGATGAGTTATATGCTTACTTAGCTTGGTTCAATTCCTCCCCTATAAACTACTTAATACTGAATACGGCCGAACGTTACGAACCATTATTCCAGGCGGGTAAAATAAATAAGACTCCGTGGAGGAGATTTTCTGGTGAGGCGATTGGAAGTATTTCGAAAGAAATTGTGGATAGAAAGATATTTGTAGACACCTATAGAATCACCTCTCCTTACTTTTGTGGGCCTTCTTACGATAAGGATTTGAGCATATTTAATAATCACAAAAGATACTCAAAATTATTTTATGAAGCGGATATTTTAGTCGAAACACTAAGAAAGAAGATCGACAATGATATGTTGTGCCAGTACGGCATTGATCAGCATGACAAGAATCTGATTGAGGATGATATTGATAGTCGAAGGGCGGATTTTAAAAAATTCGAAGGTGTTTCTTTAGAGGAATATAGTCATCTTCTTGTTGAACTAATGGCGGGGGTTGTTTTTCATCGATTTGCGTTTAGTAAGTTGTTTGATGCAGTTGATGGAGGAGCATTGATAGACGCTTTTGAACCGCTGCCATCAAATTCGTTTACTACTCCAAAATCGATGTCAGATTCTCATGGAAAGTATATTTTTACAGGGACTGAAATTATAGGAAAACTTGGATACTGGGCTGAAAATGAGCTCGGGATAAGTAGTGATGAACTTGTTAAAGTGTTCGGGGCAGAAGGTCTTAAAGGGTATTTTAATTCATTAAAAGGATTTTTCGAAACGCATTTAAACCTGCATAGCCAAAGTCGCAGACAAGCACCTTTATATTGGCCCCTGCAGACATCATCTGGATCCTACACCCTATGGGTTTATTACCATAGCTTAAACAAACAAACTCTTTATACTTGCGTCAACGATTTTGTTGAGCCCAAGCTTGAGCAAGTCGAGCAAGATCTGAATACCCTACGAGGCAAATCTGCCCGCAATAGCCAAGAAGAAAATGAGCTGGAAAAACTCAGCGATCTCGCCAGCGAACTGCGCGACTTTCGCGATGAGTTGCTGCGCCTGGCGAAATTCTGGAAGCCTAACTTGAACGACGGCGTGCAAATTACCGCAGCACCACTTTGGAAGTTATTCCAACACAAAGCCTGGCAGAAAAAGCTCAAAGAAACCTGGGAAATCCTGGAGAAAGGCGGCTACGACTGGGCGCACTTGGCCTGTAGTATCTGGCCTGAGCGCGTACTGCGCAAATGCCACCAAGACCGTAGCCTCGCCATCGCTCACGATGTCGAAAATCATTTTTGGCATGAAGTCGAAGTGCCGGTCAAGCGAGGCAAAAAAACCACCGGAGAAACCAAGCTGGAATGGCAGCCGAAAGATTTAAGTGAAGCAGAGCTTACGGCCTTGGTTAAGCAACTTGCGGCGGAGATGTAATAATGCCGTCTTTGCCCGCTTTAGATATAAATACCCAAATGAACCACTCACCCCATGTGGTGATTTTGGGTGCCGGTGCCAGTATTGCCTCTACAATTCGTAATCCAGAGCGAAATGGAAAGCCCTTGCCCGGCATGGCAAACCTGGTAGAGGTATTAGATCTAAACTGGCTAATCGACGATTACAAAGTTGAGTACAAGGGCGAGAATTTTGAAGACTTTTACGATTCATTGGTTAATTCTGGTGAATACTCTGATTTAGTAGAACTGCTGGAAATCGCAATTTGTGACTATTTCGCCGATCTAAAATTACCGGATGAGGCCACTATTTACGACTATCTGGTGTTGAGTCTGCGCGAAAAGGACATTATCGCCACCTTTAACTGGGACCCATTCCTTGCTCAAGCCTTTGCCCGCAATATGCATCTTGTTGGTTATGAACGCATGCCGAAGATCGTATTTCTGCACGGTAATGTCGCTATCGGTGTTTGCTACGACTGCAAAACCATGGGCTGGCGCCAAAATGGTTGTACCAAGTGCGGTAAAGATTTCAGCCCGTCCAAGCTGCTCTACCCGGTGGGCAAAAAGGATTATGCCAGCGATGAGTTTATCGCCGCAGAGTGGGAAAGACTCAAGTGGCACATACAAAGGGCTTATTACATCACGGTGTTTGGCTATTCGGCACCTAAAACCGATGCCGAGGCCAGAAAGTTACTGCTAGATGAGTGGCAAACCAATCCTGTGCAGGAACTTGCCGAAATCGACATTGTGGATATTTTGAGAAGCACTGATCGGCCAGCGCTTGAAGCAAACTGGAAGGAATTTTTTGTTCGCTCACATTACGGTCTATTCGATTCATTTCAAAACTCGCAGCTTTTCTACCACCCTCGCCGCAGTTGTGATGCCTTTGCTATGGCTACACTACAATGCAGACCTTGGTCAGAGAATACTTTTCCGGAAAGCTTGTCACTTGCCGAGCTTCAAGATTGGCTGCAGCCATTAATCGAGGAAGAAAAGGCAGGCATATTTTCAGGTAAAACCTGTGAAGAGTTAAGGACAGTCTTATGAGACAGCTAAGGAGTCGAGCTCATGACCGTTAACTATCACTACGGGCATTTCCCAGCAAAGGACATTGATTGGTCACAGCTGATCCCGCTGATAGGCCCGGCCAACGCAGCCATTGCCCGTTACGACGGCACTTTGGGGGCAATTCCCAATGCCGCAGTGTTGCTCAGCCCGCTCACCACCCAGGAGGCGGTGCTGTCCTCCCGTATTGAGGGCACACAGGCCACCATGGGCGAGGTGTTGCAATATGAGGCTCAGGGGGAAAATGACGCTGCGGAATTTGCGCCTGAGCGTAAAGCCGATATTCAGGAGGTGCTCAATTACCGCTCTGCCATCCGGCATGCCGAAGCGATGTTGAAAACACTGCCTCTTAGCCAACGGGTGATTCGTGAAACCCACCAGGTGCTGATGAGCGGGGTGCGCGGGGCCAATAAAAGCCCTGGGGAATACCGCAAGATACCCAATTGGATCGGCCCCCATGGTTGCACGATCGATAACGCCCGTTTTGTGCCAATTAGCGCCGATAAATTGCCCGACAGCATGTCAGCTTTTGAGCAGTACATTCACAGTGATGAAGCGGACGTATTGGTTCAGCTTGCGGTGCTGCACGCTGAGTTCGAAGCCCTGCACCCGTTTTTGGATGGTAATGGTCGACTGGGACGTATGTTGGTGCCCCTGTTCCTCTGGCAGCGGGGGCTAATTCAGGCGCCTATGTTTTATATCTCCGCTTTCTTCGAGGCCAATAGAGACGCCTACTACGACCAATTGCTGAATGTGTCGGCCAGCAAGGACTGGACACCCTGGTGTGCCTTTTTCTTGAATGCTATTCAGGCCCAGGCAGAACTCAATCAGTCCAAAGCCAGCAATGTATTGGGGCTGTACAACGCCATGAAAGGCCGCGTTGCGGAAGTGACCCGCTCTCAGTATGCCATTCATTCGCTGGATTGGATTTTTGAAAGACCTATTTTCAAGTCAACCGATTTTGTCGGGCACGCTGGCATCCCCGAAGCCACGGCAAAGCGTTTGCTCAACGAACTGGCAGGTGAAGAGATTATTAAGCCGGTGCGCAAGGGCGCAGGCAGGCGGGCGACCGTGTACTGCTTTCCGGAGCTTTTGAATCTCGCTGAGGGTGTGAATGCGTTCTAGATCATATTTGTTGAAAAGTGATCGACAACAGTGGTTTCCGCTCGTAGAATAGCGACAAGTCAATTTGTGGATCATATATTTAAAATAGTGATCCAAAAAAGTAGTTGTGGTTCATCCGTGAGCGACAACACGTGAATGATGAGACAGGTGTGAAAAGTCTTGGAATTATGGAAAGTGTATTGAATTCATGAGCATACAGCAGTTTATCCAGGAACAGGTGTTTGAACCTCGCTTAGAGAAGCAGCAGGTTTTGGTGGTGTATGACCCAGAGCAGCGCTACCGGGACATTTGCCTGGCGATGGCGACGGACAAAAGGGCGGTGGTGGATAGCTCGGACTCCAGCATTACCAGCCGGGCGGAGGCGATAGCGGCCCTTGGTCGGCTAGGAAATCACGAGATTGAGCAGTTGCTGGTCTATGTGCCGGCCGCTAAACCGCTGGAAGATGAGGATAAACAGAAGGATCCCTTTGCTCTTTATGGTGTTTGCGGCGAAGTATTCCCAAGTGGTGACGGTGATAACTACCTTAGCCTGTGCCTCAAAGCCAAGCCAGATCACGCCACACAAGTGCGGGCGGTGTTCGGCCAGGACGCTAATCCCGGTTTTGCGGTAATCGACGCGATAGGCGGTGGTCTGAGCTGGCCCAATTTGCGCGCCTTGCTCAAAGTGGAGTCCACTAGGGATATCTTGTTTGCTCTGTTGGTGCCCAGTGATCAACAGCAGGCTGCACTGAAAGAGAGTGATGCTTGGGTGTCGGAAGCCAAAGCACTGCTGCAAGCCAGCATAGGTTTGGCTTTGAAAACCCGCGGTAAGACCTGGTCGACCATTGGCGACGAACTATGGCGTTTCGTGCTATTCAGCGAATTCGTATTTGACCTACCAGAAGAGCTACCGCCCGGTTTACATGATGTGCCGCGTGCCGCAGCTGAAGCAAAGCCACTCATAGAGGATATGTGCGAACGGTTACGCAGTGACCGTCGCACACAGAACACCTATATTGAGCGGGCCGAGGCTATTGAAGCCGAGCTGGATTTGCCCGGCATTTGTGGGCATATGGCGGATTTGGGGGAGCGGGATACCTTTCCCTTTGAAGAACGCACATTCTTGCAGCGTGCCATGGAAGCTTTGGCACGTGACGATACCGACAAGGTGAAGGCCATTCTGGGGCGTCACGCGCAATCGGTTTGGACAGGTAAGGGCGAGAGCCAAGCACAATGGGATCTGATCCGCTCCGCGTTTGCTCTGATGGAGTGCTGCCAGGACAACGATCGGATTCTGAGTGATCATGCTCGGAGCATTGATAGCCTGATCGATTTTTATGTCAGTCAGCTACGCGAGATCGATCGCCTACACCGTGAGTTTGAACAAGCCGTCAGTGATTACGATTGGCAGGATACCCAAGGCATTATGCGGCCTGTGCAGCAACAGGCGCGAAAACAATACGGTAAGTTAATCGAAAAGGTCCAACTGCTATTTTCCAAGCATTTACAACAAACGGGTTGGCCGGTGGCCGGGCGTCTAGCCAACGGTGATGTGTTCGATAAGTTGGTGGCGCCCAAGCTCCAGAAAAGTGGCACGAAGGTGGCTTACTTGATGGTGGATGCGCTGCGTTATGAGTTGGGCGTAGCACTTGAGAAGCAACTGGCTGAGGATGGTAAGGTCGAACTGAAGCCAGCCCTGGCCCAATTACCGAGCATTACACCGGTGGGTATGGCAAGCCTGTTGCCAGGCGCAGGCGCCGGACTGCGATTGGTAAAAAATGATAATGGCTATACGCCCTATCTAGTTGATCAGCAGGTATCAAGCGTTGCGCAGCGTATGGAAATTCTCCGCAAGCGTTACGGCCAACGATTCCAGGAGGGGCGTTTAGAGGAGTTTGTCCGCAACCGCTTCGAGGTTGACGGTGATGTTGAATTGCTTGTTTTGCGCTCGGTAGAGATTGACAGCCACTTCGAGAATCACCCGGATACCGCACCAACCGAAATCATCAATGCGCTTAAGCGTATTCGGGTGGCTGTACACAAGTTAAAGGATGCAGGTTTTAGCGAAGTCGTAATCGCAACAGACCATGGGTTTTTCATGAATACCCATGCCGGGGCTGGAGATACCTGTAGCAAGTTGCCGGGTGATTGGCTCAACGAGCATCAGCGCTGTTTGCTGGGCGAGGGCAGTAGTGATGGTCATCACTATTTGTTGAGTGCGGAAAAGGCAGGTATTCGCGGTGACTTTACCAGCATTGCCGGCCCATTGAGTATGGCGTCCTATAAGTCGGGAATGCTCTATTACCATGGCGGGGCTTCGCTGCAGGAATGTATTGTGCCCGTCATTAGCCTGCAGCTAGATGCACCAGAGCAGGCATCGGTGTCTCAGGCAACGGTTGCCTTGAATTACAAAAACGGAGCAAAGCGCATTACTACGCGCCTTCCCGTCATTGAAATCAGCCTTGATACCCAGGATATGTTCTCGGTGGGTAGTGACTTCGAGATTCTGCTGGAAGCCCACGACAAAAAAGGCAATGTGGTCGGCGAGGCAAAACCCGGCGGACTGGTTAATCCCGCGACAGGCACGATCACGCTGAAGCCGGGCGACAAGGTGCAAGTCACTTTGAAAATGCAGATGGAATATGAAGGCAAGTTCAAGGTGAAAGCGCTCAATCCGTCCACGATGGTTGCTTTCTGCCAGCTGGACTTAGAAACCGACTATACGGTGTAAGTTATGGATGAATTAGACAAGAAGGTCACAGGCATATTTGATGGTAAGGTCGTTAGAAAGGACTTACTGCACCGCATAAAAAAGGGCACCAATGTCCCTACCTTCGTGTTGGAGTTTCTGCTGGCGCGCTATTGTGCTAGTGATGACGATGCGGAAATCCAGGGCGGGCTGGAGGCTGTTCTTGAAACACTCAACGACAATTATGTGCGTGCCAATGAGGCCAACAGAGCGCAGTCAACGGTTGCAACCAAGGGCAAATACAAATTTATCGATAAAGTCCACGTCAACTACGTTGAGAAGGATAGACGCCATTGGGCCGCACTGGAGAACTTCGATTCTCGGCGTATTGCAATTTCAGAAAAGTTCTATCGTGACAATGACCGACTGCTGCAGGGTGGATTGTGGTGTGAGGTCACCATCGCTTATAACGAAATCGAAGACGACGACTACACATTCTATATTGAAGATCTCCGTCCGATTCAGCTCAGCCGATTTAACTTTGAGCAATACTGTGAAGGCAGAGAGCAATGCTCCCGTGATCAATGGCTGGATATCATATTACGGTCGGTGGGTTTGGAGCCCAGCAAGTTAACGCCTCGGGTCAAAATGCATTTTGTTGCTCGATTGCTACCTCTTGTAGAGCCAAACTTTAATTTTATCGAGCTCGGTCCACGCGGTACTGGTAAGTCCTATTTTTTCAGCGAGTTTTCGCCGTACTCCACGCTAATCAGTGGTGGTCAGGCCACCAAAGCCACGCTGTTCTATAACAACCAGCGCAAGAAGATTGGTTTGGTGGGTTTTTGGGATACTGTCGCGTTTGATGAGGTCGGTGGTATTAAAGTCAAAGACCCTGACACCATTCAGATTATGAAAGACTTTATGGCCAATGGCCGGTTTTCGCGCGGAGTGGAGGTGATTGCCGATGCATCCATGGCGTTTGTCGGCAACCTCGATCTTTCCGTTTCGCAGATTGTAAATTCTGAAGTCTATGATCTGTTCCAGCCGCTACCCAAGGAATTTGATCTGGCGGTGATGGATCGCTTTGCATGTTATCTCCCAGGTTGGGAGATGCCGAAAAACGGTAGTGAGTACTTAACTAATAACTATGGATTTATTACTGATTACCTCGCAGAGGCCTTTCACTATCAGCTAAAGCAGACCAACCGTTTCGAAGAGGTCAATAAGCGCATTCGGCTGGGCTCGTCGGTTGAAGGGCGTGACGAGAAGGGTATAAAGAAAACCGTTGCCGCTTTCCTGAAAATCCTCCACCCCTCCGGCGCACCTTCTGACGAAGAATTCCAGGAATACGTTGAGTACGCGGTTGAGTGCCGACGCCGCGTGAAAGAGCAAATGAACAAGCGCAAGTCGGATGACGAGTTTGCCAAGATCAATCTCTCGTATATAGGTTCGGATGGCAAAGAGGTGATTGTTTACTGCCCGGAATCGAAGTCTGCCCCAGCAACACAGGAACCCATTCGGCGTGATATTCATTCGGATGGTGCGCCCGAGCAGGTTACTACAGGGTCGCCAGTAGCTGAGACTGCTGTGGATCCAGCAGTAATACTACACAAGGTGGACGAGGTATCGGAGCTCACTGATAAGTCAGTCGAAGAGGCAGTAATCGAAGAGCTGAAGGAGCAGCATTACACCATCCACTACGGTGCCTCGGGTTACAGTTACGAATCGATTGTCAGCCCCTATTTGGAAGGTGCCAAGTCGATTGAGATCGAAGACCCGTACATCCGGGTGACCCATCAGATCCAAAATTTTGTCCGTTTCTGCGAAGCTGTTATCAAGACGCCAACGGTTCGAAAGATACGCCTCGTTACTAGCTATGATGACGATACTGACGTTAAGAAAATGTCGGAAAATCTGAGTGAGTTAAAGCAGAGCTTGCTTGAGCTTGATATCGAGCTGGAGTTGAAGGTGAATGAGCACATGCATGACCGTGAAATTCGTATTGATAATGGTTGGACGATCAAGATTGGGCGTGGATTGGATTTCTTTCAGAAACCAGATAGTTGGTTTGGCGTTGGGGCAAATGACCTGAGTATAAGGAAATGCCTGGAAACAAAGGTGGATATCTTTAAACGCTGATCTTGTGCTGTGTCAGCTTCATGGATAAAAGGAGGGTAGCAATCGCTCCTCGCTGGAGGACATGAGCGTCAACTACGGCGCGATTGTGCCTCCAAATGAAGGACCACTGCGATACATTCTGAAGGGCCTCTTTGGTGGCTACCGCGGCGGCTTCAGCGACATCCAGTACTACTTTCATAACCATCACTATGGCGAGAACGAGCTGCGCGACATGTGGGAGTACGAGCTCGACCTGAGTCAGGAGGATGTCGATCTGGTGGTGGGGCACGCCTGGGAAATTCTGGGCCGGGAATACACCTATTACTTCCTGCGTGAGAACTGCGCCTATCAGATGGCCCAGCTGCTGGAGGTGATTATCGGGCTCGACATTACGCCTGCCAATCCTGTCTGGAACCTTCCACAAACACTGCTGAAGAATATCTCCCGGGAAACTTACCAAGGGCGGCCGCTGGTGAAATCGATCACCTATCATCCGTCGCGGCAGGCGAGGCTCTATAGCCGCTTCTCGTCATTGAGCAGTATCGAGAAAGGGCAGGTAGAGACGATCGTCGACAATATCGAGCGGCTGGATTCGGCTGCGTTCGGCAGTCTTCCCGTGGAGGGACAGCGCAGGGTGCTGGATACCTTGCTGGATTACTACCAGTTTGTGCGCGACGAGGAAGCGCTGGAAAGTGATATCAAGAATCATCATTACACACGGGTACTGGCGGCACGCTTC
>Ga0233365_1000857_pt1 | contig 13596 bp, 7 predicted proteins | sample ElkDunMinimDraft_27_FD_191535 | JGI IMG/M metagenome (GOLD analysis project Ga0233365, IMG submission 191535) | Fecal eukaryotic communites from dung pellets of Tule Elk in California, USA - Elk Dung C36 | ecosystem: Host-associated > Mammals > Digestive system > Large intestine > Fecal | place...
GTCTGAACCATTTTGTGAAAAATGGAAATAAATTAATATGATAACAAGTTGAACAGGCTAATTTGCGCAAGAGTGTACAAAATGAGTGCGCGGTTTGGCACCTCGATGTCGGCTTAACTTATCCTCATGGATGCAGAAACTATGTAGGGTACGACTGTTCGTCGATTAAAGAGTTACATGAGCTGGGTTAAATACGTCGTGAGACAGTATGGTTTCTATCTTCTAGAGGAAGTTAGAATATAATAAGGATTAACCTTGTACGAAAGGAACATGGGGCACTATTGTTATACCTTATGTTTGTATAGCAGTTTTATTAACCTCTGGTTTACCTGTTGTTTATGTGCCCTATATTAAATTATTATTTTTTTATAAAAATTAAAAAAAAAACTAAGCTTCGAAAGAAGCTTTTTAATAATAAGATAAAATAATTGTTAAATTATTTTAGGGATGTAATAGTCACTAAAAAAATTGTTAAATTATTTTGGGGATGTTATAGTCACTTCAGTAAATAAATAGCATAGGCATGGCAGGAAAGCTAAGTTAGTTAAAGATAAGTGCTGAAAGCATATAAGCACGAAACTTACCTTAATATATTTCTTAAATATACGTAATATAATATTACATTTATAGGCTTAGTTTGCAATAATCTAGAGATTTTAAGATACTAAGAACTAATTTTATAAAAAACTAACTGCTAAATATATCATCTCTTATTTGGAGCATGAACATGGAGCAAACTAAAATTAGTTTAATATAAAAAAGTTAAGTGATAGCTGAAATATATTATTACAATTAAATTTAAAACTTAATTCTTAAAACTGGTTAGTTTAGATGTTAAGCATGGTTAGCATAAAAGTAATGCAATTGTTTTGTAATCAATAGACGGTAGTGCGATACTGCCACCAAGCTATTTAAGGATTAGTCGTCAAGTGGTAAGACATAGCTTTTTCGGTGCTATTACCGCAGGTTCGAATCCTGTCTAGTCCTAATATAAAGTTTATATTTAAATTCTAAAAAAAAATTTTTATACTTTTTACATATAGCAAGCTATGGCGTAAGCTTTTATATTAAAAATAATTATAATTATTAAATAATATAATTCTAGAGGCTATAGCTCAATCGGTAGAGCATACTGCTCATAACAGTAGTTATATGTGTTCAAGTCACTTTGGCCTTATGTATTTATATATTATACATAATGCGGGTTAGTGTAATAGTAAAACGTTCGGCTCATGACCGGGAAATAAGGGTGCAATTCCTTTACCCGCGTAGCTAATTATATCCGAGTGCTGGAATGGTAGACAGTACAAACTTAAGCTTTGTTGGTTAATAGCCGTGAACGTTCAAGTCGTTCCTCGGATATCAATATATATTAATATATAAGGCTGGTTTCACAAAAGACTAAAGCTCTTGGTATTATATTATAATATAATAGATTTAATTATAATCTAAATATAAAGGGGATATAGTTTAGTTTGGTAAAACACTGACTTTGCACGTCAGTTTCCTGGGTTCGAATCCTGGTATCTCCATAAGCTTAAGAAGCTCAATGGTTGAGCGAAGTATTGAAGCTACTTAGGTTGTAAGTTCGAATCTCACCTTAGGCAAAAACCTCTAATAAAATAGAGATGCTGGAATAGGTAGACAGGTTATGTTTAGGTCATAGTGATTGCAAGTTCAAGTCTTGTTCTCTATATTTAACAACACAAATATGTTGTGGACTAATGGGTAAGTCATAAATTTTTGGTGTTTAACATTGAGTGTTCGAATCACTTCAACATAAATTATTAAGGATAATATAGCTCAATAGGTAGAGCAATTGTTTGTGGATCAGGAGGTTCTCTGTTCAAGTCAGGGTATTGTCCCATTAAGGATTAAAGAAAGAGGATAAATTTTAAAAGACTTTTAGTCTTATAGTGAACACTATGAAAGACATATTTCCCTTTTTTATTACCCTTTATTAATATATTATAATATATAAAATATAATAATAATAAAATTATTATTAAGATTTTTAATTAAAAAAAAAATATTTTTTTAGATATTTAGAAAAAAAAATTTATTTTATTTTTATAAAATAAAAACAAATTTTATTCATTATTGCCCGGGTAGTTTAAGGGTAAAACCTTAATTTCATACATTAAAGATGAGAATTCGATTTTCTCCTCAGGCTTGGCTTAACTTTAAATTAAACTTAAATATAAATCTAAATCTTAGGAATACATGTTCCTCAAGAATATATAAAACTTTCTATATAATTTTTTTTTTTGAAAACTGAAAACCGATACTTTTTCTCAAATTAAACGTAAAGGAGTTTTATGTGATAAAGTAATTCAATGAGAAAAATATAGGGTAAAAATAGAGAATAATCTATATAAAAATCTTTTTTATGAAAATCTAAGTCAATTTATAATTTATGGTGATATATTTTTATGATATATGTCGAATAAATAAAAAATATTCTAAGAATCCTACTATTTATAATTAATAATTCTTATTTATAATCATTAATATTATATTAATTATACTTTTTACGAAAAGATGTCTATATTATATTTATTTTTTTTTATAACATAGTAATCTTAATTCTCATTAGTTTAAGGGTAAAACATGTTACTTCTAATATCACGATTTTAGTTCGAATCTAAAATGAGATGTGAAAATATTAAGATTATACAGCTTATATAATCTATATAGATTAAGAGAATATTTATGGCTAACTATCTCTTTCTAGTTTTTAAAATTATTAAAAAGTTAGTGGTAATTAATACCGAAAACATATAGCATTATAATTAATATATATTTTTTTTTTATTTATAAAAGAGTATAGTTTAAAGGTAAAACTGAAAGGTTAAACCTTTAAAGGTTCCGTTCAAGTCGGAGTACCGAAGTACTTTACCCGAAAATATAATTTCAAATATATTAATGATAATCTTTTCTATACTATCTCTATTACTTTCTAATGCCGTAACATTAAGACGTGATCTTTCAATTCTATTTAATAGAATAGCTATTATTGGTTTAATATTTTGTATATTACAAGATATGGTTAGCTTATCCTTTATAAACAAAGGATTAGGTTTACATGGAGGTTTGTTACATATTACTAATATAACTCAAATATTTCATATATTTATATTTTTAATAAGTATATTAATATTACAATTAACAAGTTTTTATCCTAGGATAATACGAACTCCTAGATCCTTTTGATTAAAAGATTTAAAAAAATTTTTTTCTAAATTTTTTTATAATAAATTAGGAGAACATCTTAAAATAATAGAATATCCTTTAATAATTTTTTTTATTATTGGAGGTGCAGTATTTTTAATTTCTACAAATGATTTAATTTCAATTTTTCTTTCTATAGAATTACAAAGTTATGGTTTATATTTATTAAGTACTATTTATAGAAATTCTGAGTTATCTACTGCAGGAGGATTGATGTATTTTTTATTAGGAGGTTTAAGTTCTTGTTTTATTTTATTAGGTACTAGTTTATTATATGCTAATTCAGGTACTACAAGTATGGATGGTTTATATATAATAAATAGTATAAGTGATATAAATGATAATTATACTTCATGATATAAATCATATTATTTAAATTTTTCTTTACTTATTTTTAGTATAGGATTTTTATTTAAAGTAAGTGCAGCTCCTTTTCATTTTTGAGCTCCTGATGTATATGATGGTATCCCTACTATTGTTACGACTTTTGTAGCAATTATAGCCAAAATTTCTATTTTTATTTTTTTATTAGAATTAGTTTATCATACTAATAATACAGGCGCAAGCTCTTCTGAATATAGTTGAACATATGGTTTATTAATAAGTTCTCTTCTTTCATTAATAATAGGGACTGTATTAGGTTTAACTCAATTTAGAATTAAAAGATTACTTGCTTATAGTACTATATCTCATGTAGGTTTTATTTTATTAGCTTTAAGCATTTCTAGTGTAGAATCTACACAAGCTTTTATATTTTATTTAATACAATATTCCATAAGTAATTTAAATATATTTATTATATTAATTACTATAGGGTTTTCTTTATATAATTATATAAATAATAGTAAATATTCAAAAAATTTATTAGAAGCTAATAATTCACCTATACAATTAATTAGTCAATTAAAAGGTTATTTTTATATAAATCCTATATTATCTTTAAGTTTAGCTATTACTATTTTTTCTTTTGTTGGTATACCACCTCTAATAGGATTTTTTGCTAAACAGATGGTATTAAGTGCTGCATTAGATAATGGTTATATTTTTATATCTTTAGTGGCAATACTTACTAGTGTTATAGGTGCTGTTTATTATTTAAATATAATAAAAGAGATATTTTTCTATTCTCCTGAATATAAATTATCTCAGAAATCGGTTGAGTATTCTGAAGATTCTAATTATATTTCTAATATTAACACTAATTTTTTAGTTAAAAATAAAAATATTACTATTATTTCTGCTCCTTTTTCAATTACTATTTCTATTATTACATTAGTAATATTATTATTTATATTTATGAATAAAGAATGATTAAGTATGGGTACCATATTGGTACAAGTTTTATTTAATAATTAGATGAGTAATATGACATTTTTCATTATATTTGTGTGTATAATTGCTTTACTTTTTTTATTTATTAATTTAGTATTTGCTCCTCATAATCCTTATCAAGAAAAATATAGTATATTTGAATGTGGTTTTCATAGTTTTTTAGGTCAAAATAGAACACAATTTGGTGTAAAATTTTTTATTTTTGCTTTAGTTTACTTATTGTTAGATTTAGAAATATTATTAACTTTTCCTTTTGCTGTTAGTGGATATGTAAATAATATTTATGGTTTAATAATTACATTAGGATTTATTGGTATAATAACTATAGGATTTGTTTTTGAACTAGGTAAAAGTGCTTTAAAAATAGATAGTAGACAAATTATAACTATAACTAAATTTAATTCATCTTCTACAATAGAATATATAGGTAGAATATAATATATTTAGCTTAGCTTATCGTATGTTTATATATAAATATAAAAAAATATTTCTTCTTTTTTTTTTCTTTGTGTTTTTAGTTTTTTTAATAATTTTATAAATTATGATGTAGATGGTTTACACTTTGATTGCAAATCTTAAGTTTGGGGTTCGATTCCTCCATAATTTTAATTCAAATTTTTATTAAATTTTTTGTATATTAAATTAAAAATTGAGAATAAGAGAAAAACCGTAAAATTTATATTCTATATATTATGAGTAGGATAATATTATAATACTAGATTATTATAATCTAATCTATAAATCTAAATCTAGGTTAGATTATTTTTCTAGATAAAATAATATTTTAGTGATATTTTCAATTTTCAATATAGAAGTCAGTAACCTTATTACTTATAAATGTATAACTTTGCTAACATATTTACTTTAAAACTTGATGCACCTAGTCCTTGAGGACTTTATTTTCAGGATAGTGCTACTCCTCAAATGGAAGGTTTAGTAGAATTACATGATAATATAATGTATTATTTAGTTATAATATTATTTGCGGTAGGTTGAATTTTATTTTCGATTGTTTGAAATTATATAGGTACAAAATCACCTATATCTCATAAATATTTAAATCATGGTACACTTATAGAATTAATATGAACAATTACTCCTGCAGTAATTTTAATCTTAATAGCCTTTCCTTCATTTAAATTATTATATTTAATGGATGAGGTTAGTGATCCATCAATGTCAGTTTTAGCAGAGGGTCACCAATGATATTGAAGTTATCAATATCCAGATTTCTTAAACTCAGAGGAAGAATTTATAGAATTTGATTCTTATATAGTACCTGAATCAGATTTAGAAGAAGGAGCTTTAAGAATGTTAGAGGTAGATAATAGAGTAATCTTACCTGAATTAACACATGTTAGATTTATTATTACAGCTGGAGATGTAATTCATAGTTTTGCTGTACCATCTTTGGGTATAAAATGTGATGCTTATCCAGGTAGATTAAATCAAGTCTCTGTGTTTATTAATAGAGAAGGTGTTTTTTATGGACAATGTTCTGAAATATGTGGTATATTACATAGTTCTATGCCTATAGTAATAGAATCAGTATCATTAGAAAAATTCCTTTCTTGATTAGAAGAACAATAAGGAAAAATAATTTGTATATAAAGTTAATATGATATTAATGAAGAATTAAAAGTTTAATTATATATTTAATATATATAATCATATCTAAATAATTAGACCTTATAATTTCATTCAATTAATCCCTATTAAAATTCCATATTATATATATAGAGGTTATATTATTCCTCTATAGTTTATAAAAAAGACTAATGAATTTATTTTTATCTAACTATCTTTTTTTATTTGACGAAGGTTTAATAATCTTATTTGTTAATATATAAGGTATGTACATATAATATAATCTTGGATCTCGATCCTTTAATTAAACCTAGTAGTAGATTAACATCTTCTATATCTATTTGAAGTGAACGTTGATTTTTATCGACAAATGCTAAAGATATAGGAACTTTGTATTTAATATTTGCCTTATTTTCAGGATTGTTGGGTACAGCATTTTCTGTGTTAATAAGAATGGAATTAAGTGGACCTGGAGTCCAATATATTTCAGATAATCAATTATACAACAGTCTTGTAACGGCTCATGCTTTATTAATGATATTTTTCATGGTTATGCCTGCTTTAATAGGAGGTTTTGGTAATTTTTTAATGCCTTTAATGGTAGGGGGGCCAGATATGGCATTCCCAAGACTTAATAATATAAGTTTCTGATTATTACCTCCTAGTTTAATATTATTAGTATTTTCTGCTTGTATAGAAGGAGGAGCTGGTACAGGTTGAACTATTTATCCTCCTTTATCTGGAGTACAAAGTCATAGTGGGCCTAGTGTAGATTTAGCTATATTTGCTTTACATTTATCAGGTGTTAGTAGTTTATTAGGAGCTATAAACTTCATAACTACTATAGTTAATATGAGAACACCTGGAATAAGATTACATAAATTAGCTTTATTTGGATGAGCTGTAGTTATTACAGCAGTATTATTATTATTATCTTTACCTGTTTTAGCCGGTGGAATCACAATGCTTTTAACAGATAGAAATTTTAATACATCATTCTTTGAAACAGCTGGTGGTGGTGATCCTATTTTATTCCAACATCTTTTCTGATTCTTCGGACATCCAGAGGTTTACATTTTAATTATACCAGCTTTTGGTATAATAAGTACAACTATTTCTGCTTATTCAAATAAGTCAGTATTCGGTCAATATGGCTCTTTAATCAAAATATTTTGATTAGCGCAACAAACTATATGCAGGAACCCCTTAAATTGATATATTAATTTAATATTGCTGGATACTAAGAGAATGTGAAATTACACAATTTCATTCTTAGTAAAAATTCTAGTAATAAAGGGGAATCCGCAGATAACCAAAGCACGTAGTGAAAACTACAAACCCGAAATAAAAAAATTTTTAGGGTTATGCATGTGAGTAGGAATTTCAGAGGCCATACGTTTGTTATTAAGATCATCAAATATTAAGATGATTCAATACTCTATAAAACTAATTAATAATTTATTTATGGTTAGTTCTAAATCTAACAGTCATAAAATCTCGTCTGCACCTAGAGCGGCCTTGTTTAAGAGCCCCGTGCTTTTACGCAAATTTACAAATATCCAAAATTCAGCCCCTGCAGCAAAAAATGATAAATTTAATGAATGGTTAGCTGGACTTATTGACGGTGATGGATGTTTTCAATTATCTAAAAAAGGTTATGCTAGTTTAGAAATAGTTATGCAACTTCGTGATAAACGGTGTTTATATTTAATTAAGCAAAAGTATGGAGGAGCAGTAAAACTTCATGCAGGTAATAATTATTTAAGATATAGATTACATCATAAAACCGGTTTATTAAATCTAATTCAGGGTATTAATGGTTTAATACGTAATCCTATTAGAATACTTCAGTTAGGTAAAATTTGTAATGAATACAATGTAGATTTAATAGATCCACAACCATTAACATATTATAATGGATGATTTGCGGGATTTTTTGACTCAGATGGTGGTAGTATATATTTAAAAGATAAATCTGGTCAAATATTTATAACTGCTTCTCAAAAAAATAGATTTATCTTAAATGCCTTAGTTGAATTGTATGGAGGTCAAATTTTTACTTTAGTAAAACAAAATGCGTTTAAGTGAACTTGTTTTAGAAAAAATGAAGTTTTATCTTTAGTGAATGATTATTTTAAAGTTAATCCTTGTAGATCTGAAAAATTAACAAGATTAACTATGGCTAAGAGATTTTATGAACTTAGACAATTACATGCTCATACAGCTTCACCTAACTCAGATTTAGGTAAAGCTTGAAAATATTTTCAGGTTAAATGAAATAGTTTAATGGATAAAGAGCTGTAGTTAGTTATATAGTATTTTTAATAAAGAGATGGTCCAAATAATATTATATTATGTGTATAAAACTAATTAATTAGTTTTATTAATAATAAATTATATTATAAAGATATATAGCTATAAAGTAGTATAGTAAATATCTTATATTAATAATTAATAATATTATATTATAGCATGAAAAAATAGTTGTACTGAAGAGTGGCTTTTTTCCTTTACCTTTATCTTTAAAAGATTTAGAAAAATCTTTTACTTTTATTTTTGGTTTTTTTTGTAATTTAAAAATTAAAGATATATTGAAATTACTTTTTGCTATATTTATTTATTTTTATATAAAATTTCCAATAAATCAATATATTTATGGGTATTTTAGCTTGTGATTTTTTTCTTTTTTTATTGCATGTTGTATTAGTTTTTTAATATCTAAATTAATATATAGATACATAGACAGTATAAAGAGCCACAGAGTTTTTTCTAAATATAATCAATATTTGGATATATATATATTTGATTATCTAGTTAATACTATAGTAGTATTAGATTCTATTTTAATATTACTATATCTTAACCCCCTTTCTACTGCTCCTGCTCTTAGTTCAGAGCTAGCAGCAAGAATGCATGACTATCGGTTTAATTATTTAATTAAAACAAAAGCTGCGCGTATTCGTTCTCGAGCTAAAGTCTTAGAAGTTATCTGTGGGGCTTTAGATAGAGATAGAACTGATTCTAGACACGGTCCTTTACATGATGCTTTTAAAGAACATATTAGCGATTGTCAGAAAGAACTTTGAAACATTGCTAAGGAAGCTAGAATTTGTCGTATTTATGCTGTTTATGGTAATGAGCGGGTTATGCATATGCGTCTTTTAGAAAGGTCTTATGAAAACGACCATCTTATTGTTAATATGGATTTTCTATAATTCTAGTACATATCTTTCAGGATAATTAAAATGTAATTTTTCTATACAAAGTTGTAATAGTTAATTTTTTATATTAAAAAGTCTAATAATATGTGTATATAGAGAAATAAATAATATTATATTGTATATTGGTATGGTATACGCTATGATGTCTATTGGAGTATTAGGATTTATTGTTTGAAGTCATCATATGTATACAGTCGGTTTAGACGTGGATACAAGAGCATATTTTACAGCAGCAACTTTAATAATTGCAGTACCAACAGGAATTAAAATATTCTCCTGATTAGCTACATGTTATGGAGGTTCTATTAAATTAACTCCTTCTATGTTATTTGCTTTAGGTTTTGTATTTATGTTTACAATAGGAGGATTATCAGGTGTAGTTTTAGCGAATGCATCTTTAGATATAGCATTCCACGATACTTACTATGTAGTTGCTCATTTTCACTACGTTTTAAGTATGGGTGCAGTATTTGCTATGTTTAGCGGATGATATCACTGAATACCTAAAATAATAGGTTTAAATTATAATATTACATTGTCTAAAGTACAATTCTGAATATTATTTATAGGAGTTAATCTTACATTCTTCCCTCAACATTTTTTAGGTTTACAAGGAATGCCTAGAAGAATAAGTGATTACCCTGATGCATTTGCAGGATGAAATTTAATAAGTAGTTTTGGATCAATAGTAAGTGTAGTAGCAGCTTTCTTATTCTTGTATATAGTATATATACAATTAGTTGAAGGTGAATATGCAGGAAGATATCCTTGATTAAGTCCTCAATTTTATACTGATACTTTACAAGCTTTATTAAATAGAAGTTATCCTAGTTTAGAGTGAGCTTTATCTAGTCCACCTAAACCTCATGCATTTGTGAGTTTACCTTTACAATCATCTTTTGATGTAAAATTGTAATAAATTATACGGCGGCTATTTGGCCATGAAAGTAATTGCAGTTTAGAATATTTAATTAATATTAGTATTATAATGTTAGGAAGGAGATATAAAAAACAAGATAGGTGTATATCACTAATAGGGCGGGGGGTAGTTAAAGTCCTATGTAACTACTTTTTTTTTTTGGGGAGGGGGTTATGAGGTGTAGTCTGCTAATTTTTATTTTTTTTATAAAATAAATCTTAATATTACACTACATAAAAAAAAAAGTAGTTACATTACAGTATATTAGTATTAATGGTCAAACGAATGACCGCGGGTGTAGCGGTCATTAGATATGGGTTCAAGTCCTTTATATGCTTATTTTTATTTAAATCGTAAATTACGTATGTTGATTTACTATAAAATACTAATTTAATAGTTTAGTATTCCTTGTAGGAGGTGTTTATAATTAATCATTATGAAAAAAAAATTCTATATAAATTTAAAAAAGTTATTTAAAACATTATGTTTTATTGTTTTAGCAATTATTATTAAATCTATATGTCAGTATACTTTTGGAGCAGAAGAAACTACAATGGAAAAAATATTTTTTTGTTTAGATTTTCCTTTTTATTATGGTTGTATTTTAGGTAGTTGAATTATGATTATATTACAAGATAATTGAGATATTCTTTTTGATTCTGGGGATGATAATTCAGATAATGAAGATGTAAAGAAGTCTTGAAAGGGAAAAGGTAAAGAAAAAATTACAGATAATAGTGATACTACTAATACTGTAACTACTAATACTAGTAGTACTCATTTAACTCAAGAAGAGTTAGAAAATATAAATACTTTACTTAAGGATAAGCCTGAACATGTACGTGCAGCTATTATAAATTATTATATCCAAAATAATCTAGAAGGATATGTTGGACCACATCAAAGTGTAGACGAAATTGACTCAAATCCAAGGTTGCTAGATTGATATAAAAAAGCTATACAAGATTTAACTAAATCAAAAGTAAATTCTCTTTTTAGAATACAGCAATTACATCAAACTTTAAAGACGGGTAATGATATACTAAGATCGGAATTAGGTAATGATAAACCATCATCTAATTTAAGTAATTTTAATATTAATAATCAAGATCATGCGGCTTTTTTTGTATCGTTACTTCAACGACAAAGTAAAATTAGCTATGACTTTATGATGCATCGTTTGATGGACATTAAGACTAAACTTAGTGTTTTAGAAACCAAAGATTCGGTTAAAGTAGTTGAACATATAGTGGTAATGCGTAGTCTTCAAGATGATTTCGATAAAATAATAGCTAATATTAAAAATATACAAGTATCAAATGGTGATAGTATAACATCGAAAATATGATTCGATAAATTTAATCATCATAAAAAACTTTTTTCTAAAGAACTTAATTCAGCGGATGAATTAATTAAAAAAGCTTTAAAAAAATCTCCTTTTTGTACTCTGAAGGATTCAGAATTTAAAAATTTTAAAAAACTAAACAATAGTTTTTATGATCAAGCTAAAGAAGAATTTCAAGCAGAAGAGAGTTATTTGAAAAAAAAAATCAGTGAAGCTCTTCATAATAAGAAGATAACAAATAAATCTAAGTAATTGTTATATTTTTAATATAGCTATTGCTTATTTATAATATAAAGGAATAAATCTTTATTAAGTAAGCTGTAATAACTATAGTTCTTTTTATAATTCATTATTATAATAGTAAGTTGAAGTTTTTAATATTATCTGTACTTGTACATACTACCCTGTATTAATATACAGTAGGTTTTTATAAACTTTTTAGTATATGTTTATAATTAATATCTTATATAAAGAAGTATATTTACAAGATTATCCTTTCCATTTAGTTTTTTCATCTACTTGACCTTTAAAAATTAATTAAATTTTATTTAATTAATTTAGCTATTATAATTTTAAAGGAAAAGGTTTAAAATTATTTTTATTATGAATCATTATTATAGTTTTGGCTATAGGTTATAATAATTAATAATAAGGCATAAGGCATATTAGTTTAATGGTAAAACAAATGAGTGCGGATCATTACATATAAGTTCGAATCTTATATATGCCATAATGCAAGAGTTATAATGATAATCTTTTGTATACTATCTCTATTATTTTCTAATGCCGTAACATTAAGACGTGATCTTTCAATTCTATTATATAGAATAGCTATTATTGGTTTAATATTTTGTATATTACAAGATATGGTTAGCTTATCCTTTATAAACAAAGGATTAGGTTTACATGGAGGTTTGTTACATATTACTAATATAATTCAAATATTTCATATATTTATATTTTTAATAAGTATATTAATATTACAATTAACAAGTTTTTATTTTAGGTTAATAGTAACCCCTAAAGATCTTTTATTTAATATATTAAATAAGTATTATGATGAATATCTTAATTTCTTAATAAATAATTTTTTTAAATATAAAGATGAGTCCTTTTTTGTAAAAATAGATATTATATTGTCATTATTAATTATAAAAATCAAAAATGATACAAATCATATAAATTGTATATTTACTTTTTATTTATCTTTTGCTTTTTTTTTATTATTCTTATATAATGATGGTTTATTATTCTTATATAGTTATAATGAATGTGGAAGTGAAGTAATCATTACGATTTGTTTATATTTATCTTTTTTATTTTTTTTAATTGGTTTTACAGTAAAATTTGTTCATTTTATTGTAAAATGAAATTTTTTTCAAGATTTGAATTATATAAATCCTTTTATAGGGTTTATAATTAAATATTTCCTAATAGGTTTATTATTATTAAAAATAATAATAATAATTATGTTAATTAAAAATATATTAATTTTATTTAAAGAAAATCTTTTAAGTAAATTAAAAGAATTAAAATTTAATCTAGATTATGAAATAAGAAAAGGAAATAAATCACCTAAAAACAAAAAACCCGATTTTTTTAATTTTTTAAATTTAAAAAAAAGAAAGGAAAAACGAAAAGCTAATAATCTAAAGGAAAAAATATTAGAAGTACAAAAAAATAAGAATACAAGTATAAAAAAAGAATTTAGTACTAATTCTGTAAATATTTCTTTAAATAATACTAGAAATTGAACCAAAACAATCGAAATACCTAAAGTTTCAGAGTTTACTCTTGAAAGTCAAATACAAAAAGTAGAAGAGGAGTTTAAAGCATATTCTATTCAAGAAAAAAAATTTAAAAAAATTGTTATTGATATTAATAATAATAAAGAGAATTTTTACCCTAATGAATCTAAATCATTATTTAATGAATATGTAAATGTAGTTAAATTATTAAAA
>Ga0233365_1000858_pt1 | contig 13584 bp, 10 predicted proteins | sample ElkDunMinimDraft_27_FD_191535 | JGI IMG/M metagenome (GOLD analysis project Ga0233365, IMG submission 191535) | Fecal eukaryotic communites from dung pellets of Tule Elk in California, USA - Elk Dung C36 | ecosystem: Host-associated > Mammals > Digestive system > Large intestine > Fecal | place...
GCAGCGTGCTCGCCGAGTTCGCGGACGGCCGACCCGGTGAACCGGCCGACTACGCCGAGGAGCTTCGAGATCTGGGCCTGTTGGCACAGCGCGATTTCGGCAAGCAGGTCGGCGCGTTGTCGGTGGGACAGCGACGGCGGCTCGCGCTGGCGAAGCTGGTAACCCGCCCGCATCAGGTGATGCTGCTGGACGAACCCACCAACCACCTGTCTCCGGCGCTGATGTCGGAACTGGAGCAGGCTCTGGAGGAGTACACCGGTGGGCTGATCGTGGTGTCGCACAACGCCGAGTTCAACCGTCGTTTCACCGGCGACCGGATCGCGTTGGAGGGCGGTGAGTTGGCGTCGTTACCTCCCTCAATTCGGTCAGGATTTCACATTACGGGTGAAATGGTGCAGATCGATCGGTAAATTCTGTCCAGTCACGTACGACGCGACGTCACGGGGGACAAGACGGTGAATTCACCACAATGGATAGAAGACACGTTCAGTGATGTCGCCGACTACCGGGTCGTCGCCGATTCCCCCTGGAGTCGGCGATGACCGGCGCATCGAGAGGCGACGATCTGGTGGTCCTGGTGCAGGGAGACAGACGGCGCCTCGCGCGTCTCATCGTTCTGGGCGTCGATCCCTACCGACTTCGGTTGGAGGCGATGGGTCAATCGCGAGAGGCCGAGTCTCCCAGCCTGTTCGACGCGTTGGCGAACCTGCGCCGTGACCTGGACTCGACCGGCTGGCTGCCCGCACTCCAGGGCGCCCGCCGGGACGTCTACCCGGTCGCCGGGGACACGACACTGGTGTGGACTCACTCGATGGGCGGCAAACCGCGCCCTCGCGACGGGCTCGGAGTGCTCGCGCCGGTCGAGGACGTCTCGCTGTTGGCCACCGTCGCTCAACAGACCGACGCGTTCCGCAGCTGGCGGTCCTGAAAACGCTTGTCCGGTCGGCGGTCCTGAAACCACCGGCCCCGACCCGTCACGGCGGTCGTCCTCGCGGTGTCTCGCCGGCACGCCGACCGATCGAAACGGACGAGATAACGCCCGTTGCAGTCGACGCCGCAACGTGTCGGACGACAGCGGGTAGGCCCCGTTCCGGCGAGTCCCGTCGGCGACCTCGCGATCCGACGAGATCACGATGACCGGTCGCCCGTTGGGTTCACCACGAACCAGGGCCCGAATCACCTCATCGGCGGTCTGCCCCTTTCGGCTGAACAGCACTCGCACGCCACGCGGCTGTTTCGGCAACCCGACCATAGGATCGGCGCCGTCGTAGACCACCGTGACCTCGGCACCGGTCTGGGCCGCCAGGCCGGACAATCCGCGCCCCAACCGGGATCGCTGCTGTTCGAGAGTGAGCTCGGGCCACCCGCCCTTGGTCACGTTGTAGCCGTCGATGATCAGGTGAGCCCGAGGCAGCGCCAACAGCTCGTCCAGCCGGATCGGATCGTCCGCCTCCAGGCCCCGCGCCGGGGAACTCGCCCCAGCGCCCGGTCTGACGCCCTCGACATCGGCGATGAAGTCGGCCGGAGTGGTCTCGGCGGGTTCCAGGGCCAACTCCTGGCGCAGGCCCTGCGCCGCGCCGCCGATCGTCTCCAACAGCAGCCACAGCCGTGACTCGTTGAACGCGCGAGTGTCCCGCGCGCCCCGTCGGGCCCGCTCCAACGCCTGGAGCGACTCGTGCAACTGCGACCGCAACTGCTGCACCTCGGTGGCGTGACTGGTTTCGGCCTGGCGCAGCCGTCCCCGTTCCGCCGACAACGCGTCGGTCACCTTGCGTTCGCGTCGCTTGACCTCGCGGGTCTCCTTCGTCGCCGACCGGTGTTGTCGCCGCAGCTCGTCGACCTCGGCACGCAACTCGGTCAACTCCACCCGCAGCTTCTCGGCCTCTCGCTCGGCGATGGCCCGATCGTGCTCGGCGGTGGTGGCGCGCTGCTCGGCCTGTGCGATCCGGTTGCGGACCTCCGTCTCGGCGACGGTCGACTCCTCGTGCCGTGCCGCCGCCCGAACCATGTCCTGCCAGCCCTCGGGGCGGATCAGGAACGCCAACGCCGCCACCTCGGCCGCGGTGGCCTCCTTCGGAGAATCCCCCTGGGCGACAGCCGCCGCGACCGGGGAGGCGGCCACGATCCGATCGGCCACCCGCTGCCGGAAGATGGGGTCACCGGTCAGCTCGGACCGCAGTGGCCCGGCCGCCGGTTTGGCGCGCTTGGCGGGCGCGAAACGCGCGAACCTGCGCAGTTGACCCGGCAGGTCATCCGGTTTTATGGTCGAGAGGGTTCCCGCCGCGAGCTCGATCAGGATCGGCCACGCCGATTCCGGCAACTCCGGTGTCCAGTTCGCCTCGGCAGAGGTTCGGGAAGTGGCGGGCGTATCGCCCGCGGTGCCGCTCACGGTCCCGTCGGCAGCGCACGCCAAACTGGCCGAGAGGCCATGACAGACCTCCCGGTGATACGGCTGGTGCACGTTACCGACATGCCTTAAGTCTGCCACCGAATGGCCCGAACTCGCGCCCCCACCCGCAAGGTCGTCCGCGAGAGGAACAAAATACTTCGATGGCTTCGATTATTCGGCATCCCACGACGATCATCCTGGCGGCACTGTTGGGTGTGCTGGCGGTGGTGGCGGCGTTCCTGGTGCCCTGGGCGGTCCAGGCGCCCGATCGGGCCGCACAGGAGGCGGCGGTGGCCGCCCTGTCGGTCGACGCGGTCACGCTGGGCAAGGACTTCGCCGCCGCGACCCGCCCCGGCTCCTACATATCGATGGGGTTGAGCCTGGTGGTGGCGTTGCTGCTGGGGCTGACCCCGGTGGGCGCCCGGATCATCGCCCGCTGCGGCCGACTCATGCGCGGTCACTGGCTGGCCGAAGCCGTGCTGGGCGGGGTCGTGATCATGCTCATCGCCCAGATCATCACCCTGCCGCTGTCGGCTTGGCGGTACCTGATCCTGGTCGACTACGGCATGTCCAACCAGGCCTGGTCGGCGTGGGCGGTGTCGGTCGCGACCTCATACGGCGTCAACATCGTGGTGGCGGCGGTCATGCTGGCCGGCCTCTACGGCCTCATGCGGTGGTCACCTCGCCGGTGGTGGCTGTGGGCGGCCGGAGTCGGTGCCGGCCTGGTGATGGCCATGTCGGCGATCTACCCGGTCGTGGTGGAGCCGCTGTTCGACAACTTCACCCCGATGCCCGAAGGTGCGTTGCGTACCGAACTGCTCGAACTCGCCGAACGCGACGGCGTCCCCGTCACCGAGGTGCTGGTGTCGGATGCGTCGGTGCGCACCAACGCGGTCAACGCGTACGTGTCGGGACTGGGACCCACTCGCCGCATCGTCGTCTACGACAACCTGTTGGCCGCGCCTCCCGACGAGGTCGTCGCCGTCGTGGCACACGAGTTGGGGCACGCCAAGAACGGCGACGTGTGGATCGGAACCACCCTGGGCGCCATCGCGGTCGGTTCGGCCGCCGTCGGCATCGCCGTCGCCGGCCGGTCCCGAAGACTCCTGCGTGCGGCGGGCGTGGACGACATCACCTCCCCACGGTCGGCGGCGCTGTTGCTGGCGGGTGTGGCGCTGGTCGGAATGCTGGCGACTCCGGTGCAGAATCTGGTGTCCCGACAGATCGAAATGCGCGCCGATCAGCACGCTCTAGAGTTGACGGCCGATCCCGATACCTTTATCCGAATGCAGACCGGCCTCGCCGAGAACAACCTCTCCGATGTGGATCCACCGGGTTGGTTGCACTGGTGGTTCGGTTCGCACCCGACGACGGCCGAACGCATCGCCATGGCCGAGGAGTTTCGCCGATGACCCGTGTTCTCCTGGTGACCAACGACTTTCCACCCCGGCAGGGCGGGATTCAATCCTTTGTGCACGGTATGGCGACCAGGTTGCCGACCGAACACCTGGTCGTGTACAGCTCGACCTCTCCCGGTGCCGCCGAATTCGATCGTGACCAGCCGTTCCCGGTGGTGCGGGACCGAACCTCCATGTTGCTGCCGACCCCGAGGGTCGCGCGACGCGCCGCCCAGATCGCGCGCGAACACCGCTGCGACGCGGTCCTGTTCGGAGCCGCCGCGCCACTGGGGCTGCTGGCCGACGGACTCAAACGACGCACCGGAATCCGACAGGCGGTGGCCATCACCCACGGCCACGAGGTCGGCTGGGCCAAACTCCCGGTCGCGCGCGGTCTGCTGCGCCGTATCGCCGAACACACCGACGTGGTCACCTACCTGACCGACTACACCCGGCATCGGCTCGCGCCGGTCATCGGCAAACTCACCGACCTGCGGCAACTCACCTTCGGCATCGACACCACCGAGTTCTCACCCGAGGTCGACGGAGAGGGGATGCGCCTCCGTCACGGGCTCGGTGACGCCCCCGTCGTGGTGTGCGTGTCACGACTGGTGCCCCGCAAGGGCCAGGACTCGCTGATCGACGCGTTCCCCGCCGTACGGCAGGCCGTTCCCAACGCCCGCCTGCTGCTGGTCGGCGGTGGCCCCTACGAGGACGAGCTCCGCAGTCGAATCGCCGCCCGGGGACTCGACGACATCGTGGTCGTCACCGGGTCGGTCCCGCGCGATGAGCTGGCCAACTACTACGCCGCCGGAGACGTCTTCGCGATGCCCTGCCGCACTCGGCGGCGTGGCCTGGACGTGGAGGGCCTGGGAGTGGTCTACCTGGAGGCGTCCGCGACCGGACTGCCGGTGATCGCCGGTGACTCCGGGGGAGCACCCGAAGCCGTTCGCGACGGTGAGACCGGCTACGTCGTCCCCGGCGGCGACGGCGACGCCCTCACCAAACGGTTGGTCGAGCTGTTGACCGACGACGACCTGGCCGCCCGACTGGGCAAGACCGGGCGGGACTGGATGTGCACCCAGTGGACCTGGCCGCACCTCGCCGAGCGGCTGGCTCAGATGTTGACGCCGCCGCAATAGCCGCGATCCCCGACTGGACCGAAGACCCGGTCTCCGGCGCGGTTCAGGTACACCACCGCCTCAATCCGTCCGCAGACACACCACTGCCATTAGACACACATCAGCCCCGCCGGAACACGACCTCGGCGGGGCTGGCGAGAAAACCGAGCGCCAGGACGGCGCTCGGTGTCTAGAACTTCGGAGAATCCGGAGCCTCGAGCAGTCCCAACTTCAGCGCGGTCATCAGCGCCTGAGCCCGGTTACCGGCTCCCAGCTTCTCGTAGAGCTTCGAGATGTGGGTCTTGGCGGTGGACTCCGACACATACAGCTGCTTGGCGATGCCCGCCACGCTCATGCCGTCGGCCAGCAACTTCAACACCTGGGCTTCGCGGGGAGACAACTGAGGACCAGTGGGAGTCAACCGGCGCTTCATCGCCTCGGCCAGATCCGCGGCGGTGAACGCGTTGGGCGTGGTGGCGGCGTGGCGAGCCGCTGAGACCACATCGTCGGAGGGAGCCGACTTCGGCACGAAGGCACTGGCACCGGCTTCAAGCGCACCGAACAACTGGTCGTCCCCGGCGTACATGGTCAACACGACGATTCCCATGCTGGGATGGGACTTGCGCAGTTTGCGGGTGGCTTCCAAGCCGGAACCGTCGGGAAGCCGGAGGTCCATGATCACGACATTCGGCTGCAACGCGGCGGCTTTGCGCAGACCGTCTCCGGCGGTGGCGGCTTCGGCGACCACTTCAAACTGCGGGTCACGACTGAATGCGTGTCGCAGACCCTTGCGAATCAAATCGTGGTCGTCGACGATGAGCACGGTTGTCGATGACTCGTTATTGGGGCTGTTCATTTTGGTTACTCCCTTACAGCTTCGGACGACACGCTACCTGGCCGGGCCGATGCCGCGAGCAGGACCGCGACCGTAGTTCCGTGTGGATGCCGAGGCCGTATCTCCAGTGAGCCGCGGATACGTTCCGCGCGTTCGGACATAATGGTCAAACCGTACCGCCCGTCCCCGCCGTCCCCGCCGAGACCTTTTCCGTCGTCGGTGACTTCGATACGAGCGTACGGTGGATCGATCTCGCAGGTTACCCAGAGGTTCTCGGCGCGAGCGTGTTTACGGGCGTTGGTCATGGCCTCCTGGGCGATTCGCAGCAACTCCGCTTCGGTGGCGGCGGGCAACCGCGCGCCACCCTCATCCAGTGACAGGTGCACCCGCAGACCCGCCGACGCGCCGATGGTTCGAGCGTAGTCGGCGATCGCGGTGGTCAGACCACCCGCGCGGTCGACCTCACTGCGCAACTCGAACAGCGACAGCCGCAGCTCGGTGACCAACCGGGTCACTTCGTCGCGCAACTCCTGTAGCTGTTCGGCCGAGTCGGCGGCTCCCTCGGGCAGCTGAGCCAGCGCGTGGTCGATCCCGTACCCGAGCATGGCCAGCTCTTGGGCGATCCCGTCATGGATCTCCCGGGCCAGCCGTTGACGTTCCTCGGTCGTGGCCAACGACCGAACCTCGTCGAACAGCAGCGCGGTCTCCAACCGCAGTGCCGCGCTGCCCAGGCCGGAAACGACCTCGTTGATGACCTCGGGTGTGAACCGGTCGGGTTCGTCACATTCGGCCAGCGCCAGCCCGACGGTCCGGCGTTCGGCGATCAACGGGACCACCAGTGCCGACACCCGGCCGGAGGTGCTTCGCGTCAGGGACGCGGTGTCGGTGTGCGGCTGCTGGTCGGCCCACGCGTCGGCCATGACGGCGTTGGAGGGCAGCGAGGTCTCCCAGTCGACGCGGTCCTCGGCCGACTGCGCCAACACCGCCAGCCGATTGCCGCCGGCCACCAGCACCGCCGCCCGATCGGCGTCGGTGATGCCGCGCAGGCGCTGCACGATGTCGGTGGCGATCCCACCGGGATCGAGCGTGCCGCCGGGCAGTTGTCGAGCGACCGCGCGCAACTGGGTGAGCAGCGCGGCGGCCTCGGCGTAGGGACGCGAACCGGACGGCACCTCGGCGTGCAGCAGATTGCGCAGCCAATGGCCGACAGCCGCCGAGATGACCCCGAACCCGATCGCGGAGACGCACTCGAAGGCGAAGCGCCGCTGGTCTTCTCCGCCGGTGGCCATGGTGGTGCCCCCGAGGGCGACCGCGGCGATCAGGGTCAGCACCGCCGCCTCGATGAGGCCGGGGTAGCGAGCCATCAGGTTGCCGGGTTCGCTGCCGGAGGTACCGGGGTCGTCGCGGATGCCACCGAAGATCGCGGCACCGCCGATCGAGGCGACCAGATAGGGCAGTAGCCAGCCGAAGCCGTGGTCGGTCGACACGGTGCCCAGCACCACGACGACGACCTCGGCGAGTCGGCCGGCCCTGCCAAGGATGGGTTGGGTTCCGGCGATCGTGGCCGGGATCGAGGCCACGGCCAGCAATCCGCACCACAACAGCACGCCGGGCAGGTCGACACTCAACAAGCCCAGCGTCAGAACGAATCCGAAAAGTACCGCCCGAAGGCCGAGGGCGGGCACCAGCCAGCGCTCCTTCTTCCAGTCGCGTTCGCTCATGCCCTCCCCAGGAATCCGTGCGGCTATGACGAGTAGATCGCCTCGAAGTCCGCCGCGTACTTCTCCAACACTACGTTGCGTTTAACGCTCTGTTTGGGAGTGACCTCACCGGTCTCCTCCGAAAGCGCCGCAGGCAGGATTCGATACGCCTTGATGGATTCCGCTTTGGACACTGTCGCGTTGGCCGCCGCGATCGCCTCATCGATTTCGGCGCGGACCACCGCGTCGTCGACGAGGTCGGCGATCGGGGTGTCGGCCGGCCGGTTGTTGCGCTCCAACCAGCTGGGAAGCGACTCCGGGTCCAGCGAGATCAACGCGGAGATGAACGGCTTGGCGTCTCCGACGACCAGTGCCTGACCCACCAGCGGGTGGGCGCGGATGACGTCCTCCAGCGGCGCGGGTGCCACGTTCTTGCCGCCGGCGGTGACGATGATCTCCTTGATACGGCCGGTGATCTTCAGGTAGCCGTCGTTGTCGATCTCGGCGATGTCACCGGTCTTCAGCCAGCCGTCCTCGTTGAAGGACTCGTCGGTGGCGCTCTGGTTGTGCCAGTAGCCCTTGAACACCTGGGGGCCCTTGATCAGCAGTTCGCCGCTGTCGGCGATGCGGATCGAGGTTCCCGGGGTGGGCTTGCCGACCGTGCCGATGCGCAGCGCGTCGTCCAGGTTGATCGAGATGACCGGCGAGGTCTCGGTCAGGCCGTAGCCCTCGTAGACGGTGATCCCGGCGCCCCGGAAGAAGTGGGCCAGGCGCTCGCCCAGCGGCGCGCCACCGGAGATCGCCTTGTCGCACCGGCCGCCCATCAGGTTGCGGATCTTGGCGTAGACCAGCTTGTCGAACAGGCCGTGCTTGAGCTTGAGCAGCAGGCTCGGTCCACCGGTGTCCAGCGACCGGCTGTAGGCGATGGCCGTCTGAGCCGCCGCGTTGAAGATCTTGCCCTTGCCACCGTCGATGGCTTTCTGCTGAGCGCCGTTGAAGACCTTCTCGAAGACGCGGGGAACCGCGACCAGGAAGGTGGGCCGGAATCCCGGCAGCGTGGCGACCAGCTCGGTGCGGTCGCTGATGTGACCGACCTGAACTCGGGCCTGGACGCAGCCGACCTGGATGATCCGGGCGAGCACGTGCGCCAACGGCAGGAACATCAGGGTCGTCGAGGTGGCGTTGAACATCGAGGAAACGCTGGGCAGCACGTTCGCGATGTCGGCGACCAGGTTGCGGTGAGTGAGCTCGCAACCCTTCGGGCGTCCGGTGGTTCCGGATGTGTAAACGATCGTGGCCAGGTCGTCGGCCTTGGCCGACAGACGACGCTCCTCGATGTCGCCGTCGAAGTCCTTGCCGGAGTCCTTCAACGTCTGAAGGCCACCCGACTCGATCTCCCACACGTTGGCGACCTGCGAGACCGACTCGCGGACCGACTCGACCAGGTTGGTGTGAGCGCCGAGCTCGGTGACGACGGCGACGGCCTCCGAGTCCGACAGGATCCAGCGGATCTGTTCGGCGCTGGAGGTGTCGTAGATCGGAACCGTGACGGCTCCGGCGACCCAGATCGCGTAGTCGAGGACGGTCCATTCGTACCGGGTGCGTGACATCAGACCGACTCGGTCGCCGGTTTTCACTCCGGCGGCGGCCAGTCCCTTGGCAACCTCGACAACCTCGTCGCGAAACTGCGTGGTGGTGATATCTCGCCAGCCCGAACCACTGGGCACCGCGAACAGAAGGTCGTTCGGGTGCTGCTCTGCGTTGTCCCACATGGCTGTTGTGGTGTTGTCGGCGTCTGGCACTTCAACTGCCGGGGGCACTGCGTATTCGCGCACGGCTGACTCCATTGACTGTTTCACGGCGACGTCATCGACGGGAAACTCCGTGGTTTCTTCATTCGGTGTAGTGAAACGCTACCGCCCTCGACCTGCGATTGCATAGAGCAGGGCAAGATACGGACGTGCCACAACTTGATCTCATTATTGACACGTATGTTCACGCTGACTCCGAAACGGTGGCCAACCGGGTCACCAATTCGGCGTGGGCGGCGCAATTGTGGATGGATTGGACAGTTGAGGTCGCTGAGAACCGAGGGGTCGAAGGGGTCAGGTGGAACCTGGTTGATCCACGGGCCGTCGGGAGCACCGAGGTGTGGATCGAACCCTGTGGCGACTACTCTCTGTTGCACACCTTCGTCCGGGTCGATCGGGCTGCCGGGCCGTGGCCCGGTTGGAGACTCGCGTGGGTTCGGCGCCGAACCCGGGCTCGGCTGTCACGTACACTGTGGAGGTTGAAGGACGAAATGGAGTCGCTTGAGTCCCCTCGGGATCGGCGCCCCAGTCGACCAGGCTCCTGACACGGCTCAGCCTACGGTAGGAGTACGCTGCCTGACCATGGCCGACTCTTCGACGCAATCGATACAGATCGCCGCCTCCGTGGCAGATGTCGCCGAGGTCATCACCGATTTCGCGCGTTATCCCGAGTGGATCAGCGACGTGAAGTCCATCGAGATCCTCGAAGAGTTCGAGGACGGTTACGCCCATCTGGTGAGATTTCAGCTCGACGCGGGAATTCTCAAGGATGCGTACGACCTGCGTTACGAGTACACCGATGACCTGAGTCGAATCAGTTGGAACCTGGACCGCCCCTCATCGGTGCAGAAATCGCAGGTGGGTTCCTACGACATCACCGACAACGGTGACGGAACGACAACGGTCATGTACACCCTGGCGGTCGATCTGAGCATTCCGATGTTGGGCATGTTCAAACGCAAAGCCGAGAAGATGATTATGGACTCGGCGCTGAAGAACCTGAAGAAGCGTGTGGAGGAGCTGGCGTGAGCCGAACCATCGGAATCGACATCGGCGGGACCAAGGTTCTGGCGGGCGTCGTCGACCCCGAGGGCAACGTCGTCACCTCTCGACTACGGTCCACTCCGGCCAGTGACGTCGTCGCGATCCGTGACGTGATCGTCGATTCGGTCGCCGAGCTACGTGCCGAGTACGAGGTGTCGGCCGTGGGAATCGGTGCGGCGGGGTGGATCGACTCCAGCCGCTCCACCGTCCAGTTCGCCCCCAACCTCGCCTGGCGCGATGAACCGCTGCGGGACCTGCTGACCGCTCACATCGACATTCCGATCGTGGTGGAGAACGACGCCAACGTCGCCGCGTGGGCGGAGTTCCAGTACGGCGCCGCTCAGCAGGCCGACAGTGCCGCGCTGTTCACCGTCGGCACCGGCATCGGCGGTGGCATCATCCTCAACGGCGACCTGGTGCGCGGCTCGCACGGAATCGCCGCCGAGTTCGGTCACACCCTCGCCGTTCCCGACGGCACCGAATGCGGTTGCGGCCGCCACGGTTGCCTTGAGCAGTACGCCAGTGGAAACGCGCTGGTGCGGTTCGCGAAAGAGGCCGCCGCAGGCAATCCCGGCGAGGCGACCCTGTTGTTGAAGGCGGCCGACGGCGAGGTCGACGCCATCGACGGTCCGATGGTGACCGAGGCGGCGCGCGCCGGAGACCCGGTGTCGGTCGCCGCCTTCGTCAAGGTCGGCGGCTATCTGGGCGAGGCGCTGGCCGACGTGGTGCAGCTGCTCGACCCGGAGATCCTCGTCATCGGCGGCGGCGTCATCAATGCCGGCGAACTGCTGTTGGCACCCGCACGTCAGCGGTATCGGACGGTGCTGCACGCGCGCAGTCGGTTGCCGGTCGCCGAGGTCGTGGCCGCTCAGATGGGTCCGCAGGCGGGCATCATCGGTGCTGCGGACCTGGCTCGACGCTGACGATGTCCCACCGCGACTGAGCGGCATCGCGACCGGGTTAACCGGTCTACCCCGAAGCTCCACATCGACCTCGGTCCGAAAGCCCGTCCCCACGGCACCGCGACGGTGGCGGACATCGCGTTGACACCGGCGCACGATTCGGCCTGACGGCGATCTCATAGGCTGGCTGGTCATGCTGGCCGTATCCGTCGTCGGGTTCGCCACCGCGTGGTGGCTGGGTTGTTATCTGCTGTCGCGTGACCCCCGAAAGCCGTTGCTGCGCCGTACCGCCGCCGGACTGCTGGCCTACGCCGTCGCCCTGGCGACTGTGGACGTACCGGTGGTCGGGACGATCGCCGTCGGCGTCCCAGCACTGGCGTGGACCGGGGTTCTGGTGCGGCTGCCCCAGGGGCGAGCACCCGGCCGGGCGGAACGGTGGTGGTGGCGCGGCTGGTTGCCGGTGGGTGGTCTGGCGTTGCTACTGGCGGCGGTCACCGACCTCTGGTGGTTGCGCGGCATGGTGTTCGGAGCCCTGGGCGCGGGGCTGGCCGCCGCTCTGGCGGTCGCGTGGCGGCGTCGACTCATCGGCTCCGAGGGCGACTCCCCGGAGGACCCGAACCCGACGGCGGCCAGCCGTCGCCCGGCCCGTCTCGGTGCCTCGTCCCGGCACTCGGTCGGCGTGATCGGCCCGATTCTGGTCATGACGCTGCTATTTGGGTTGGGCATGTCCGGGTTGCTCTTCGACCTGGCGGTGGTGCCCCGGTCGATCCTGTTGGTCCTGATCGGCATCGATCTCATCGCACTGGGTGGCCTGATCGCGTGGAGCGACGCCGTCGACGAGAGTCAGCTGCTGGCCGTCGACATGGTGCGGTCGGCGGTGACGGCGGCGATCATCACCGCTCTGTTCGCCGGACAGGTCGCGGTTGTCATGGCGCTGGTTCCCTCCGCCGAACTGGTGAAACTCATGTACGGGTGCGTCGCCGCGGCCATCACGGTCCAGGTGCTGGCCGGTCCACTGAATCGACTGCTCGACCGGTGGATCCTGCCAACGGAGATGGAACAGCAGCGAACCGAACTGCGAGACGCGATGGCCGCGCTGCCCCGGCGGGGGCCGTTGGACGAGGTCGACGACGCCGAGTTCGCCTCCCTGGTCCGGCGGGCGTTGAGCAACTACGCCGATCTGGGCCGATTGGTCGCCAGTCCGCTGGTCGCTCTGCCGGTGATTGATGAGCGACTTGCCGCTCGCGGTGCCAGTGACACGCCGTTGGAGCGGGCGGCCGAGCTGAAGGCGCTGCTGCGCGAGAGCATCGAGCAACTGCGGCCGCACGGCGAGCTCGGATTGACCGATGAGTGGCGGCACTACAACAGTTTGTACTTCATATATGTGGTCGGGTTGCGTCCCTACAGTCGGCGGGCTCACCACGGTGGTCAGTCCGACGAGGCCAACCGCGTTCTGGAGTGGCTGCGGACCAGGGTTCCGCAGCGGTCGTTGCACAACTGGCAGCGGGTCGCCGCGCGGTTGGTGGCGGACTCGATCAGGTCGCGCCCGGCTCGACCCGACGCCGACCTTCGCCATGGTGGTGTGGCCACTCGGCGCGGTTCGGTGCCGGGCGGTTGAGTGTTGCGTGGTTGAGCATGGCCCGGTTGAGTGTCTTGCTCGGTCTGCCGCCTCGGTCTGAACCGTTTCCGGTTCCAATGTGACCACCGTCATGGCCCCACGGCCGGATTGGCAGTGGTTGGCAGTCTCCGGTGTGTACGTTGCAGTGTCGATTGACCACGGTTGGTAGTTCCGATACGCCACTACCGAAAGGGCCGACATGTCCACTTCGTCACTTGCCCCGCAGTCCACTCTCACCGACGGCGGCCGCTTCCTTCGAACCGTGTTGCTGTGGGACGCGCTGGGATGCCTCGCCTTCGGACTGTTGATGACGGTGGGGGTCATGGGCGTCAACACCGTGACCGACATTCCGGTCGGTGTCAGCCTGGGGGCCGGGTTGGTCCTGCTGATCGTGTCCGCCTGGGCCGGTTACCAGTCCAAGCGACTGTCGATCGCCGGAATCCGGTCGATCATCGGCCTCAACGCCGTGTGGATCATCGCCACTGCGGTCGTGGTGATTGTTGCTCCGTGGCCGATGACCTGGCAGGGGGCGACCTTCCTGCTCGGCGGTGCGGCGATCGTCGCCGGATTCCTCGGGTTGCAGGTCTTCGGGATTCGGCGGTTGGCTCGCGAATCGTGAGACAAGGTGAGGGTGTCCCCGGTCGGGGCACCCTCACCGGCGAATCCGGTCCAGCCCGGCGGCTCGTCCATTGCGGTCGGGTCGGCGGGCACCTTGTTGGCTCGCGTCGACGACACCGCCCGTCGGCGGGTGAAGCCACCACTGCGGA
>Ga0233365_1000860_pt1 | contig 13573 bp, 13 predicted proteins | sample ElkDunMinimDraft_27_FD_191535 | JGI IMG/M metagenome (GOLD analysis project Ga0233365, IMG submission 191535) | Fecal eukaryotic communites from dung pellets of Tule Elk in California, USA - Elk Dung C36 | ecosystem: Host-associated > Mammals > Digestive system > Large intestine > Fecal | place...
AAATTTAAAGATAATGAAGCACTGCTTCAAGAAAAATTAATTCAAGAAAATAATAGAATTGCTCAACAACAAGAAAGAATAAAGAAAGAAAATCAAGAAAATCAGCAAAAAATAAACGAAGCGACAGAGAATATTTTTTCGGCAGCCAAAAAAAACGAATTAAAACTACTTAAAAGATATTACGACAAAGAAGCGTTGTTGATTAAAAGAAACCAAGAATTAAGCATACGTTTGCGTGATTTGTTGTCCGAAGTTGAGAAAATTGTTGTAGAATCATCGAACACCAAATACGAATCAAGTAAAAGTGTAATAGACAAGGTTAGTAACAATATTGCAAAAATCGGAATCATTATTTCTGTAATTGCCTTGTTTTTTGGTTTTATTATTCTGCGCGACCTGAATAAATCGGCTTTAAACAAACAAAAACTCGAGAAATTAAATTTTGAGATGCAGGATTTAATGAAGCAAAAAAGCTTTTTTATGGCAACTATTTCACACGATATGGTTTCGCCAATAAATTCGTTACTAGGTTTTTCGGCACTTTTGCAAAACACACTTAAAACGGCAAAGCAGAAAGAATTCCTTAAAAACATTATTCAGTCCACAAAATACATTAAGAAAATGGTTGACGATCTTTCGTTGTTTTCGAACCTGGAATACAACAAAATTAAGATCAAAACCGGCAAATTCAACTTTAACGATTTGCTTCAAAACATATCAAACAACCTTAAAAACAGCGCCGATAAAAAACAGATTGATTTGGTTTTTAATATTGATGAAAAACTGAATGCAGATTTTAATTCTGATTCGTTCAGAATTCAGCAGATTTTAACCAACGTAATTTCGAACGCCATAAAATTCACACATAAGGGCGAAGTGCGTATTGATGCAAATTTAGATAACAATTTAGCAATTATTAAAATTACCGACACCGGAATTGGAATTAAAATTGAAAACAAAGAAGATTTGTTTGTGGAGTTTGTACAGGCGCACAACAACAACGAAAGCTACGGAGGCTCTGGTTTAGGACTGAATATTACCAAACGTTTGGTTGGGCTGTTAGGTGGATCCATTCATTTTGAAAGTGAACATAACAAGGGAACCGTTTTTTACATTACTATTCCGTTGAAAGATTTTGAAGAAGATTCAGAAATCGAAAAAGAAGCTGATTATGAATATGATAACGCCAAGAAATTAGAAAACAAAAAGATTTTGGTTATTGATGATGATCAGCTGCAACTTAAATTAATAGAAGAAATTTTTGGCAATAAAGTTAAAAAACTGACCACTTTAGAAAATGGCGCACTTGCAAAGGAAATCCTTCAGAAAGAACAATATCAGTTGATTATTACCGATATGCAGATGCCTTTTTACAGCGGTTTGAAAGTTATAGAAGATATTCGATCGTTAGAAAATTACAAGGATACACCTGTGATTGCGTTAACCGGAAAAATCGATTTTGACGAACACGAATACAAAAAGCTGGGTTTTAATCATTATATGAGAAAACCTTTGAATATAAACACTTTATACAATACTATTTATAAAATTCTGCGTATTAAAACAAAAGAAACGGTAATGTCATCAAATAAAAACATTCCAACAATGAAATTAATTTATAACGATTTTGATTTAACCGATTTATTTAATTTGCTGGAAAATGATAAAGAGGCGGTTAAGCTTATTGTAGAATCGTTTTTTACAAGTTCTAAAACCGATATCGAAGTTTTAAACAACGCGTTCACGAATAATGATATAGAAACGGTAAAACAAACCGCACATAAAATGTTGCCAATGTTCCGTCAGTTAAAAATAAACGAAATTGTAGACAAATTGATTCTTTTAGAACAAAAAACAACCGATTTATCCGCACAAGAAATGCAGAATACTATTACAGCTATTACCGATAAAACCCCTTTAATAATTAAAGAAATAGAAAAAGTAATCGCTTAAGAAACTAACAAAAACACGCACTTTATTTTTATGAATAATAATTGGAAAAGAAAATTTACCATTCTATGGATTGGTCAGTTTATTTCTTTGATAAGTAGTTCTGCCGTAAATTTCGCCATAATTATTTGGTTGAGTTTAAAAACCGAATCTGCCGAAGTTTTGGCGTTTGCAGCTATTGCAGCACTTTTACCGCAAGCGTTAATCGGTCCTTTTGCCGGAGTTTACATTGACCGTTGGGACAGAAAAAAGACCATGATTTTTGCCGATGGTTTTGTTGCTTTATGTACTTTATTTATGTCGATAAGTTTTTATTTCGGATACGAAAGTTTACCGCTTATTTACGTAATGTTAGGTTTACGATCGGTAGGATCTGCCTTTCACATGCCCGCTATGCAGGCTTCGATCCCTTTGCTAGCACCACAGTCTGAATTATTGCGTATTGCAGGCATCAACCAGATTATTCAATCGGTTTCGGGAATTGCAGGTCCAGCTTTAGGAGCTTTTGCAATTGGTATGTTATCAATTGGAAACGTGTTACTTTTAGATATTTTCGGAGCTACATTTGCCATAATTTCTCTGTTGTTTATTGCCATTCCAAACTCAATTCCCGACGAAAAAACAGCTGCGAGCTTTAACAATATTTGGAACGATATGAAAACAGCGTTTTATGAAATTACACGTAATAAAGGTTTGTGGTACCTGTTTCTGTATTCTATTGTCGGTTTATTCTGTATAATGCCGGTTGCAGTGCTTTTTCCGTTGTTAACGATCAATCATTTTAAAGGCGATAAATTCGAAATAAGTATTATTGAAGTTATTTGGGGAGTGGGAATGTTAGTCGGCGGCGGTTTACTGGGCATTTGGAAACCAACAATAAGCAAAGTAATCATTATTAATTTAATGCACATATTGATCGGAATCACATTTGCATGGTCTGGTTGGTTATCGGCAGATCAATTTGTGTTTTTTATAATATTAACAGCAATCGGCGGAATTTCGGCATCACTTTACAACGCAAGTTTTACAACGATAATTCAAGAGGAAATTCAACACAATATGTTAGGTCGCGTATTTTCATTGTATTATAGTTTTTCGGTACTTCCATCAATCATCGGATTACTTTTTACAGGTTTTATTGCCGATTTCATAGGAATTAACTACACCTTTATTATTCTTGGATTGGTAATTATTCTAATAGGAATTTGTTCATTCTTTACACCTGCATTAATGAACTTATCAAAAAAGAAAAATTTGTAAAAGCTGTTTTAAAATATATTACATTTGTTTTACAAAATTAAGTATTATGCAATATGTCACAATAAATTTCTCCATTACGATCTATTTTAAATGTGTATCCTCGAAATTCTAAAAAGCGAACTAAAAACTCTGTGAGACATAAAACCCGATGAACATATTCTTTATTCCCATAGTACCTCAGATAGATCGTCTTATTATCTTTCCTAAACCTTGCGTTATCTAATAAAGACCTTTTGGTGTTTTGAGTTATGTAATGCGGATTTAGTAGTTTCTTTGGGAATTTTATTGGTGCCTTTTTTAAGCCCATGTAAGAATCCATGCGTTCTAGGATTTCTTTTTGTGTAATTTTGTAACAAAACATAATCATGATTATTTTACAAAGCGAATATATCTAAAAGTAATCTATAAAGGCTTTGAGCATCTACATTACCTGCTCCCATTTCTTTGAATATTTGCTTATCTGGGAGATCATCTTTTACAGCTTCGGCAAACGCCTGCAAGTCTGTTTTGATCGCCTGAGGAATAGTAAATCTGATTTCGGGACTTAGTAGTAATAATAATCTGAAAACATCTGTCTTGTGTTTTCTTAATTGCCGATCATCAATTTTTTCTCCATTATCTTTTCTAGTTTTATAATCAAGAAATGCTTTTGCTTTCAAGCTTATTAATACTTCCGTATTAGCCAGATGAATATTTCCACTTAACTGACTTTTTTTTGTTGTAAAATTATAATACTCATCATCCATCAAAATTGCCGAAAGACTTGAAATTTCTGTATCAACAGGAATTGGAGTTAGATGAGAATCTTCCTTTAAATCGATCAAATCCGGTATTCTTGAAAACAATTCTATTTGAAAAGGATATTTTTCGTTTTGAGGTTTAAGGAAACGATAATACTTCCTGTCTTCTTCACTTTTTTCTTTTACATCATAATTCCCTTCTTTTATGAAATTCCAAAAATGCTCTACAAACTGAGGGCTTAATGCTTCAACGACCAAAATAATATCAATATCTTTTGTAGCCCTTGGTACTAAACCAACTGTATCAATAACGATATCGCACGCTGTTCCACCAATAATCACATAATTTCCAGTGTACTCTTTAAAATGTTCGCTAAAAATATTTAAACCTCTTACTGAAAGACAAATCAATATCCAGTATCTTGAAATCTTTACCTCTATGATTTGATTGAATATAGCTTCTAAAATTTAAGTAAGCATTCTCATGTTTTTTCCAAGTTGGCTTCTTCATATCAATACCTATTAACTGTTCCATTCGTTTTAGGTAGTTTACATAAAACTCTAATAGATAAGTTACATTCTTATCATTATCGCCCTTGTAACGATTATAAATATCATCAACATCAAAAGCTTCTTTCTCTAATAAGAGGGTATTGAAAATTTGTAAAAAAAGTTGACTTATTTGATTGAGTTGGGTATTGATGCTTTTTAACTCCGTAGATTTTGAGATAATAAGCTGTGTTGAAGAATCCCAATCACTCTCGGCTACATAATAGCCAGTGCTAAATTCTTTACGCTTCTTATTTAATGTAATTCTACATGTTAAAGGAGCTAATCCTCTGCTGTTAGATTTTGCTTTAAATAAGTAAAACAGCACACTTAATTTTTTAGTTTGCATAATTTAAGGTATTAAGTTAAACAATGCTGAACATTCGAAACACTACGTAACACCTTAATAATCAAGGGTGACACCTTGATATAATAAAATATTAGAGGGTGACACCTTTTTTCATTAAAGGGTGACACCGAATAGGACACCTTTAATACAATAATTTGGAGGTTTAAGTAATTACCTTTAAACTTTCTAAAACAATGAATTGTATATTACATCGCTGTTTTTAAGTAGTTTAACTCAATAAAAAAAGCTCCACATTTCTGTGAAGCTTCTTAAAAGTGGTCCCACCTGGGCTCGAACCAGGGACCACCTGATTATGAGTCAGGTGCTCTAACCAACTGAGCTATAGGACCGGCGTCAATTGTTATTAACGAGTGCAATATTACTATGTTTTTTTAGCATTTGCAAGTGTTCATTAAATAATTTTCATTTTTTATTTTATTTCCTGACACAGTTCTATTAAAACTCCGTTTGTTGTTTTAGGGTGCAGAAATGCAACTAATTTATTATCAGCTCCTTTCTTTGTTGTTTCGTTCAAAACGGTGAAACCTTCGCTTTTTAGTCGTTCAATTTCCACCAAAATATCTTCCACATCAAAAGCTATATGATGAATTCCTTCTCCTTTTTTCTCTAAAAATTTTGCAATTGGCGAATCGGGATTCGTAGCTTCCAAAAGTTCAATTTTGTTGGGTCCGTTCATAAAGAAAGATGTTTTCACACCTTCGCTTATAACTTCTTCTTCTTTGTAAGCTGGCTGTCCCAATAATTTTTCAAATAAAACATTCGATTCTTCCAAACTTTTTACGGCAATACCAATATGTTCAATTTTGCGCATCATAAACTAAAAATTTTGTTTCTGTAAAGATAAATATATATCTGTATGAATTTCGTATTTTTGCACAATGGAAACAAACAGACAAAAAAAAATGGGGGCTTTACTGCAAGCCGACCTGGTTGATATATTACAAGGTGAGGTGCGTAAAAACGGACTTTCAAACTTAATCATAACGGTTTCAAAAGTGAATATCACTACCGATTTATCTATCGCCAAAGTATATTTAAGTATTTTTCCTACCGAAAAAGGTGCCGAATTATTAAAAGCTATCAAATCTAACGCTCCGTTAATTAAGCATGATTTGGCGCAGCGTGTTAAAAATCAGTTGCGAAAAGTACCAAACTTAATTTTTTATGTTGATGACAGTTTAGATTATATTGAAAAAATTGACAGTGCTTTAAAAGGTGATGAAAACCCGATTGAAAACCGTGAGTTACTGGCTCGCAGAAAGAAAAAATAAGTTTGAATACCGTTTTTTACATAGCCAAACGATACGCTTTCAGTAAAAGTAAAACTAAAGCCATAAATATTATTACGCGGATTTCGGCTATCGGAATCATTGTAAGCAGTATGGCTTTGTTTGTGGTATTGTCGGTTTTCAGTGGCTTAGAAAATTCACTGGTTTCATTTACCAATGTAATTGATCCTGATTTGGTTGTTCTTCCATCAAAAGGAAAAAGTATTACCGTAACTGCGAATCAACAGGAAAAACTTAAGTCATTAGGTAAAATTGCAAATCAATCAAACATTATTGAAGATCGCGTTATTTTTATTTATGGCGATAAACAGATTGTTGCCATTTTAAAGGCTGTTGATAGTAATTATCCTAAAACGGTTGCTATCACAGAAAATATTCTGCATGGAAAATGGATTCAGCCTAATACGAACGACGCCGTTATGGGCAGCGTTTTAGCCAACGAACTTTCGGCAGGAATGTATTCTAACGACAAGCTTTTGGAGGTTTTAGCCATGAAACCCGGTAAAGGCATGATTACGATGCCCGAAGATGCTTACATTAAACTACCTTTGTATCCTTCAGGAATTTACAGCTTAAACAATATCGATACAGACAATAAGTATATTTATGCCGATATTAATGTTGGGAAAGATCTGTTGGGTTTTAAAGCAAACGAATTTTCTAAAATTGAATTTAAACTTATAAACGGAGCTTCGGAAAGAGCATTAACTTCTGCTTTAAATGATATTTTTCCAAATGAAATAATCAAAAACCGATCGCAGTTAAATGAAGGTTTATACAAAATGCTGAAAACCGAAAGTTTGGCAATTTACCTTATTTTTACGTTGATTATTATTGTTACTCTGTTTTGCTTAACAGGTGCTTTAATAATGATTATTTTAGAAAAGAAAGCACACATTAAAACATTATACGATATTGGTTTTACGCAAAAAAAACTAAAACGTATTTTTCTTTATCAAGGTTTGATTCTTTCTGTTGGCGGCGTTGTTATTGGATTGATCTTGGGAATTACAATTACTTTACTGCAACAACATTTTGGTTTTGTAAAAATAGCCGATGATTTTCCTTACCCAATTGTTTTCAGTTGGAAAAACGGTGCAATAGTTACCATAACAATTTTAATTTTAAGTATTATTGCATCTTATATTGCTGCAAGTAGAATAAAAATTTTGATGAATGAATAAAAAACTGTCAAAAATATTGATATCAAAAGCATTGTTATAATGGAAGAAATCTCAAATTATTTAAAACGAACTCAATGTGTTTAAAGCATGTCATTTAAATTTAGTATTATAAAAAATGAAACTGTCCAATTTTTGGCGGCGTATAAAGCAACATTGTAAGTTGGTTTTTAGAACTTAATGCATTTAATTGGTAATATTTATTAACTAAAAAAATAAGAATATTTCATTCCAAAATGGTTTAAAAGAAATTATATTTTCTGTTTAGGAACGAGTATAAAAATCCTTATTAAAGAATGTAAAAATAAAGAATCCAATGACGTTTAGGTTTCTGTCATTACTTATTTTAGAAATAGAAAAATACGTCGCACTTAAGTTTAGTACCAATACATATTCAAAAAAAGTAGGCTATGATTATTGGATAATTTGACCACGAAATCTCTTCAAAAGTGTTGGGAAAGACTTTGGTTAAAGAAGAACCATGAGAACTTATCCATAATTCAGTAAAGAGATTTACAGTATTTTCTGACGATTATTGAAAGTTAATACATAAAAAGAAAATATGGTAGTATAATAAAAGGTTCTGAACTTACTAAACTGAAATCAGAGCAAATAAGAATATCTTACTAATTTAGTTATATAATCTTGTATCAGTTTTTCAGGAAAATAGAAAAAGTAAATCTATTTTTTAATTAATTTATATGCTATTTTATTTCCGGTGACTGTATGAATATTTAAAGTATAAATACCCGATGCCAAATTTGATATATCAACTTGAATGTTTGATTCATTATTAAATAATTTTTTTTTAACAGATCTTCCATTTATATCAAAAACTTCAGTTTTCTCAATCTCTTGATTATTCTGTCCTGTAATAAAAAATGTAGTGTTGACAGGATTTGGAAAAATAGTAAATTTCTCTTTGTCTACTGCTGATACGTTTAAGGTTCCTTTCGCTAATTTAAAAAAGGTTACTCTTCTAGTTTTATACGAAGTCCATCCCAAACCATATATTTCATTCTTAATAATAATTGTTTTGGTAATATAATTTGAAAAATTTGTTATTGAGCTACCCAAATTAAAATATAGTATTCCATTATTTCCAAAATCGGTTGCATCTGTACCATTATTGTTTAAAAGCCTAAAATAATAATAACCTCCGGTATACGGATATGGATATTGAGCATTTCCAGTTACTAAAATACGATTGTAATCATCAAAACAAACATTAAGAAATGAATCATTTCCCTGAAATAAAACATCAAAATACATTATTCCATTCAACCCAAATTGTTGAACAATTGTTCCATTAGAATGTAATTTAGCTAAAATAGGTTTTGCAGAGAGTCCAATAGGTGCATTTCCTTTAAAATCTGATTTTCCGCAGGTAATTATAGTCCCATCAGATTGAACATTTATATCTTCTAACCAACTATAATGATTAGGCATACTCATATTTAGAATAAACGTACCATTTATTCCAAATGTCATATCTAAATCACCTGTAGAACTAAAACGAGTAATTACCCCGTTTGTTTTAGTAGCTTGATTATAAGATGCGCCAACTATTAAAATTTTATCATCAAAAGTATATTTAACATTTCTTATTATATCAAATCTGTAACTAGTAGGATCAACTTTTTTTGTACCATTTGTTCCAAATGAATTATCTAAAACTCCACTTGTAGACATTCTCGCAAATTGATACATATTGTTATATCCATCAAAATATTGACCGATCAAAAGAATATTATTGTCTGATGTTTGTAAAATATGATTAAATTGATTAGTAGCTAAATTTACCTCCCCATTCAGTCCAAAACTAGAATCTATATCTCCTATACTTGTAAATTTTATTAATTTTGTAGTATTGTTGAAAACACAAAGAGCAAGTAATCCGTCATCATTTAATCTAATTAAATCTAATCCCGGCGAATTACTTGCAACATTAGTTGTTAAAGGATAAATTACAAAGCCACCAATTCCAAAAGAAGTGTCTAGTTGACCGTTAGCATCATATCGAGAAAAATAAAAATCCAAATTAAATTTTGATCCATATTTTGGAAGGTATTTATAGGATAATAAAAGAAAACCGCCATTTTTTAAAGGTAGTATTTTTTCAGGGCGAGATTCTAAATCAGGAAAAGATTCAGTTGCTTTTCCTTGGTTTCCAAAATTAGTATCCAGATACTGAACTTGAGAAAACAAGAGAGAACTAAAACACAAAAGAAAAAAAGTAATTATTTTTTTCACAATATTTTAATTAAAACATATTAACAAATATAGTCAATTAACATCTTATACAAAAAAAAGACCTTCATTTTTGAAGGTCTTAATCTATATAACTAAAAAATTATCTCGAATAATTCGGAGCTTCTTTTGTAATGGTAACATTATGTGGATGCGATTCACCGATTCCCGATGCTGTTAACTGCACAAAGCGAGCCGTTTCTTGTAGCGTAGGAATATCTTTTGCACCGCAATATCCCATTCCGGCACGTAAACCACCAATAAACTGTGTCATTGATTCGTTTAATTCGCCTTTGTAAGGAACACGACCTTCAATTCCTTCCGGAACTAATTTCTTAACATCGTCTTCCACATCTTGGAAATAACGATCTTTAGATCCATGTTTCATAGATTCTACAGAACCCATTCCACGGTATGTTTTAAATTTACGACCTTCAAAAATAATGGTTTCACCCGGAGATTCTTTTGTCCCAGCCAACATAGATCCTAACATAACACAGTCTGCACCAGCTCCCAATGCTTTAGGAATATCACCTGTGTAACGCAAACCACCATCGGCAATAACCGGAACGCCTGTTCCTTTTAAAGCGGCAGCAACTTCCATTACAGCAGAAAATTGAGGAAATCCGACACCTGCAACAACACGAGTTGTACAGATCGATCCTGGACCAATACCCACTTTAACAGCATCAGCACCTGCTTCTGCCAAATATAAAGCAGCCTCTGCAGTAGCAATGTTTCCTACTACCACATCAATTTCCGGGAAGGCAGCTTTTACTTCTTTCAAAGTATTTACAACACCTTTTGTGTGTCCGTGAGCTGTATCGATAATCAATGCGTCAACACCGGCAGCCACCAACGCTTTTGCACGATCAACCGCATCAGCAGTTACACCTAAAGCAGCAGCTACACGTAAACGACCAAATTTGTCTTTGTTTGCGTTTGGCTTTAAGGTTAGTTTGGTAATGTCTCGGAAAGTAATTAATCCTACCAATTTATAATCGCCGTTTACAACTGGCAATTTTTCTATTTTGTTTTCTTGAAGAATTTGTTCAGCATCAGAAAGCGTAGTTCCTTCTAAAGCAGTAACCAATTTATCAACCGTCATTACTTCTAAAATAGAACGTTCGTTCTTTTTCTCGAAACGTAAATCTCTGTTTGTTACAATTCCCTTTAAAATCTGGTTTTCATCAACCACAGGAATTCCGCCAATACCGTTCTCTCTCATCGCCGTCTTCGCATCGCCAACAGTTGCGTTTAAAGGTAACGTTACAGGATCAATGATCATTCCCGATTCTGCACGTTTTACTTTACGCACTTCCTGTGCCTGTTGCTCAACCGTCATGTTTTTGTGCAAAACGCCGATTCCACCTTCACGAGCCATAGCAATTGCCATAGCACTTTCTGTTACGGTATCCATTGCAGCTGAAATTACAGGAACGTTTAAGGTAATGTTTCTTGAAAATTTTGATTGAATGCTTACTTCGCGCGGTAATATTTCTGAGTAAGCAGGTATTAAAAGTACGTCGTCATAGGTTAATCCTTGTCCGACAATTTTAGTTGTATGTGCCTTCATGTTGCAATTGTAGTTGAATTGCATGCGAATTTAATGATTTTTTGCGATATAATAAAATTTTAATGATAAAAATTAAATATCTTCAAGGCTTCGTTATAAGCAGCTTCAAAAGAAGTCATTTGAACGTTGGTTGCAGCTTTGTTTGCCGTAAAATAACTCAACATTTTTTCGGTTGGCATATTTCCTGTTAAATCGTCTTTTGCCATTGGACATCCGCCAAATCCTTTAATTGCTCCATCAAAACGGATACAGCCTGCTTTGTAGGCAGCATCAACTTTTTCGAACCAAGCATCGGGAGTTGTATGCAAATGCGCACCAAATTCAATGTTAGGATATTTTGGTATCAAATTAGAAAAAAGATAATCGATATCTTCTGCAGTTGAAGATCCAACGGTATCAGAAAGCGACAAAATCGTCACGCCCATATTTGCCAGTTTTTCTGTCCATTCGCCCACAATATCAACATTCCAAGGATCGCCATAAGGATTTCCGAAGCCCATAGAAAGATACGCCACCACTTCTTTATTGGTTTTATTGGCGATTTCTAAAATCTCTTGTAAGGTAACGATAGATTCTGCAATAGTTTTGTGCGTGTTACGCATTTGAAAATTCTCTGAAATAGAAAAAGGAAAGCCTAAATACTGAATTTCGTTATGAACCGATGCCAGTTCGGCACCTTTTGTATTTGCAATAATTGCCAGCAATTTTGTTTTGGTTTCCGATAGATCCAATTGTGCCAAAACCTCTGCAGTATCCTGCATTTGCGGAATGGCTTTTGGAGAAACAAAACTTCCGAAATCTAATGTATCAAAACCACAACGTAACAACGATTGAATGTATTGAACTTTTTGTTCGGTAGGAATAAACATTTTGATGCCTTGCATGGCATCGCGCGGACATTCTATTATTTTTACTGGCTTCATAAGTTTCAAAGATAATAGAAAGATAAAATATCTGCAAAAAAATAAACAATTAATGTTTAGCTATTTAATCCACATAAATACGATAAGGGCAATAAAAATAGCGATCTGAAAATAATTCATGTCCGCTTGGAAATTTTAATCCAAATAAATGAAGATTATTGTCTAAAAAAGTTAAACTTGTGTTAATTTCAATTTTATTCATTTTTATGTTTTATATCTTGTAAATTGAAATTTTCGCGAAATTTCTTGTAAAATTAATTTTAGTTAATTAAAAATTTTAAAGATATATGAAACGAGTAATTTTATTTTTTATGACTATTAGTTTGTTATCTTGTTCTAAAGAAGAAACTAATTTTAATGATTCCGGTGATTTTAACAATATTAAAGCAAAATCGTCAGGCTTTACAGTAGGAGAAATTCATAATGATTATATGGATTTAGCTAATAATAATTTTGTTGGAGATGAAAGCATTACAAATCTAAATGACCAATATAGTTATTATTATTCTTTTCTTGAAGATTATACTAATTCATATCCCAAGTTTACAAATGAGGAAAAAAATCTTTTTCTTAATTCAGTAGAAAACAACATGAATCTTATTCATTACAACAATGTAGTTGGTATTATAAATAATACTATTTTAGTAGATAATCCTATAGAAGGTAAACAAACTACATTAAATAAATTAATTATCGATTTAAAAAACAATAATCTCATAAGTAATAGTGAATTAATTAAAATCAACACTTTGCAATATACTATTTCTCAAGCTTTTGAAGGAAATATTAGTTATGAAGATTTTAATTTATTTATTAAAGATTTAGAGAATGATGTTAGCGAGAATGATTATGTGTTGTTAGAGCCAATTTCAAGTATTGCTACATATTCAAATGAATGGTGGACTATAAATGAAAGAGAAATTTATTTACCTGAACCAGTAGGTAGTATTAATCCAGGTGATAGTCAATATCAAACGTACGTAGCTCCAGTTGTGGCAACTGATGTAGGAGGGGCAATTGTCGGAGCCGCATTGGCAGCTGCAAATCAATATATCAACAATGGCAAAGTAACTGTAGGTGGTGTTGCTGTAGGTGCTGTAGGTGGTGCCATTGTGGCATCAACAGGGATTGCCGGTAGAATAGGTAGATGGTTATTTAAATAATTATTATATGAATTTAGACGATTGGGTTTATGGTATTATCGGAGGTATTGTAGGAGGTATTATCGCTCCATATATAGTGAACTGGATTTATAGAAATAGAAATAAAAAAAAATAATTTAAAATATAGTAAGGTGTGCATTTTTGCACACTTTACTATTTAATCCACATAAATATGATTAGTGTTATAAAAACAGCGATCTGAAAATAATTCATGTAACCTTGCACGTATTTGTTTTTCATTAAGAATTTGCTGACGTAGCCACTTAAAACAGCGATCAAACAAAATACAATAAATGCTTGCAACATAAAAATACTGCCCAAT
>Ga0233365_1000864_pt1 | contig 13562 bp, 11 predicted proteins | sample ElkDunMinimDraft_27_FD_191535 | JGI IMG/M metagenome (GOLD analysis project Ga0233365, IMG submission 191535) | Fecal eukaryotic communites from dung pellets of Tule Elk in California, USA - Elk Dung C36 | ecosystem: Host-associated > Mammals > Digestive system > Large intestine > Fecal | place...
CCGTTCCGAGAATCGAAAGATCATGACATTATCGTTACGCGCGAGTAACATCTGTCGGTTCAAGGAGTGTGGCCGTGCCGTACGGAGTCCGCAGCCCGCTTCGCCGGGACGCACAGCGCAACCGCACCGCCATCGTGGAGGCCGCCTGCGACCTGATGACGAGTGAGCGCCCGGGCGTCGGACTGCCGGAAGTCGCACGGCGCGCCGGCGTCGGCCAGGCCACTGTGTACCGGCACTTTCCGGACCGGCGCGCCCTGGCCGCCGCAGTGCTCACCTACCAGCTGGACCGGCTCGGCGAGCTGGTCACCGCCACCGCCGACCAGCCGCGCGCGTTCCGGTCCCTGCTGCGTGACGTACTGATGAACGTGGTGGTGATGCGACCACTGGTGCACCTCGTCCATGAGCTCGACCCACAGGTCCGCGACCGCTGCCAGCGCAGGATGACCGGCACTCTCGCCCCGTCGCTGCGGCTGGCCCAGGACCACGGTCTGGTCCGGGCCGACCTGGTCCCCGACGACCTGGTGCTGCTCTTTCAGATGGTGAACGGCATCGCCGAGGCCACCGGGGAGACCGGCGCCGCCATCCGCGCGATCGACCTTGCCCTGCACGGGCTGTGACCGCCGGCCGTCGGTGGGTCGGCGCGGCCCCCGACCAGGGTCATGCCGACGGTGCGAAGCGAGCGATCGGGTTGATCAGCTCACCGGCGAACTGCAGCGCTGCCGACGGGTCTGCCAGGTCCACCATCTGCTGGTTGTTGCGCAACTGCAGCCGGTTGAGGCAGGAGAGCGCGAACGTGCCCACGAAGAGGTCGTAGCGCCGGAACCGGTCGGCCAGGTGCGGCGCGCGCCGCTGGTAGTCCGCGACGCAGTCGGCGACGGTACGCCAGAACGTCTCCTCGGTCAGCACCTCCTCGGTGACCAGGGTCGCGCTGAGGAAGCGCAGGAAGCAGTCGAAGACGTCGGTGAAGACGCAGAGCACCTTCTCGTCGTCGGGGATGTCGGCCCGGATCCGCGCCACCGCCGCCGGCAGGTCGGCCTGGGCGTCCATCACCACGATCTCCTCGGCGATGTCCTTGAAGATCACCCGCTGCACCCGGGAGCCGTCGAGCACCAGGATGACGTTCTCACCGTGCGGCATGAACGCCAGGTCATAGGCGTAGAGGCAGTGCAGCAGCGGGGTGAGGTAGGCATCCAGGTACTGCCGCAGCCACACCCCGGGCGCCTGCCCGGAATCGGCGATCAGCGCCGCGGCCAGGGAGCGTCCGTCGCGGTCGAGGTGGAGCAGACTCGCCATCGTGGCCAGCCGCTGACCGGCCGCGAGCCCCGGCACCGGGCTCTCCCGCCACAGCGCCGCGAGCATCTTGCGGTACGGCGAGTACCGGTCGGTTGCCGCCTCGTACTGGCGGTGGCGGTAGCCGACGGCAGCCCGCTCCCGGATGATCGTCAGCCCGGTGGCGCGCAGGAGTTCGTCACCGGCGATGAGCGCGGCGAGCCAGTCGTTGATCGCCGGGGTCGCCTCCATGTACGCCGCCGACAGGCCCCGCATGAAGCCCATGTTCAGCACCGACAGCGCCGTCTTGACGTAATGCTTCTCCGGCGCGGTGACGTTGAAGAAGGTGCGGATGGACTGCTGCGCGAGGTAGGAGTCCGGCCCCTCCCCCAGCACCACCAGCCGGCGGGACGCCAGCTCGCCGGCGAAGGTGACCGCCAGCTTGTGCCACCACTGCCACGGGTGCACCGGGATGAGGTGGTGATCGGCCAGGTCCAGCCCGAGTTCGGCCATTGCCGCGGCGAAGCGGTTCCGGGTCGCCTCGTCCAGTTCGCCGGCGATCAGCCGTTCGTAGTCCAGGTCGTCGGCGCAGGTGAAGACCGAGTGTTCGCGGGCGGCGGCCAGCCAGATCAACCGGACCGGGCGGGCCGCCTCCGGGGCGTACGCCCGGTACTCGTGCACGCCGAAGCCGAGCCGGCCGTTGTTGGCGACGAAGCACGGGTGCCCCTCGGTCATCCCGGTCTCGATCTCCTGGAAGTCGGCCTTGGCCAGCTCCGCGGCCCCGACCGACGGCGCCGCCAGCTTGTACGCCGTACCGGCCAGCGTGGAGGTGATCTCCTCCAGATAGACGGGGAGGATCTGCGCGCTCAGCCCCAGCGGGCCGGCGAACTCGATGCAGAAGTCGACGGCGTCCGGCGGCAGCTGCGCACCGTCGCGATGGCGGATAATGCTCTCGGCGTCGATCTGCCAGTGGTCCAGTGCGAGGAGCCGGGCACGGAACCGGTACTCGACGGCGCCGTCGTCGCTGCGGACGACGAAGTGGTCGGCGCGCCCCGGCACCGGTTCGGGGTGCAGCAGCCGCTCATGGGAGAACTCGGCGAGCGCCTTGCGGACCAGCAGCCGGTTGGCGCGGTCCCAGTGCTCGGGGCGCAGGTGGGCGACGGCGTCGGTCGGGTTCACGCGGTGACTCCTCGGGCCGGGTCGGGCAGTCCGGTGGTGGTCAGGAACCGGTCACGGGTGCAGAAGCTCAACAGCGCCCGCTTCTCCGGTTTGGTGATCGGGCCGGCGACGTCGAAGCCGACGGCGGCGTTGAGGCGGTGCACGGCGGTGTTGCGCACGTCCGGCTCCACCACGACGCGGCGCACCGCTGGGTCGGCGAAGAGCCAGGACAGCACCGTCGTGATCACCGCCAGGGTGAAGCCGTGCACCGGCTGCCCGGTCGGCGCACAGAGGAAATGCATCCCGATGTCGCCCGGCTCGGCGTCATAGCGGCCGGCCAGTTCGACGTGGACGGGATCGTAGCGCTCGGCGAGGAAGGCCGGCCGGCCCTCGTGCAGGCCGAGGAACGCCTCGTGGTGCGGGTCGGCGGCGATGCGGCCGTACTCGGCGGCGACGTCGGCCGGCTCGGCGTCCTGCATCATCCAGTACGCCGCCTTCGGGTGGGTGACCCAGCCGTGCAGCAGCGCGGCGTCGGCCGCGACGTCCAGCGGCCGCAGCGCGAAAACCCCGAGCCGCGGATCGGTCCGGGCGAAGACGACCGTGCTCACGCCGCCCCACCCGCCGGTACGCCGAACTCCTGGAAGGTGATGCTCTCTTCGATCGGGTAGCGCTCGCGGCCGAGCAGTTCCCGGATGATCCAGGAGTTGCGGTACGGCCCCATGCCCAGGTCCGGGGAGGTGACGCTGTGCGCGTGGGTGCCGGCGTTCTGCAGGAAGATGCCGCGGCCGGTGACGTCGACGCTGTAGTTGCGGGCGATGTCGAAGCGGCCGTGGTCGTCGAAGCGGAGCCGGTCGCGCACCGGCGCGAGGAAGTCCGGCAGCCGGTACCTGTACCCGGTGGCGAGCACCAGCCCTTCGGTGCTCAGGGAGAAGTCGCGCTCCTGCTCGAGGTGGCGCAACCCCAGGGTGTACGTCCCGGTCGCCGGGTCGTACGCCGCCTCGGTCAGAGCGGTGTTGGTCAGCAGCCGGGTCGGCAGCGGGCCGGGGATGCTCTTGGTGTAGAGCAGGTCGTAGATGTCGTTGATCAGGCTGGAGTTGATCCCCTTGAAGAGGCCCTTCTGCGCCGACTCCAGCCGGTAGCGGGTCTCCTCGGGCAGGGCGTGGAAGTAGTCCACGTAATCCGGCGAGGTCATCTCCAGGGTGAGTTTGGTGTACTCCAGCGGGAAGAACCGCGGCGAGCGGGTCACCCAGTTCAGCCGGTACCCGCGGGTGTCGATCTCGGTGAGCAGGTCGTGGTAGATCTCGGCGGCGCTCTGCCCGCTGCCGACGACGGTGATGCTCTCCTTGGTCTGCAGCTGTGCCTTGCGCTCCAGGTACGCCGAGGTGTGCAGCAGGTCGCCGGCGAGGTCGCGAACCGCTGCGGGCAGGTACGGCTCGGTCCCGGTGCCGAGCACCAGCCGGCGCGCCGAATGGGTCTGCGTCTCGCCGGTGGTGCCGATGTGGACGGTCACGGTGTAGCAGTCCCCGGCCGCCTCGTACGCCACCTCGGTGACCCGGTGCCCGAAGCGCAGGTTGCCGAGCTTCGCCGCGACCCACCGGCAGTACGCGTTGTACTCGCTGCGCATCGGGAAGAAGCTCTCCCGGATGTAGAACGGGTAGAGCCGCCCGGTCTCCTTCAGGTACTGCAGGAACGAGTAGGGCGAGGTCGGGTCGGCCAGGGTCACCAGGTCGGCGATGAAGGGCGTCTGCAGGGTGGCCGATTCCAGCAGCATGCCCGGGTGCCAGTCGAACTCGTCACGCGCCTCGAAAAAGAGCCCGTCGAGGTCGTCGAGGGGCGCGGTGAGGCAGGCCAGCCCCAGGTTGTAGGGGCCCAGGCCGATGGCGATGAAGTCGTACATGAGGTCTCCGTACGCTCGGTGCGGGGGTGAGCGGGGCCGGTCCGCGGGCGCCGGCCCGGGTGGCGCGGCGGTTCAGGCCGGCTGGCACTGGAGCCGCCGGCCGAGCCTCTCGGTGAGGTACTGCCGGGCGTGGGTGGCGATCAGGTCGCGCACCTGTGCGACGTCGTCCAGTGTGGTGGCCGGGTTGAGCAGGGTGAACTTCAGGTAGTGCCGGCCGTCGACGCGGGTCCCGGCGACCAGCGCGGCGCCGGAGGCGGCCAGCGCCTCCCGCGCGTACAGGTTGGCCTCGTCGGCCAGGTCCCGGGCCGGTCCCGGTTCCGGCAGGTACCGGAAGACCACGGTGCTCAACTGGGATCGGGTGACAACCTCGAAACGCGGGTCGGCCTCGAGCAGCTCCCAGGCCCCGGCGGCCCGGTCGACGACCTCGTCGAAGAGGGCGCCGATCCCGTCCGCTCCCATGATCCGCAGGGTCAGCCAGAGCTTGAGGGCGTCGAAACGGCGGGTGGTCTGCAGGCTCTTGTCGACCTGGTTGGGGATGCGCTGCTCGACCATCCGCGCCGGGTTGAGGTAGTCGGCGTGGTAGGTGGCGTGCCGCAGCACGACGCGGTCGCGGACCAGCAGGGCGCTGGAGCTGACCGGCTGGAAGAACGACTTGTGGTAGTCCACGGTCACCGAGTCGGCCTGCTCGATGCCGGCCAGCAGGTGCCGGCGCGTCGGCGAGACGAGCAGCCCGCAGCCGTACGCCGCGTCGACGTGCAACCAGACGCCGGCCTCGGCGCACTGGCGTGCGATCTCCGGCAGCGGGTCGATGGTGCCGAAGTCGGTGGTGCCGGCGGTGGCGACGACGGCCATCACGGGCAGATCCTCCCGGCGGCACCGGTCGAGTTCGCGGGCGAGTGCGGCCGGTGACATCCGCCGCCGGTCATCGGTTGCCAGCGGCACCACCGCCTCCGGGGAGAGCCCGAGCAGGGTGGCGGCCTTGCGGATGCTGAAGTGGCCCGCCTCGGAGGTGAGGATCCGCAGCCGCGGCAGCAGCGCCGCTCGTTCGGCCGCACCGGCGCCGGCGGCCAGGCACGCCTCCTCACGGGCCAGCAGCATCGCCTGCAGGTTGGACTGGGTGCCGCCGCTGGTGAAGATGCCGTCGGCGGCCGGGCCGAGGCCGATGCGCTCCGCCGTCCAGTCGATCAGCCGCTGCTCGATGAGGGTCCCGCCGGCGCTCTGGTCCCAGGTGTCCAGCGAGGAGTTGACAGCGGTCAGCACCGCCTCGCCGAGCAGCGCCGGGATGACCACCGGGCAGTTGAGGTGGGCGAGGTAGCGCGGGTGATGGAAGTAGACGGCGTCGCGCAGGTAGACGGTGTCGAGCTCGTCGAGCGCCGCGGTGACGTCGCCGAGCGGCCGGTCCAGGTCGATCCCGGCGACCTGCGGCGCGAGCCGCGCCGGGGTGATCCCGGTGAACGGGTGCCGCGTGCCGGCGATCCGGTCGGCGACACGCTCCACTCCTTCGGCGAGGACCTGCCGGTACGCGGCGGCGGTGTCGTTGGTGAGCAGCTGTTCGCGCGGGCCCGCCGGGCCGGCGGGCCCGGCGGACGGCGGCGCGCCGTCGGCAGCCTCCGACCTGGCACTGTGGACTCTCTGTCCCTGCAGCCTCATGACGGTCCTTCGCGATCGTGAACAGTTCGGGGCACGGCGCAGCGCACCGCGTCGGTGCCCGGGCAGCACCCGGGCACCCGGCGAGCGGTGAGGTCGGGTCAGTCGGCGGCCTCGGCGCGCAGGTCCTCCTCCGATGCGCCGCGGCGCCAGTAGCCGGAGAAGGTGATGCTGCGCCGCGGCACTCCGCGATCGTTGACCAGGTGCCGGCGCAGGTCCCGCACCACCCCGCACTCGCCGGCGAGCCAGGCGTAGGGCGTGCCGGCGGGCCAGCGGGCCGTGCGGAGGGCGCCGGCCAGCCGGGACGTACCGCCCGCATCGCGGAACAGCCAGGTCACCTCGGCGTCCGCGCAGGTCGGCAGCGCCTGCATGTCGGCGAGCCGGGAGACCTCGATCCAGGCCCTGACCGGCGCGCCGGCGGGCAGCCCGGCCAGGATGGCGCCGATGGCCGGCAAGGCACTCTCGTCGCCGGCCAGCAGGGTCCAGTCGGCCGAGGGCGCGGGCCGGAAACCGACGCTGCGGTTGTCGGCGACAGCCGGCCCGAGCAGCACGACCCGCTCACCGCCGCGGGCCCGGCCGGCCCAGCGCGATGCCGGGCCGGTCAGCCCGTGCAGGGCGAAGTCGACGTCGACCTCGCCGGCCTCGGGACGCTGCGCCCGGACCGTGTAGGAGCGCATGACCGCGCGCACCTGCGGGTCGAGGGCACGCCAGCCGGCGAACCAGCCCGCCCCCGCCTCGATCGGAACCAGCGGCTCCTCCTGACCGGGGTGGGGCAGGAAGAGCGAGAAACTCTGGTCCCGGCCGCCACCGGCGAAGTCGCGCAGATCGGCGCCGTGCAGGGTGATCCGGACCATGCCGGGGCCGAGCGGGCGTACCCGCGCGACCTCGGCCCGGAAGAACCGGAACTGGCCCGCGATGAGCGCGGCCGGAGCGGTGGCGGTGACGGTCGTCATCGGATCAGGCGAGCTTCCTGGCGTCGCGGATCGCCCCGGCGAGGCTCTCCAGCAGCGGCGCGGCACCGGCGTAGGAGAAGCGCGGCACCGAGTCCCAGCCGGTGATCTGCCCGGCCTTGACCGCCGGCAGCTGCGCCCAGGTCGGCTTGGCCGCGAGGTCGGCCGGCTGCAGGGCCACTCCGCGACGGTCGAGCAGGATCAGGTCCGCCGGGTACTTGTCGGCGTTCTCCCAGCTGAGGGACTCGTAGTAATCGCCCGCGTCGAGCTTGTCCGGCCTGACGATCTCCACGCCCAACTCGGCGAAGTACATCAGGTCGGTGTTGACCTGCGGGTTCGAGGCGTAGAGCACGTCGGCGCTGCCGGAGGCGGCCAGCACCTTGATGCCCGGGTTGGCGGCGACGGCGGCCCGCACCGCCTCGGCGGCGGCATCGAAGCGCTCCTTCGCCGCGGTGTTCGCCTGCGACTTCAGGTCCGCGCCGAGGGAGGCGGCCAGCTCGGCGTAGCGCTCGATCGGCTTGGTCATCGACACCCGGGCGGTGGTGATGGCGACGCTCGGGGCGAGCTGGAGGATCTTGTCCTTGCTCTCGTCCGGGACGTACCAGAGCGCGCCCGGGTCGTACATGTGGGTCACCAGCAGGTCGGGGTTGAGCGCGGCGTACTTGTCGAGGCTGAACTCGCCCCACACGTTTCCGAGCACTTCGACGCCGGCGACGTCGAGGTCGCCCGCCTGCGGGTCGGCTTCCCCGGAGGGGAGCAGGGTCTCGCCGAAGACACCGACGATCTGCTTGTCCACTCCGAAGTCGACCAGCGCGGCGGCGGTGCCGGTGAAGGCGACGATGCTCTTCGGGGTGGCGTCGGTGCGGACGCTCTCGTTACGGTCGTCGGTGAAGGACCAGGGGCCACCGTCGGCCTTCTTGCCGGAGGTGGAGTCCGACTCCCCCTTGCCACAGGCGCCGAGCAGCACCCCGAGCGTGATCGCACCACCTGCGGTGAGCAGACCGCGGCGGGACAGGTTGGTGGTTCTGGCATTCAGCATGGAATCTGTCTCTCTTGCAGATGCGGGCGACCCCGAAGGCCGTCATCCGTTAGGCTTGCCTAACCTTGGTCAACATAGCCTAACCTAAGTCGCCCGCCAAGATGGGGCATCCGACGACTTCTCACCACTTCGGAGCAGAAACTGCCTCCCACTGATCAACTCATCGGATTCCGGGCGCCACCCGCCCCGCGCGAACGACCGACACGCAGCCGCTCCGCACTCCGTGGCGCAGGGCTGATCGGCGCGGCCGCCGTGCTGATCGCGGTCGCCGCGGCGAGCATCGCCGTCGGCGCCCGGCCCCTCGGCCTCGGCGAGGTCTGGCACGGATTGATCGACCCCGCCTCCGCGCACTACGCCGTGGTGCACGAGATGCGCCTGCCCCGCACACTGCTGGGACTGCTCGCCGGCGCGGCACTCGGCCTCGCGGGTGGGGTGATGCAGGCGCTGACCCGCAACCCCCTCGCCGACCCCGGTCTGCTCGGCATCAACGCGGGAGCCTCCGCCGCCGTGGTGACCTCGACCCTCTTCCTGGGCATCGGCGGCCTCACCGGCCAGATCTGGTTCGCCATGCTCGGCGCCGCCGCCGTGTCCGTGCTGGTGTACGCCGTGGGCGGTGGACGGGGTGCCACCCCGGCCCGGCTGGCGCTGGCCGGCGCCGCGCTCAACGCCGCACTCTTCTCCTACGTCAACGCGGTGATGCTGCTCGACGCCGCGGCCCTGGAGAAGATGCGCTTCTGGACGGTCGGTTCGCTGGCCGGCGCCGACCACACAACGGTCGTACGGGCGCTCCCCTTCGTCGCCGCCGGCCTGCTGATCGCCCTGGCCACGGCGCGACCGCTCAACGCGATGGCGCTCGGGGACGACTCCGCGCGGGCGCTCGGCGCCCACCCGGCGCTGGTCCGCGCCGCCGCGATCGTGGCGATCACGCTGCTCTGCGGCGCGGCGACGGCCGCCTGCGGGCCGTTCGTCTTCGTCGGGCTGATCGTGCCGCACCTGGTCCGCGGCCTGACCGGCCCCGACCTGCGCTGGCTGCTGCCCTACTGCGCCCTGCTGGCCCCGGTCCTGCTGCTCGGCTCCGACGTGCTGGGCCGCGTGCTCGGGCGCCCCGGCGAGCTGCAGGTGGGCGTCATGACCGCCGTCCTCGGCGGACCGGTCTTCCTCTGGCTCGTCGTACGCCGGAAGGGGATCCGGACATGATCGTGCTCCGCACCCCGAACGGCTTCTCCGTGCGGCTGCACCCCCGGCCGCTGGCGGTGGGGACCGGCTGCGCTCTGCTGGCGCTGGTCGTCGGTGTCCTCTCCGTCGGCGGCGGCGACTACCCGATCGCCCCCGCCGAGGTGCTGCGCACCCTGGCCGGCGGCGGCACCCCGGCACAGGACTTCATCGTTCTCGAACTGCGGCTGCCCCGGCTGGTGACCGGCCTGCTGGTCGGGGCCGCGCTGGCGCTGGCCGGTGCGGTCTTCCAGTCGCTGGTACGCAACCCGCTGGGCAGCCCGGACATGCTCGGCTTCACCCAGGGTGCTGCCGTCGGCGCCCTGCTGGTGGTGGTCGCCGGCGGCAGCACCCTCGCGCTCTCCGCCGGGGCGCTCGCCGGCGGCCTCGCCACCGGCGGACTCGTCTACCTGATCGCGTGGCGGCGGGGCGTGGAGGGCCAGCGGCTGATCCTGGTCGGCATCGGCACGGCCGCGATCCTGACCGGCGTCAACGGCTACCTGCTGACCCGCGCCCAGCTCACCGACGCCTCCCGGGCGATGCTCTGGCTGACCGGCAGCCTCGACGGTCGTGGCTGGACGCACGCGGTGCCGCTGCTGGCCGCCCTGGCGGTGCTGGTGCCGCTGGTGCTGCTGGCATTCGGCCCCGCGCTGCGGATGATCGAGATGGGCGACGACGCCGCCAGCGCTCTCGGCATCCGCGTCGAACGGGTCCGCCTGATGTTGCTCGCCGCGGCGGTGCTGCTGGTGTCGCTCGCCTGCGCGGCGGCCGGGCCGGTCTCGTTCGTCGCCCTGACGGCGCCGCAGCTGGCGAAGCGGCTGACCCGCGCGCCCGGGCCGAACCTGCTGCCGGCGCTCAGCATGGGCGCGGTGCTGCTGGTGACCGCCGACTGGGCGGCGCAGCGCCTCTTCACCGGACACCAGCTCCCCGTCGGCGTCGTCACCGGCGCCATCGGCGGGGCCTACCTCGTCTGGTTGCTCGCCACGTCCCGGCGGGCGGTACGGCTATGACACCTGCGAGCATCGGCGGGGAACGGAGCAGCGAGATGACGGAGTCCGGCGTGACACGGCTACGCGGTGAGGGCCTCACCCTCGCCTACGACCAGCGCACCATCACCCGCGATCTGGACGTCACCATCCCCGACAACTCCTTCACCGTCATCATCGGGCCCAATGCCTGCGGCAAGTCGACGCTGCTGCGCGCCCTGTCGCGGATGCTCAAGCCGTCGACCGGGACGGTGCTCCTCGACGGGAATGACATCCATCGCCGGCCGGCGAAGCAGGTCGCCCGGATCCTGGGGCTGCTCCCCCAGTCCTCGATCGCGCCCGACGGCATCACCGTCGCCGAGCTGGTGTCGCGGGGCCGCTACCCGCACCAGGGGCTGCTGCGGCAGTGGTCGCCCGACGACGAGCGGGTGGTCGCCGAGTCGATGCGGGCCACCGGCGTACAGGAGCTGGCCGACCGGCTCGTCGACGAGCTCTCCGGCGGGCAACGTCAGCGGGTCTGGATCGCGATGGCGCTGGCGCAGGAGACGCCCCTGCTGCTGCTCGACGAGCCCACCACCTATCTGGACATCGCCCACCAGATCGAGATCCTCGACCTCTGCGCCCACCTGCACGAGGAGCAGGGCAGCACGATGGTCGCGGTGCTGCACGACCTCAACCACGCCGCCCGCTACGCCACCCACCTGATCGCGATGCGCGACGGGGAGCTGGTCGCAGCCGGCCAGCCACGGGAGATCGTCACCGCCGAGCTGGTGGAACGGGTCTTCGGACTCCCCTGCCGGGTGATCGAGGACCCGGAGACCGGCGCACCGCTGGTGATTCCCGCGGCCCGGCGCCGCCGTCCCGGCGCCCCGGCGCTCGCCGCCGGCGCGCTGGCCTTCCCGGCATGAGCGGCCGGGTCTTCCGCGACGCGTGGGGCATCCCCCACCTGCGCGGCGACGACGAGCGGGAGCTGGCCTTCCTGCAGGGCCGTACCACGGCGACGGACCGGGCCTGGCAGCTGGAGTTCGAGCGGCACCGGGCGCAGGGCGCGACCGCGGCCTTCCTCGGCGCGGAGGCCCTCGGCTGGGACGTCTTCGCCCGGCGCGCACGGCTGGCCGACACCGCACGCCGATGCCGGGACAACCTGGACGCCGACACCGCGGCCTGGGTGGACGCCTACGTCGAGGGAGTCAACGCCGGGCTGGCCGCCGGCGCCGCCCGCGCACCGGAGTTCGCTGCCACCGGCCTGACGCCGGGCCGCTGGGAGTCCTGGACCCCGCTGGCGGTCTGGCTGACCCACCACATCCTCTTCGCCGGCTTCCCGGCGAAGCTCTGGCGCGAGGAGGTGGCCCGCCGCCTCGGCGTCGAGGCGATCGACCTCTTCGCGGCCGACGGGCCGGCCGGCTCGGGCAGCAACGGCTGGCTGATCCCGGGTCACCGCAGCGCCACCGGAGCCGCGCTGATCGCCGGCGACCCGCACCGCTACATCGAGAACCCCGGCGTCTACCAGCAGGTCCGGCTCGCCTGCCCGGCGTACGACGTGGTGGGGCTGGCCGTGCCGGGGGTGCCCGGCATCGCCCACTTCGGGCACGCCGGGCCGGTGGCGTGGGCGATCACCAACGCGATGGCCGACTACCAGGACCTCTTCCGGGAGCAGCTGCGCCGCGACGGCGCGACGGTACGGGCGCACGGCCCGCGCGGCTGGGAACCGGCGACGGCGCACCGGGAGACCGTCGAGGTCGCCGGCGGCGAACCGGTCGAGATCGAGGTGATCGAGACCGCCCGCGGACCGGTGATCATCGGCAGCCCGGACGAGGAGCCGGCGATCAGCCTGCGCTATCCGCCCCGGGTCCGCGCCGACCTCGGTTTCGCGGCGCTGCCGATGCTGCTGCGGGCCCGCAGCACCGCCGACGTCGACCGCGCGTTCGACCACTGGGCCGAGCCGGTCAACGTGGTGCTCGCCGCCGACGTGGCCGGCGGCCTGCTGCACCGGGTAGCGGGCGCGGTGCCGCTGCGGCACGAGGAGAACCGGCGGCGGGTGGTGCCCGCCGCCGATCCGGGTCACCAGTGGCGCGGATGGCACGCGCCGATGCCCCGGGCCGCAGTGGAGGACGTGACGGTGATGGCCAACGAGCGCGGGCTCGCCGCCGGGCTCGGTGTCGAGTTCGCGCCGCCGTACCGGGCCGACCGGATCCGGGAGCTGCTCGCCGGCGAACGGACGTGGTCCGCCGACCGGATGGCCCAGATCCACACCGACACCCTGCTCGGCGCGGCCACGCCGGTGCTGGCACTGCTGGCCGGTCTCGACGCGCTCAGCCCGGCGGCCGCGCGACTGCGGGACCGGTTGCTGAGCTGGGACCGGCGGATGGCGGCCGCCAGCCACGAGGCGGCCGCCTTCGCCGCCGTACGGTCGGCCCTGGTCCGGCGACTCGCCGCCGCGCCGAGTCTGGCCGTGCTCGCCGAACCCATGCCGTACCCGGCGGTCTTCGCCCCATGGCTGGACCTGACCGGCCGGGTCGCCTTCGCCCTCGGCACCCTGCTCGGCGCGGAACTGCCCGGCGTCGACTGCGCCGCACTCGCGCGGGAGGCGCTGGAGGGGGTCGCCGCCGCCGGGCCGACCGGGACCTGGGGTGACCGGCACCGGCTAGCGCCCTGGCAGGCACTGCCCGACCCGGACGGGCAGAACTGGCCGGGGCTCGCCGGTGACCACGACTGCGTGCTCGCCACCTCCAGCGTGCCGGGCATCACCGACCACTGCGCCCGCGGCCCGGCCGCCCGCTACGTCTGGGACCTCGCCGACCGGTCCCGCAGCCGCTGGATTGTCCCGCTCGGGGCCGACGGCGTACCCGGCGCCCCGCACGCCCGCGACCAGCTTCCCCTGTGGAGCAGCGGCGAGCTGATCCCGGTCACCACCGACTGGGCCGACCTCACCGAGGAGCGAGATGCCGACTGATGCCGCCCCGCCGGTCACCCGCGACGACGTGTACGCCCGCGAGGTGCCCGGCTTCGGCCTGATCCGGCTGCGGCCGGTGGACCCGGCCGCGGACACCGGCCTGCTGCACCGCTGGGTCACCGAGGAGCGGGCCCGGTTCTGGGGCATGGCCGACGCCACCCCGGAACGGGTACGGGAGATCTACGCGCACCTCGACTCGCTGCCGACCCACCACGCGTACCTGATGCTCCGCGACGACGCGCCGGTGGCGCTCTTCCAGACGTACGAACCGGAGCACGACCCGATCGGCGAGTACTACGACGTGCGGCCGGGCGACTTCGGCATCCACCTGCTGATCGGGCCCCCGGCCGGGCCGCCGGTACCGGGTTTCACCGGCACGCTGCTGGAGGAGTTCCTCACCTTCGTGCTCGCCGACCCGGCCCGGCTGCGGATCGTGGCCGATCCCGACGCC
>Ga0233365_1000865_pt1 | contig 13560 bp, 16 predicted proteins | sample ElkDunMinimDraft_27_FD_191535 | JGI IMG/M metagenome (GOLD analysis project Ga0233365, IMG submission 191535) | Fecal eukaryotic communites from dung pellets of Tule Elk in California, USA - Elk Dung C36 | ecosystem: Host-associated > Mammals > Digestive system > Large intestine > Fecal | place...
CCCCCGCGCGCACCGCCGGGGGTTGAATCCGATTTTTGACGGTCCGGCTTTCGGCCTGTCGTCACAGGGGGTGATCGCGTGTCTGGTCCCCCCAAGCAGCCCCTGGAGCTCAAGCGGCTGCGCGGCAACCCCTCCAAGGAGAAGCTGCCCGCCAAGGCGGACACGGTCGCCCTGGAGGCCGCCGAGGACGTTCCCCCGGTGCCGATCACCCTGCAGGTCGCGGGTCGTGCGGTGTGGGAGCGGCTGTGGACTGCTGGCCGTGTGTGGCTGTCCCCGCAGACCGACCTGGACGTGCTCACCCGCCTGTGCGAGTACCACGACGAGCGCGAGGCCATCCGGGCGGAGTTGGCCGACACCGGCTACCTGGTGCCCGGGTCGATGGGGCAGGTGCGCCCCAACCCGCTGATCCGCACCTTGCGGGACCTGGAGTCGGCGATGACCAAGCTCGAGGGTCTGTGCGGGTTCACCCCCTCGGACCGGTCCCGCCTGGGCTACGCCGAGGTCAAGCGCCAGTCCAAGCTCGAGCAGCTCCTGGAGCAGAGGGGTAAGCGTGGTCGCGACGCTGGTTGACGCCTGGCCTCCCCGCTGGCTCACCCCGGTGCCCGAGGCGGACCTGGTCCGCGGCGACGGGGAGTTCGCCGCGGACTTCATCGAGGCGCTGTGCAAGATCACGAAGGAGTCCGTGGCCGGCCCCAGCGGGAGCCCGATGGAGCTCCGGGTGTGGCAGCGCCACCTGCTGGACCACGTCTACGCGCGCCGTCCGGACGGCCGTTACCGGCACCGGCAGGTGTTGGTGGGGGTCGCCCGCAAGAACGGCAAGTCCGCGCTCGGCGCGGGTCTGGCCCTGCACGGGCTGGTGGCGGGCCCGCCGGGCGGGGAGGTGTACTCGTGCGCCGCTGACAAGGAGCAGGCGAGGATCGTGTTCGGGACCGCCCGCCGCATGGTGGAGATGGAACCGGACCTGGCCGAGCACGTCAAGGTGTACAAGGACGTGCTGGAGGTCAAGGCGACCGGGTCGATCTACCGGTGCCTGTCGGCGGAGGCCTTCACCAAGGAGGGCCTGAACCCGACGAAGGTGCTTTTCGATGAGGTCCACGCGCAGCCGAGCAGGGAGTTGTGGGACGTCATGGCGTTGGCCATGGGCGCCCGCCCCGAACCGTTGATGATCGGCATCACCACGGCGGGGGTGCGCTCGGACTCCTCGGGCCAGGACTCGCTGTGCTACGGCATGTACCAGTACGGGAAGCGGGTTGCCACGGGCGAGCTCGCCGACCCCTCGTTCTTCATGGCGTGGTGGGAGCCGCGCGACTCCAAGTCCGACCACCGCTCCACCGACACCTGGCGCGAAGCGAACCCTGGGTTCGCCGACCTGGTCGCCGAGGAGGACTTCGAGTCCGGGGTGCTGAAGACCCTGGAGCCGGAGTGGCGGACCAAGAGGTGTAACCAGTGGGTGTCCTCGGCGCAGTCGTGGCTGCCCGCGGGCACCTGGGAGGCCTGCGCGGACGCCCGCCCGGTCCCGGACGGCGCCGAGGTGGTCCTGGGCTTCGACGGCAGCTTCAGTAACGACTCCACCGCCCTGGTGGTGGTGCAGATCCCCAAGGGCGGCCGCCCACCCCACATCGACGTCGTGGAGTGCTGGGAGAAGTCCCCCGAGGACGGCCAGGACTGGCGGGTGCCGGTGCTGGAGGTGGAGGACGCCATCCGCGCCGCGTGCCGGCGCTGGCAGGTCCGCGAGATCGTGTGCGACCCCGCGCGGTGGGCGCGCACCTACGCGGTCCTGGAGGAGGAGGGGCTCCCCATCGTGGAGTACCCCCAGTCCCCGCAGCGGATGACGCCGGCCACCCAGCGCTTCCAGGAGGCGGTGCTCAACGGCCAACTCACCCACTCGGGTGATGTGCGACTGACCCGCCACATCGACAACTGCACCGTCTACACGGACTTCCGCGGCTCCCGGCTGCGCAAGGACACCAAGAACAGCCCCCGAAAGATCGACCTGGCCATCAGCTCCGTCATGGGCGTGGACCGGGCGTGCGTGTACACGGAGGAAGGGGGCCCGAACCTGTGGTGAACAACCTCCTCCAACTCCTGGGCTTGGCCCTGGTGGCAGTTTTCTGCTGGTTCGTGTGGCCACCGTTGCCGCTGCTGGTGGTGGGCGTGGTGCTCATCGCCGGCGCGGAGGCCCGTGAACTCCGGGCTCGCCGTCAGACCACGAAGGGCGGTGGCGCGTGACCTTGTTCGGTGGCCTGTTCCAGCGCCGCTCCTCCCTGGAGAACCCCTCCCGCCCGCTCACCGACTCCTCCCTGGTGGAGCTGCTCGGCGGCTCGCCCGGCACGACCGGGATCACGGTGACCGAGCGCAACGCGATGCGCATGGCCGCGGTGTGGCGGTGCGTGAAGCTCACCTCCGCGGTGCCTTCGGCGCTGCCCCTGCACATCTACCACCGCTCCGACAAGTCCGCGGCGACCTCGGACCTGATCTCGGACCCGCACCCGGAGATGCCCGCCCTGGAGTTGTGGCGGCTGTCCTACGTCCACAAGGCCCTGTGGGGCAACGCCTACCTGCAGAAGGTCCGCAATCGGGCTGGGCAGGTGGTGGAGCTGTGGCCCATCACCCCGGATCGGATCACTGTTGACCGGGTGGCGGCGCCGGGGCAGACGCCCACGAAGGTTTTCACCATCACCGACGACTGGGGTGTCCTGCATGACCTGACCAGCCGCGACATCCTGCACCTGCCCGGCATGGGCTACGACGGCATCACCGGGGTGTCCCCGATCCGCGCCGCCGGCGAGGCGGTCGGTATGGGCATGGCCGCTGAACGCTTCGGCGGGAAGCTGTTCGGGTCGGGGTCGATGATGTCGGGGATTCTGCAGACCGAGCAGCGCCTGGACAAGGACGCCGCGGACGCCCTGAAGGAACGCTGGAAGGCCAAGGTCGGCGGCCTGGGCAACGCCCACGACATCGCCGTCCTGGACTCGGGAGCCTCGTTCCATTCGGTGACGATGCCCAACAAGGACTCCCAGTTCATCGAGTCCCGCAAGTTTCAGGTCATCGAGGTCGCCCGGTTCTACGGGGTGCCGCTGGTGTTCCTGTTCGAGACGGAGAAGTCCACGTCCTGGGGCACCGGACTGGAACAGCAGGCCCTGGGCTGGGTGCAGTTCGACATGTACCCGGACCTGCTCGCCCCCACCGAGGCCCGCATCAACAAGGAGCTGCTGCAGCCCGAGGGGCTCTACGCCGAGTACTCGGTGGAGGGGCTGCTGCGCGGCGACACCACTGCCCGCAGCCAGTTCTACCGGGTGATGCGCGAGGTGGGCGCCTACTCCGCCAACGACATCCGGCGGTTGGAGAACCGGCCGCCCATCGACGGCGGCGACACCTACCTGCAGCCGGTCAACCTGGCCCCGCTGGGGTCGGACCCCACCCGCACGGATCCGGAACCGCCGGACGACGATGACGATGGGAATGACGAATGAGCCTGACGAGCGCGGGCACGCAGGAGCGGCGTCGGCTGTCGCTGTCGGACGCGTCCGCTGAGATCCGCTCCACCAGAGACGATGACGGTGAGGACGGGGATGCCTCCCCCGAGGAGCGCTTCCACGGCTACGCCGCGAAGTTCAACTCCCGAACCGCGATCGGCAACCCGTTGCGCTGGGGGTTCTACGAACAGATCGCGGACGGGGCGTTCACCAAGACCCTCACTGAGGGCGACGCCCGGATGCTCATCGACCACGACTCCTACTACGTGGTGTCCCGGATCTCCGCGGGCACCCTGGGCCTGGCCCAGGACCGCACCGGCCTGGCCGTGGACAGCGCCATGGACACCGAGCTGTCCTACGTGCGCGACCTCAAGGCCAACCTGCGCAACGGCAACATCACCGGCATGAGCTTCGGCTTCTACGTCGTCAAGGACGACTGGGAGACCGAGGAGGTGGAAACCTCCGACGGCCAAACCGCCGAGGTGGAGGTGCGCACCATCCGCGAGGCCCGCCTCATCGAGGTGTCCGCGGTCACCTTTCCCGCATACGAGGACACTCAGGCGGCGCTGCGCCATGTCGCGACCGCCCTGGTGCACCGCGCAGACCCTGGCGCGATCGAGCGCCGAGCCGTTCACCGTCCCGAACTCCGGGACCTTCTGCAGGTCATCGAACCGCGCGAGCCGGGTGAGCCCACTCGCGCTGACACCACCACGGAGCCGGCCGCTGCCACTCCGCGGCACGTCGACCAGGTCGACCTGGCCATGAGGGGCATGGCCGCACGTTTCCGGCTGCCCCTGAACTGACCCCATTCGACACGGACCCCGACCACGCGGCCGGGGCCGTCGGCATGCCCTGGAGGGCACATGAGCACCACCAACGAAGCAACCCTGGTCGAGCGCCAGAACCGGCTGTGGAACCGCATGCAGGAGATCATGGGCGCGGCCCGCGACGAGGGCCGCGACATGAGCGCGGAGGAGCGCACCAACTGGGACGCCGCCGAGACCGAGCTGAACCAGGTCTCCGGCGACATCGAGCGCATCCAGCGCATGGCCAAGCTCGAGCAGGTGGACCGCTCCCAGCACGTGGTCGCCACCGGCCCCGAGGGCGGGGTCGACGAGGACCGCGACGCCCAGATCTCTGAGGACCAGCGCTACGAGGAGGCGTTCGGCGTCTACCTGCGCGAGGGCATGGGCGGGCTCGCCGTCGAACAGCGCCGCATGCTCGAGCAGGGCCGCAAGGACGCCCGCGCCCAGGGCGTGGGCACCGACTCCGCGGGCGGCTACCTGGTGCCCGAGGGGTTCCGTGGCACCCTCACCGAGTCGCTGCTGGCGTTCGGCGGGCTGATGGGCGACATCGAGGTCATCACGACCTCCACGGGCAACTCGCTGCCGTGGCCCACCAACAACGACACCGGCAACGTGGGCGCGATCCTCGCGGAGAACACCCAGGTCACCGAGCAGGACGTGGCATTCGACGAGAACGAGCTGGGCGCCTACACCTACACCTCCAAGATGGTCCGCGTCAGCCTGCAGCTGCTGCAGGACTCCGCGTTCTCCCTGGAGACGTGGCTGCCCGCCAAGCTCGGTGAGCGCATCGGCCGCGCGATCGCCGCGCACATCGCCACTGGCACCGGAACCGGCCAGCCCACGGGTCTGATCACCGGCGGCACCGTCGGGGTGACGGGGGCGGTGGGGGCCACGGCCGCCATCACCTACGACAACCTCATCGACCTCGAGCACTCGGTGAACTCCGCGTACCGGCCCCGCGCCAAGTACGCCCTGTCCGACCAGTCCCTGAAGCTCATCCGCAAGCTCAAGGACGGCGACGACCGCCCCCTGTGGGTGCCCATCCCCGCCCCGGGCTTCTCGGCGACCATCAACGGCTACTCCTACACCGTCGATGACGCCCTGGCCGCTCCCGCGCCCGGCGCGAAGTCCCTGGTGTTCGGCGACCTGGCGGCCGGTTACGTCGGCCGCCAGGTGCTGGGGGTGCAGCTGATGCAGCTGCGCGAGCGCTACGCCGACTACCTGCAGGTCGGGTTCCTGGCGTTCTCGCGCTGGGACTCCGCCCCCGACGACACCCAGGCCTACCGGGTCTTCCAGCACGGCGCCACTGAGTAACCACCCCCGGGCCGGACCCCGACTGGGGTCCGGCCCCTCGTTCGGAGGGAGACCGACATGGCGCGTGTGCGCATCTTGACCAGCATCTCCACCACCGACGCCAGCTACAGGCGCGGCCAGGAGGCCGACATCGACGACGCCACCGCCCGCTCCTGGGTGGAGGCCGGCATGGCCGCGCCCGTGGGCGACGGCGAGCAGACGCTCGAGGAGACCACCGCACGCCGGGCGGGCCGCACCGGCGCCCGCAAGACCAAGGGCCGGGAGGGGTAGTGCCCGCCCTGTCCCTGGCCGACGCCAAGGCCCAGCTCAACATCGACGCGGACGGCCAGGACGCCGAGCTGGGCGACTACGTCGCCGGCGTCAACGAGGTCGTCGAGTTCTACATCGGCCCCGTAGACGACCGCACCGTCGTGGAGCGCTGGGAGGGCGGCCGCCCCTCTCTGGCTGTGCGGCACCGCCCGGTCGTGGCGCTCACCTCCGTCACCTCCTCCGCCGACAGCACACCTGTGGTGGAGCTGGGAGAGGTGGACGTGGACCACACCCTGGGGGTGCTGCGGCTGCGCTCGGGCGGGTTGTGGCCTGCTGGTCCTCTCCTGGTCACCTACGTGGCCGGGCGGGGCGGTGAGGCTCCCCCGTCGGCGAACATCGCCGCGCGGATGATCATGCAGCACCTGTGGGAGACCCAGCGGGGCGGCGACAGCCGCCGCCCGGACCTGGCTGGCGGGCTGGAGCCCGCACCGGTCGTCTCCGGCGGGTTCACGTTCTCGGTGCCGCGGCGCGCGATCCAGCTCCTGGAGCCGCACTCGACCGGCCCGGCGGTGGCGTGATGGCCGCCTCCACCTCCAGCTACGCCGCCGTGGTCGACGCCCTTCTCGAGCGCATCCCCACCGCCCCCGCTCTGGCGGGTGTGCAGGTCCTGGACGGCCAGCCCACTCGCAACGTGACCTTGGACCCCGACGTGATCGTGGTCGGGTTCTCCACCGACCGGCCCGCCATGGAGATCACCCAGACCCGCCAGAACCAGGCGGACACCCGCGACCGGGAGGAGTACGACCTGGTGTGCCTGGTCTCCTCCTGGCGCGGCAACCCCGGCATGAAAGCGGTCCGCGACCGCTGCACGGAGATGGTCGATGCCATCAGCGGGGTGCTCATCGCAGACCGCCGTCTGGGCGGAGCCTGCCTGAAAGCTCACGTGAGTGTCGCGAACTTCGCCCCGGTGCAGACCGACACGGGCCCCTCGTGCACCGCCGAGGTCCTCATCTCGGTCGTCGCTTTCACCAAACGGTAGGAGGGCCCCGTGTCGGAGGAACTCGTGCCGCTGGCACGTACCGGCAATGCGATCCGCCGTCTCATCGCCCAGCACGGGCGCTTCCCCGAGGACCTGCGCAAACGGCTGCCGCCGAAGATGCGCCAAGTGTCGCAGCCGCTGCTCATGGATGCCCGACGCCGGGCGTCGTGGTCCAAGCGCATCCCTGCGGCGCTGCGCATCGCCACCTCGTTCACCCGCCGCCAGGCCGGTGTGTCGCTGGTTGCGAACCGGACCAAGGCCCCGCACGCCCGCGTCTACGAGGGCATCCGCGGCAACGCCGACTTCCGGCACCCGGTGTTCCCGCGGTTCGGCCGCCGGGAGGTGTGGGTGGAGCAGCGCACCCGGCCGTTCGCGCAACCCGCAGCGGACCTGCACGGCGCCAGTGCCGTGCGTGCCGTCAACGAAGCAGTCGACGAGGCCGCACATGCGGCCGGATACGGAAAGTAGAGGACCCCATGGCCCGCCAGAGCCACCTGGTGCCGATGCGCCACCCCGACGCGAACCGCACCTACAACGCCCCTCCCAGCTCCGTGCGGTTCTGGGAGAAGCAGGGCTGGAAGATCCTCGGCGACCACCCCGCCCCCACGCCCCCGAGCGAGCCCGAGCCCGCGCGCACCGCCGCGGCGAAGAAGAAGGAGGCCTGACGTGGTCGCCACGCCGATCCCCGCCACCGACAAGTTCATCAACGCAGGCATCACGGTCGTCTACTTCGTCCCGGTCATCGCGGACGTGAAGGTGCCCACCCGCGCCGAGCTGGACGCGGGCACCGACCTGACCGAAGAGGTCATCGCCACGTCCGGGTGGCAGATCTCCAGCGCCGACGTCGCCTTCACCCCGCTGGGCACCACGTTCACTCCGTCCATTCCGGGGCGCACGTCGGTGGAGTCCAGCAGCCTGACCCTGCCCCAGGACATCGAGGGCGAGGACGTGCGCGCCATCATGCCGCGCGGCACCGTCGGCAACGTCGTCATCATGTACGGCGGCGACGTGCCCGACACCCCCATGGACGTGTATCCGGTCCGGGTGTCCTCGGTGGGCAAGACCATCTCCACGGAGGGCACCGAGGTCGCCAGCACCGTGGTGAACTTCTCCATCCCCGCCGAACCGGCCGAGGACGTCGCCATCCCGGCCGCAGCCGGGGGTGGCGGATGACCGACAGCCTGCGCGACCGGCTACTCAACCGCGAGCGGCCGGTCGCCCGCTACCCCTGCCGGGTCGCCCCGGTGGAGGAGACCGAAGCGGCCGAGACGGCCTTCGCTGTCGCACGCAAGGCCGCCATGGCGGTCAGGTCCGACGACGAGAAGGCCGCGGCCGAGGCGAACAAGGCCCTGGCCGCCGCAGCCACCGCGCGCGACGCCTGTTATGAACCCATCCGGTTGCGCGCCCTGGAACCCGACGCGTTCGAGGCACTCCAGGACGCCTACCCGCCGGCCGCCGACGACGCCGAAGCCAAGGCCAAGCAGGCCGCCGACGAGGCGTACCTGCACGCGGTCTTCCTCGCCACCGTCGAGGGCGACCTCACCGAGCAGGAGTGGACGACCTTCGTGCACAAGAACCTGTCCACGGGTGAGCGCAACGACCTGTACAACCTCAGCATCGCCGTGAACGGACGGGTCCGGGCTCTGAACCCGTCAGTCCCAAAAGGCTGAACCGGGACCCGCAGCTACTCCTGGAGTCCGAGGTCGCCCGCTTCTACAAGATCTCCCACAGCGCGTTCCTGGGGTGGTCGAAGCGGGACCGGGACCTGGCCATGTGGCACCACATCCGTGAGGCCCAGACGTGCTCGGGGTGCGGCACCCGGGCGGAGGAGTGGGACCCCGAGAAGGGCGGCTCCAAGGTCGCCTACCTGCCCACCGAGAAGGTGTGCCCCGGCTGTCAGCGCATCTCCGAACGCCAGGCGTTCCTGTCCAAGACCCACCAGCACCTCCCCGGCGGCCTCAAGGTCCACCTGCGCAAACACGAACCCTGAGGGGGTGGTCTGGTGCCGTCCTCCAACCAGCGCGACCTGCGCATCAACCTGTCCGCGAACGCCGCCGGCCTGGAACGGGGGCTGCAGCGCGCCGGTGCGGCGATGGAGAAGTACCAGCGGTCCGTGGAGGACGCCAACAACGCGGTGATGCGCCTGGAGCGAGAGCTCCAGGACGACATGGACCGCACCCTGGCGGAGGTGGAGGAGAACGCCGCCCGCCGCGCGGAGGCCTTCCAGATGGCCGGGCAGGGCATGCTGGTGGCCGGTGCGGCCATCACCGCGGGCCTGGGCATGGCCGCTCGGGCGGCCATCCAGTGGGAGTCGGATTGGGCGGGCGTCACCAAGGTGCTGGACGCCACCCCCGAGCAGACCGAACGCCTGGAGGAGAGCCTGCGGGCCCTGGCCCTGCAGATCCCCGCCACCCACAGCGAGCTGGCGGGGATCGCCGGGGCCGCCGCCCAGTTGGGCATCGAGTCGCAGAACATCATCGCGTTCACCGAGACCGTCGCCGCGATGGGTGTGGCCACCGACATGGTCGCCGAGGAGGCGGCCATGCAGATGGCGCGTTTCTCCGCGATCATGGGCACCCCCCAGGAGTCCGTGGGCCAGCTCGGCGCAGCCATCGTCGAGCTGGGCAACAACAGCGCGGCGACCGAGTCCGAGATCATGACGATGGCGATGCGCATCGCCGGCGCGGGGTCCACGGTCGGCCTCACCGAGGGCGAGGTACTCGGTTTCGCCGCGGCGCTCACCTCCGTGGGCATGGAGGCCGAGGCCGGCGGGTCCGCCGTGTCGCGGGTGCTGTTGTCCATCAACGACGCCGTGTCCTCCGGCGGCGCCGACTTGCAGCAGTTCGCGCAGGTTGCCGGGGTGTCGGCGTCCGCCTACTCCGAGGCCTGGCGCGATGACCCGGCGGTGGCCACCCAGGAGTTCGTGGCCGGCCTGTCGCGGATGCAGTCCGAGGGCGAGAACGTCAACGCCACCCTCGGCCGGCTGGGCCTGGGCGAGATTGTGGTGCGTGACGCCCTGCTGCGCATGGCCGGGGCCTCTGACCTGGTGGGCGAGTCGCTGGAGCGCGGCAACACCGGCTGGGAGGAGAACTCCGCGCTGGTGGAGGAGGCGGCCGCCCGGTACGCGACGACCGAGTCGCAGATCCAACTGGCCCGCAACGCCATCAACGAGACCGGCATCTCGATCGGCGAGACCCTGCTCCCGATCCTGGGGGACGCCGCCTCGCGTATCACCGACTACGGATCCGCGTTCGCCTCACTGGACGAGGGACAGCAGGCGTGGGTCACCAACCTGGGCGGCGGGTCCGCGGCCCTGGCCCTGTTCACCGGAGCGCTGATCACCGCAGGGCCGCGGCTGATCGAGTTCCGCTCCCAGATGCAGGACCTGCAAACCGGCGGGGCGACCCGCCTGCAGCGCAGCCTCGGCGGTGTGGCGTCCTTCCTGACGGGCCCCTACGGTGCGGCGCTCGGCGCCGTCATGGCGATCGGTGCGATCTGGCTGGACCAGAAGGCACAGCAGATCGCCCGCGAGCAGGAGTGGGCGCAGGTCCTCACCGAGACCAACGGCGCCGTCACCGGCGCGACGACCGCGCACGCCGCCCAGCGCCTCCAGGAAGAGGGACTCCTGGACATCTCCCGGGAGCTGGGCATCGAGCAGGGGCGGCTGACCGACGCCCTCCTGCAGAACGGGGAGGCCCGACGCGCCCTGGTCACCCTGTCCGACCTCGCCGCCACCTCCCAGGAAGGGCTGGTCAGCGGCAACTCCGACGAGGCCGCGTCCATCGAGGAGCTCAACGCCGCGGTGGAGACCCTGTTCGGGTCGGGCACCAAGCTCAGCGACTTGAACCAGACCCAGTTGGAGCAGCTCAGCGGCCTGCAGTACAGCGTGAACGGGTTGACCGAGGAGATGGTCGCGGGCCAGGAGGAGATGGAGGCCTCCACCGCTGAGACGCAGAACCAGGCCGCCACGTACCTGACCGCGAGCGAGGCCGCAGACCAGTTCGCGGAGTCCATCAACCGGGTCAACTCCATGATCGCGGAGTCCATCTCGGCGGAGCTGGACTACAACGCCACGCTGCTGCGGGTGACGGAGACGGTCAACGCCAACGCGGGGGCGACCGACCGCTCGACCGAGGCGGGCATCGCCAACCACCGGTCGATCCTGGACCTGATCACCGCGGGTGAGAACGAGACGCGCACGATGATCGCCAACGAGGACTCCACCGAGTCCTTGGAGGCACAGAAGGTCAAGCTCCGCGAGGACCTGGAAACCCTGCGCACCACCGTCGGGCTCACCGACGAGCAGTTCGCCGAGTACGACGAAATGCTCCGCAACGTCGAGTCGGAGATCGACACGGCCATCCGGGTGCGCGCCTCGGGCACCTGGTCCACCCAGTCCGCGTCCAACACCAACCCCAGCGGGGGCAACCCCGCGTTCTACAGCGTGGGCGGCGCGGTGTCCGGGCCCGGCTCGGGCACCTCCGACGACATCGCCGCATACCTGTCCAACGGCGAGCACGTCCTGACCGCTGACGAGGTCAAGATGCTCGGCGGCCAGGAGCGGGTGTACGCGCTGCGCTCCCTGATCCGCCAGGGAGTTTTCCAGTACGAGGAGCCGCGGCAGGCATTTGCCCGCGGTGGGGCGGTTCTGCCCCGGCCGGCGCGGATCGTCCACGACCACGACGAGGACACCCGGGTCAAGATCCAGCGGCTCATCGAGTCCACCACCGCGGGCGCCGCGAACGAGATGGCTCGCTCATGGAAGCGGCACATGGAGTCGGGCGGTTCGGTGGTCTCGGCGTGGCGCTCCCAACTGGGTGTGCCGTACAGCTGGGGCGGCGGCGGCCCGGGCGGACCCGGGGTCGGGTTCGGCCGCGGCGCCGGGATCCGCGGCTTCGACTGCAGCTCGCTCATGCAGTACGGGTGGGCGAAGGCCGGTGTCGCCCTGCCGAGGGTCACCTACTCCCAGATCCACTCCGGCCGCCCCGTCCAGAAGGGCCTAGAACGCCCCGGTGACCTGGTGTTCCCACACACCGGACATGTCGCCGGGTATGTGGGCGGCGGCCGGCTGATCCACGCCCCCTACACGGGTGCGGTCGTCGGCTACCGGCCGATGTACCCCAACCCGATCGCGATCCGCCGCCCCGGGAGGTTCGACACCGGCGGGCTACTCCGCCACGGCCAGGTCGGCGAGAACATGTCCGGGCGCCCCGAACGGGTTCTCAGTCCCCGTCAGACCGATTCCTTTGAGCGGCTGGTGGGGTTGCTGTCCGGGGTGAGCGTCCCGGCCGCCCAGTCCGTGGACGGCGCCGGCGGCGACGTCTACTACACGGTCAACCACGTGCCGGGCTTCACCACCGAGCGCGACCTGCAGCGCGCCGAGGAACACCGTCAGCAGCGCGTGCGCGCGGGCCGGAGGAGGTGACGCTGTGCCTTTGATCATCGTCGCCCCGCCGGTCCCGCCGGTCCCGCCGAAGGTGTGGCCCAAGGTGCCGGTGCCGCCGGGCAAGCGGATCGTGTGGGTGTCGCCGGAGGGGCAGGAGTTCGCCCTCACCGACGGCGACTCCTACACGTCCGTGACCGGCCGGTCGGGGTTCGGGCGGGTCGAACCCGACCTGGTGGCCGAGCCCACCGCGCCGGGGGCGACCCGCCTGGCCGACTACCGGGACTCGCCTCGGCTGATGCGGATCCCGCTGGTCGTGGCCGGGCAGGACCCCGCGTCGTACCTGGCCGCTCACCGGGCCCTGGTGGCTTCCACCCGGCACCGCCGCCCCGGGCACATCGCCCAGGGGCGGATCCGGGTGGAGCTACCCAGCGGGCAGTGGCGCGACATCGCCGCCGTCTACCACTCCGGCCTGGACCCGCACGAGGACATCCTCGACGACCTCATGTGGTCCCGGCAGGAACACGCCAGCCTGGAGTTCTACGCGCCCGAGCCGCACTTCCTCGGCCCCGAGGAGTCCCTGTCGTGGCGCCTGGCCTCGGACCCCGTCCCCTTCTACCCGCTGTATCCGCTGCGCGTCGCCTCCTCCCAGGTGGGCGGGGCGGCCACAATCACCTCCCCCGGGGACGCCGAGAGCTACCCGGTCTGGGAGGTGACCGGGCCCGGCACCCCGGTCATCACGAACACCGACACGTCCGAGACATGGGCGTTCGGGACGGAGATCCCCGCCGGGGCCACGGTCACCGTGGACTGCCGCCCCCCGTCCGTCGCCCCCGAGACCGGCCTGACCGCCCTGGACAGCGACGGTGTGGACTGGTGGCCCGCCTTCACGGGCTTCCCCACGCTGTGGTCCATCCCCCCGGGGCAGACACGGCTCGCCGCCCAGATGATCGGCGCCACCGGCGACACCCGGATCCGGCTGACCTTCCGCCCCCGATACCTGGCCGGGTGGTGAGGACATGATCCGTGGACTGGAGATCTACTCCCGCGACCCCGACCTCATCCGCCGCGGCCCCCTGCCCTGGGAGAGCGCGTCCCTGACCCTGTCGCACCTGGGTGTGGAGGCGTGGGACCTGACCATGGACGCCTCCGCCCGAGAACGCGTCTCCCCCGGGTGGGGCATCATCGCGACCCTGGACGGCCAGCAGATCCTCACCGGGCCGGTGGAGGACCCCGAGCGGGAGCGCACCTCCGCGAGCTCGCTGGGCTCCATCTCGGTGTCCGGCGCCGGGG
>Ga0233365_1000866_pt1 | contig 13554 bp, 9 predicted proteins | sample ElkDunMinimDraft_27_FD_191535 | JGI IMG/M metagenome (GOLD analysis project Ga0233365, IMG submission 191535) | Fecal eukaryotic communites from dung pellets of Tule Elk in California, USA - Elk Dung C36 | ecosystem: Host-associated > Mammals > Digestive system > Large intestine > Fecal | place...
AAAAAAAACAAAAAAAAAGGACTTGTTGTTGTATTGGTCTTTAGACCTACTCTAGCTTAAGCAAGAGTAGTTGTTGTCTAGCTTAAGCAAGACTACTATTAATAGTTGTCCTATGGACTACAACAAAACTACCAGTAGTAGCTTAAGCAACTATAAATAGTTGGTCCCCTACGGGGACCTACTCCTCCGTAGGAGGAGGACCAACAAAACAACAACTACTACTGGGTCCAAAGGAACAACAAAAAGCAACTACAAAAGAAAGTAAGAAAGTAAGAAAGTAAGAATTTTTGGTTTTATTATGTCCGTAGGACAAACATATAAAATTTAAAGCTTTGATTATAATTATTTTCTTAGCGCTAGCAGACGCTTTTCTTTTCTTCCCTCCTGCGTTAGCCTGTTGGCTTCGCCTACTCCTCTGTCCAAAGGACAGACAAGCCAGTGACCTAAAGGTTACAAGCCAGTCTGCTAACCAGACCAGCCCCCTTCTAAGTTCAGGGCTACTGCTACTCCTACTGCTACTTTTCGCCTAGTTGCTTAAGCAAGGGCTCCTGCTTGCGCAAGCTCCTTCGCTAGCTCCTACTGCTTCTCCGCAATCCTTCCCTTAGCTTTCCTTACCTTAGCTTAGCTTAGCGCTGGTAGCGCTTTTCTATAAGCCTCTTTAGAGTATTTAAAATAGGGTTTATATCACCTTTTTATAGTAGATCAGCTATCAGGTTCTATCTACCACAATAAATGGTAATTATTATTCGAATCCTTCTAGGCGCTTACGCGTAACTTTATTTATTAATAAATAAAGTAACTCTTGCTTTTGCTGCTTTAGCAGCAACAACTGGCTACGCGGCGCCAGGCTACGCCAGGCGGCTAACTCTCTTGTTGGTAGCTTAAGCAACTACAAAGGACAGACTCCTACGGATAGCCCTAAGGTAAATAATAATAAGTAAAAAGGGGGTAATTTTGTTCTGTTCGTTATCTTATTACTTTGATTCTTTATTCTTTCTTTTAGTTGTAGTTGCTTAAGCAAGTCCTTTTTTGCGTCTGCTCACAGACACTGTCCCTTTTTGGGGACAAAGGACTTACCAAGAGGTTACTAGTTACCCCTAGGTAATCTGGTTAGCAGACGGGTCTGTCTTGGACAGAGGAGCTAGAGAGTAGTTGTAGTTGTAGTTGTAGTTGTAGTTGTAGTTGTAGTTGCTTCGCTACAACTACAACTACAACTACAACTACTCGGACCTTCTAGGACCAACAACAATTGGCGTCGCTCTGTCTGTTATTGCTTAAGCAAAAGCGGGGAGAGACAGACCAAGTAACTAAATAGTTCTTTTATTTACGCTATGTATTTGTTTTGTTGTAGTCCTCCGTAGGAGGACAACTATTACTAGTAGTAGTTGTCCTACGGAGGACTACTAGTGGGTCCTTGTTGTAGCTTAAGCAACTATAAAGACCTAAACAACAACATAAAGAAAGTAAAAAAAAATAAAGGTAAATAATTATGAAAAAAAAGAGTAGAGTCCTGCCCGGGGAGTAGAGTCCTGCGGAGTGGAGTCCTGCGGAATGATTAATAATAACCCAAAACGAATAATTATTATAACTTTAAAATAATAACTAATAAGGAGCTATATTGAAAGCAATTAAAATACTTGGTATTAATATAATAAAAGCAACACAAACAGGCAATAAATTTAACCAACATAAATCAATTAATTGATCATATCTTAATCTTGGTAATGTAGCTCTAAATAGAACAAATAAAAAACAGAAAATACAAGTTTTAGCTCCTAATATGATAGATTGAATATTAAATATTGAATCATTAATAAATAATTGAGGAAAATGATAACCACCTAAAAATAATATTGCTGTAATACAACTAAATAATACAATAGAAGAATATTCACCTAAGAAGAAAAATACGAAAGGAACAGAGGAATGTTCAGTAAAAAACCCAGCTACTAATTCAGATTCAGCCTCTTGTAAATCAAAAGGAGTTCTTGAAGTTTCAGCTAATATCGCAATAAAATAAAAAATAAAAACTGGTAAAAGCGGGATAATAAACCAAACTGAAATTTGTGTTTCAATTATAGTCATATAATTTAATGAACCAGTTAATAGGATTATAATTAAAATTGCTGAACTTAATATTAATTCATAAGAGATCATAGCTGCAGTAGATCTTAAAGACCCTAAAAAAGCATATTTAGAATTAGCAGACCAACCGGCTAATAATACACCATATACTCCTAAAGAAGATAATGCTAAGGTATATAATATACCTACGGATAAATCAGAAAGAGCTAATCCTTCTCCAAAGGGTATAACTCCCCACCCTAATAAACTAAAAACTAAAGTTGAAACTGGTGCTAAATAAAATATAACCTTATTTGATTGGGAAGGTATAACTGTTTCCTTTAAGATTAATTTTAACGCATCTGCAAAAGGTTGTAATACACCATAATATCCTACTGTATTCATGGCGGTCAAATTTATCATACATTAATTTAATATTCAATTTATATTACTCTTCCTCGCTTCGCGATTCATTCCTTTTTTAATAGTCTCAATCATTTTCAATCCTGATCTCGTTAGATGTTCTTTAGTTAGAATTAATTCAGCGACTTTAACTTTTTTGAAGTCTAAAAAATCTTTATTTTTAACCCCAACTATTTTATACTTATTGAAGAAAGGAATTATTTTTAAAATGAGGTCATTTTGTTTAACTACTGTGTAGTCTATCCAAGTAGAATTTTTATAGGTATTTGGTCCTAGTTGCTTAAGCTACTACACAATCTAAATAATCTTTAAATTTATCCATTAATTCTTTATCTCTAGTATGTTGAGAGACTTTAAATAGTAAAGATACTTGAGTTGTCCTACGGACTACTAATTTATATTTATCTGATTTTTTGTTGCTTCGCTACTAACATGAAAACATCCCTCACCACTTACAAAACCTGCTATTCAATTAGGATCCATAGTTTCCGAATCTAGCTCTCCAGCAGATACCGATATTAATGATCTTTCAATCTCCTTAATATTCGGAAAACTTTTTTTAATTTCCTCATTTAAGCCCAAATTTAAAGAACCTTTGAGCGCTAGAATTTTTTTTCGTACCCGCAGGGGACCCTCTAAATTTAAATGTTGTTTATTATTAATTAAGTCAATTATTTGTTTAAATATAAAAAAGTCCACTTTTTTTTTAGTTGCTTAAGCAAGTAAGGGATACTTATTAAAATGAGGTATGATTTTTTCATTTATCTCCTTTAAAGAACCTACTCGATATTGAACACTTTCTTTGTCTTGAGAGGATATTGTACCTACTTCTCCAAAATAAGTTTTAATTAATTCCAGTATTTGTCTGTCCTTTCTATGAAGACCAATTGTAAATCTTGTTTTAACTGTCCACTTATTTTTGTTATTAGGATCTTTTAGGATTAGGATTATAAAACACCCTTCAGCATCTGTAAACCCTGTTACAAAAAAAGGATCTAAGGGAGTAGCTTTGCTTAAGCAAACGCTTGAAGAATAATAATTATTTTGAATATTTAAATGGTTAGAAGGGATTTTGACTTGATAACGACTTTCGCCGCCCATTAGAGTACACCTTAATTTAGGACCTATTATAGATCTTAAATAACTACCGTCTACTCGTTGCTCTTTTACAGGCTCTGTTCGAAAGCCTGACTTAGATCCGCGATTACCCATTTCAGTTTCCATGATCTTAAGGCTTGTTACCATACCCAGGGAATTACTCTGGCCACTTATAGTCTTTCGATTATAGCTTGGTACCTTAAGCTTTAGGGCGTCCCCGGAATTTGGCAGTTTATCCCAATTAAGTGTTTTCCTAAAACACTTTTCCAGGACCTACTCTTCTCTGATGTGCAGCTAATTGTTTTCTTTCGATAATAGTCATAAAAGCAACCGCTAATAAAACAGGTACTATGATACTTACAACATCAATTAAATTTAATAATAAAGATTTTAATATTAGTAATATATTATTATTTATCATTTCTTTTTTAGCTTTGCTTGTCCTACGGACAAACTGTATTGGATTTCTTGCTTAAGCAACCCAAAAGTGCTCCCCTACAATTACCGAAAGCAGCTTCAATTTGCTCTTTTTTCCATTCCCTTTGCCTACCCTTTGCCTACCCTTTGCCTACCCTTTGCCTACCCTCCAGCCTTCCTATTGCTTGCTTAAGTAGTTGGTTGTAGTCTTGCTTAAGCTAGACAACTATTCGGACCTATAGCGTAGCAAGACCAACAAAAGCAATAAAAATAAGTTGGCTATTATGCGTGCGTTAGCAGGCGAAGCCAAGCCTGCTTTTCCGGCTGGCTTGAGGAGAGAGGAAAAATTTAAATAAGCTTTAGTAGTCTGTCCTTTTTTTTTTTGTCCAAAGGACAAAAAGGACAAACAGAGAGGAGATAAATGGAAAGAAAGCGGAAGCAAAATTTTTATTTATTCTAATTATTTTTATCACCTATTGCCTATTTTCCGCTTTGCGGTAGTCCGTAGGACAATTGCGTCCTAAGCTAAGGAGGCTACTTGGCTAGGCTTGGCTAGGCTTGGCGTCGCCTAGCCAAGCCTAGCCTCCTTCTAGGGCTAGGCGAAAAGTAGTAACCTTTAGGTAACTACTCCGAAGGAGCAGCAGCACTGTTTAGAATTTTAATTTTTACTTGGTTATTAGCCCTTTAAATTATAGGAAAAAAGCTAGGGACCTAGACTGTAGGTGGAAAATAATTTAAAATTATATTTAGTAGTCGGGGCCGACTGTTAAATTACCTTATATTTCTATCTTCTTCTCTTTAGGCTAAAAGAATTTTTTTTTTTGTTAGTTTTGGTCTTATTAATAGTTGTTGTAGTCCTCCTCCTACGGAGGAGTAGTTGTTGGTCCGAAGGACCTACTCTTGCTTAAGCTAGAGGACCTATAAAGACCAAAACTACTACTGGTAGTGGTTGTTGTTTTGGTCTTTAGACCTACTACTGGGTCCAAAGGACCAAAACTACCAGTAGTAGTTGTTGTCCTATGGACTACTATAAAGTCCAAAACAACAACTACAAAGGACCAACAAAACAAATAATAGTAGGATCCTGCGGACAGCAACAATACGGAAAAAATCCTAAGAAAATGGGACAAATTTTTCAAGCCAGTTACCTAAAGGTTACCGGAAGAAAACAGTAAATAAGTAGCCTTACGGAGAGGAGGTTAAGAGATTAAACAAAAAAAAGGTTTAAAACATAAAACGCCCCATAATAAGAGCTTTGATAATAAGGTGCTTTGCAGTAAAATATAATCCAAGCTAGCCCTATAAGTAATTCATTCTTTTTAACATTAATATTTCCTTTTCCTAATCGGTTTTTGGGGGTTCCTTTTTTTAGGTCTGTTAGCCTAACTCTGTCCAAAGGACAGACTAGAGACAGACCAAGATATTAAACAAAACAACAACTCCTACGGACAGTAGGACAACTACTATTCGGACCAATTCGGACCTACTAAGGACTCCTACGGACCAATTAAGGATAAATATTTAAAGGAAATAGAAAAGGAGTTGATAAATAAATTGCTTATATTTGTACAATCTTCCAAGCCTCTAAGGATCTTTTATCTGAAGATTTGTTTGATATTTGGAATTTGTCTCTTGGTTAGCCGCCTGGCGTAGCCTGGCGGCTAACAGATCGCTATTTTATTTTTCCTTTTTTCTTAGGTAAGTGCTAGCGCAGGCCGCAATCCTTAGCTCTGCGTTAGCAGCCTTGGGGTGACTTTATTATTTTTTTCCTTTGCTTTTGTAGTCTGTCCTTTCTGTCCAAAGGACAGACAGACAGAGTAGGACCAACAACAATATTTTTTTGGTCTGTCTGTTTAACAGACAGAGTTACTTCGTTACTCCTACGGATCTATTATTTATTAATAAATAATAAACTTGGCCAGGCCTGGCCAGGTGTCTTGGCTTCGCCTAAGACCTGGCCAGGCCTAGCCAAGCGTGCCCCCCCTGCTACTTGGCCAGGCGACTTGGCTTCGCCTAAGGCCTAAGGGGGTTAGCAGCAGCAGGCGCTTACGCATAATAGCCAATCTGTTAACACAGAAGAGTTAAAGAAGAAAAAATAAAACAAAAAAATCAGCTATTTGCTTGCTTAATTATCCCTTGAATAGAAGCAAAAGCAAGTAACTCCTTGCGGCCGGCCTGCCTGAGAAGTAGAAGCAAGTTAATAATAAAAAAAATTATTATTATAATAAAGGTAAACGCTATGTTGGTTGGTTGTTTAGGTCTTTATAGTTGCTTAAGCTACAACTACTCTTGCTTAAGCTAGAGTAGGTCTAAAGACCAATACTACAAGGACCTACAAGGACCTACAAATACATAAAAAAATAAAATAAACCGAAAGCATAGGAAGTACAAATTGGAAAATATTTCTTATCTTAATTTATTAAGTTATATTTTTCTTAGTCTGTCCTTTGGACAGAGGTAGTTGCTTAAGCAAAAGGTTAGTTAGCCAAGCTAGCTAGAGAGCTAAGGGTAGTTAGCCAAGCTAGCTAGTAACCTTTAGATAATAACCTTTAGGTAACTAGAGAGCTAAGGGTAGGTTAGTTGCTTAAGCAAAAGGTTAGGTTAGGTTTTTACTTATATTTTTTTATTGTCTCTTGGTCTGTCTGTAGCCCTTAGGCGAAGCCAAGCCGCTAGTAGTTGTCTAGCTTAAGCAAGACTACAACAACCAACAGACAGACAGATGGGCTATATTTAAAGCCTATTCCTTTTTAATAGGCTTTTCGCCTAGCAAGATCCTCCTTTCTGGCTGGATTAATATTTATTACTCTTTTTAATTCTTTTGATTCTAAGAAGTAACTTGCTTTTTGCTGCTTTATGTATTTGGTCCTACTCTGTCCAAAGGACAGACTACTACTATGTTGGTTGTTGGTAGTAGCTTAAGCTACTATTCGGACCTATTCGGACCTAGTAGTAGTTGTAGGTCCCCTGCGGGGACCTATTCGGACCTATTAAGACCAAATAATAGTAGGATCCTGCGGACAGCAACTTAAAAAAAAATAATAATTATAAGAATCCAGGATTATTGGAAGAATTAGTTGTTGCTTTTGTTGCTTTTGTTGCTTTTGTTGCTTAAGCAATCCTACGGACAATCCTACGGACAGCAAATAAAAAAAAGCAAGAATAAAAGTAAAAACCCCTAAGAAAAAAAAAAAAACCCTAAAAAAAAAAAAAAAAAGCTTATAGGTGTAGTCCGTAGGACAACTACCCTACTATTCTTAATAATTTATTAATATCTTTTCATTCTAACCATTAGTACTTATAAAGTTCCTACTCTGTCCAAGACAGACTAGCTATTAATAAACCTTTGTGATCTTGGGTCGGCGGCTTTTCATTTGACTCTGCTAGGCTAGCCAGGCTGACGGGTCTGGTTAGCAGACTGGTAACCTTTAGGTAATAACCTTTAGGGAACTGGTTTGTAACCTTTAGGTAATAACCTTTAGGTAATAACCTTTAGGTCATTTGCTGTAACCTTTAGGTAATAACCTTTAGGTAATAACCTTTAGGTAACTGGCTTGTCTGTCCTTTGGACTCAAAAGAGGAGGCGAAAAGTAGCCACGCACGCAATATAGCCAACAACCCCAAACAAAATTATTTTTGTGCTACTATTTATTTTATTCTAACCAAATAATAATAAGCCCTTTTATTCCATTACCCTAACGCAAGCTAAGCTAAGGGAAGGAAGAAAATGGAAGTAATTGCCCTTTTTTTATTAGTCATTATTTCTGCGCCCTTAGCTCTCTAGCTAGCTTTTGCTGTCCGCAGGATCCTGCGGACAGCAACTAGAAGGAGGAGTTGGCCAGGCGACGCCAGGCCCCGGTACGCACGCAGCAGCACCTTTAATAATTAAACTAATGCTGCGTAGCCTCCTTTCTGTCTGTCTGTTAGTTGCTTAAGCAATAGGCTAACAGACAGACAGAGGGGGAGTAGCAGTAGCCCTGAACTTAGAAGTAGGTGGGAGTCCTAAGCTAAGTAATTATAAGCTAAGGAGGCTACGCAGGGGGTTAGCAGCAGCGCCACCATTCCTTCGGAATTTATTTATTAATAAATAAATCCAAACGAAGTAACCCAAACGAAGTAACTCTTCCTCTTTTATTGCTTAAGCAACATTCAAATTGATAAATTTTATCTTTAATAACAATCTTATAATAAATCAAACCATCTTTTTGGGGTTGGTTTGGGTTTGGGTAGCTCTTATGAGCTAATCTAAAAAATTTTTGTTTTTTTGTTTTGCTTTTGTCCTTGTCCCCTTTTTTTGGGGACAAAGGACTACTACTCTCTAGTAACCTTTAGGTAAGTCCTTTGTCCTATATAATACCAGGAAAGCCAAGGAAAAAAGGACAGTGTCTGTGAGCAGACGCAGTGAAGACAATTTGTTTCCAGTGACCTAAAGGTTATTACCTAAAGGTTATTACCTAAAGGTTACCAGCCAGGCTTTCTTAAATCATTTATTTTTAAGTTTATCTTGTCTTTGCTATTTATTTAATAATAAAAAATATATAATACTATTCCTGAATGATGATAGAAAAAGAAAAAGAAAAAGCGCTCCTACGGACACAAAAAGCGGAATGAGCGCAAATCGGAAGGAGGGAAGAAAAGAAAATGAATGGACTAGAAATATATGAATATTTCGCTCTAGGTCTAAATACAAAACCCAATGCAACCCTAACCAATTTAGAATCTGAAAAAAACAATCAAAGAGATAGAGATAGAGATAGAGATAGAGAGAGAGAGAGAGAGAGAGAAAAATCTATGACTAAGATAGAAGAAAGAAAAAACATAAATTTAAAAGCCATGGAGGTTAAAGAAAATAATGAAAAGATTTTAAATTACTCTTTTAACAAGGACCAAATTTCTAAAATGATCAATTCAATATCGATTGGTGGTTCAACAAGCCCTACAAAGGATAAAGAAAATTTAGCGGCATATTTATACTTACCGCCCAAAGGGCAAAATAGTCTGGATTCTATGGCTCCTAACCAATTATCTAAAGAAATAGAAATGAAAGCCAATTTAGAATTAGTAGCTTTAAGAGATAAAACTAAAAATAAAATAAACTGGATAATGGTTAAAGATATTCAAATTATTTTAGCCTCTTGTTTTAAAGCAATGTGTTCTTTAATAAGTAATGTAAAATTAAAAGTAACTAATGATAAAGTAGTAATAGAATTATTTTATCATGTATTAATACCGGATGCTAATATTTTTTCATTATTCGGTAGAATTTTTTCCCCAGATTCTTCTTCTTCAATTTTGAGAGGGCAAGGGTTAGCAGAGCAAAGGCAAGAGTTAGCAGAGCAAAGGCAAGAAAAAACTCTACCTTGCTACGCTATAGTAGGGGGTGCTAGATTCTCTTGCGTATCCGAAGGAGTCGCTGCAAATATAGATGAACATAATTTAGACTTAGAAGAAGAAACGTTAAATAATCTTAAAGACGAGGACAACAAGATAGACAACAAGATGGTTAAAGACAAAAAAAAAGTTCAATATATAAAATATAACTCTAGTGAAAAAGATAAGTACAGAAGATCGGAGAATTTAAAAAAATTTAAATTAGAAAGAAATAAATTAATAAGACTTCTTCAAAAAAAGAAAATAACCAATTCAATAAAATTGCAACTCCTTCTACCCCGTAGGGGGACTGAAAATGTTTTTAATATAAATAAAAATAAAAATAAAGAGTCTAATTTATTAAACTTAAATTTATTCAGCCTTAATTATTTAAATCTAATTAGATTTAAATTTTTAGCCTTTTTACTTAATGGTATTTTTAATAGACCTATTGTATTCGAATGTATAAGATTACATCATTCAGATGCTGAAAGTAATATTTTAGCTCAATTGTTATTATTAATATTAAAGAAAAAAAATATTAGAAGTGTTATAAATAAATTATTTTATAAGAATAAAGTTAAAGACATTAATTCTATGAAGTTAAGAGCTAACAACTGGTTTTGGAGTAGGAAGATTAATATTAGAAAAAAGGTAAATAATAAGTTTGTTAATACTGCTAACGCACAAACAACCCACCAACCAAAAAAAAATTACCATTACCAAGAAAAAGAAGAACAACATATTAAATTATCTGACTATATTCCGGTTTTTATTTCTGGATTATATATACATATAAATGGGAGATTAATGAGAGAACCGATTATACCTAGATTAACTACAAAAAAATTTGAAAAAGGTGCTATTGCTACCGGAAAAATTAGTTATTTAGATCAAACTAATCTCACACACAAAAATAGAAAAGGTTCATTTACTCTTAAAATGACTTTTGCTCAAAATTCTATTTAATAAAATCTTAATATTTTACCCCCCTCCTTACCTTACCTTACCTTAGGTAAAAGAGTTCATTTAGTTTTAATAAAATTAAAAGTACTAGCCTAGATTACTTCGTAATCGCGTATGTCCGTAGGACATAGGCCTGGCCAGGTGTCTTGGCTAAGCGACTTGGCTTCGCCTAAAGGCTAAGGGCTGGCCAAGCCTAAGGAAAAGTCGAATTAAAAAGATAAGATAAGATAAGATAAGATAAGAGTAGAGTAGAGTAGAGTAGAGTAAAATGATAAAACGTTATATATATAAATTAAGATATTCCTAAATTAACACTATAAATTCACAATGAAGAATCTTTTCGTCGCTATCATGTCATTAGCCTTCAATACACTTAACTTCGACTTTACCTTCAACATTGAAAACTTCAACGAAGTAATACAGGTCATCCTTACTAACCCTAGACTTATTAAAGCGTTGCAGGAGCTTTTGCAAAAAGCAATCCTTACGAATTGAACTATTTTCCAGAACGATTTAATAATGATTAACCCTTTAAACGAATTACTCTTAAGTAAAATTACAAACGGTTATCATTTTTTTTGTTTTTTTAGTCTGTCCAAAGGACAGAAGGCGTCTTCGCTTTAGGAGGGATTACCTTCTGTCTGTTTTATAATAGTCCCTTGACGAATTTTATGGTAATGGCTGATAAGGGGGCAAGGAATCATAAACGAAACGATGCATTTTTCGGAATGGGTTTACCTTTTTCTGAAGCGGTAGCAGAAACCTCTTTAGATAGCTTATTAGGTGGAACGGCTTTTATTAACCGAACTCTTGTAGATAATATGTTAATAGTCTTACGCTCTATGTTTTTGAGTGAAGGGCAAATCAAGGAGTAGAGGAGTACCCTATCCTGCCCCCCAAGTGTTAGAATTCGTTCATACCAGGGAACTTAGCTACTTCTAGTGAATCGGAGTTTTTACGCATACTTTTTTTAGAAGAAAAAGGTATCATTATGAATAAGCTGTCAATAGATGCTTACAACAATATAAGTTTAAATTTAGCGTTAAATGATTATAATCTAACCCCTCAATTAGAGTCAAATATATTTGACTTATTAATGGGCAGATATTACGTGTTGAGTGATGAACTATTTCAAGTTATATAATTAGTTTTTGTTTTGCTTATTTTTTAATAATCATGAAAAGATAAGAAAATCAACCCTATAGAGGGGCACAAAAAAAGAAAAGAAAAGAAAAGAAAAGAAAAGAAAAGAAAAGAAAAGAAAAAGAAAAACGCAATAGGGCGAAGTTGACTAATTATCAAACTTTAGTATTTATAAAAAAGGATAATTGTTGTGCCCAATTAATTATAATTTTAATATGACCACAAAATACTTATTGGAAAACAAAGATAAATTAGAAGGGCTGCGGCAACTGAAATATTTCCATGAAAATACTTTTGTTAATACGGAAAAGCATAAAGCATATTTACTCTCTCAATTCAAAGAGCAGCAGGGCTTCATTCAACAACCAGAGCCGTCTCCTTCTATTGAAGAAATTCTTTTACCTATCGTTAATAAGTATTTATCACAATTAGAGGCGTTTGTAACTACTCCTACTAAAGATATAAATGAATTATCATTGGGCTTAAAGATTAGTCAGGTCATAAATGATTTACGGCTAGTTTCCCCCTTTGGAAAAGAAATATTAACCAGTATTAAATATCTTAGTTTGGAAGCAAATAATAATGTTACTCCAATATATAATTTCTTTATATCATTATCTAAGTACAATAAGTTCTTTTTATCGGATACCAAGGGATTAAACCTATCTGAAGTTCTTAGAGGTAGGCCTTTCTTATTAGAAGAAAACGAGGTGATCACCTTTCATAGCTATGAAGATACTAATAATAAGATCAAAATCAGTATACAAAATCATATTTTTGACCCTTTAGAAGAAAATCCGCCATTTGAAGATTTAATCCAAAGCATGGTCGGCGCACTGGAAGATAGCATTTACGCAATTAATACGGAAGGTATTATGAGTACCTGTGAACAGATGTATATAGTAGATTTTGAGCACGCAATTAGCTATTTAAATTTATGCTTATTCTGGGTATCGCCTCTGTTTAGAGCTTTGATATCCTCAAGCATAAATTTAAATTAAAACTTTTACTACTCCTTAATGATTAAAGGTATTTAGTGAAAAAAGACTTTATTATAAGGGGCACCCCCGAAGAAGGGCTAAATAAAGTTTAAAATAGTTTAAAATAACCTAACAAATTATAGTAGTAAATTTTAAGAAAAAAGAAAATTATAAAAGTGCGAAGTTGACTAATTATCAAACTTTAGTTATTTATAAAAAAGGATAATGTTGTGCCCAACCAATTATAATTCTAACATGACTAATAATATTGTGAAATTTCAGTATTTTCCCTTTCATTTAGTAGATCCATCTCCTTGGCCTCTATTAACTTCTTTTTCATTATTAAATTTAACAATAGGAGCAGTATTATATATGCACGGTTATGCTTATGGTGGATATGTTTTAAGTATAGGATTTATATTAACAACATGGGCAATGATATTATGGTTTAAAGATGTAGTTATAGAAGGTGCCTATTTAGGACACCATACTAAAGAAGTTAAAAATGGATTAATGATTGGAGTAGTTTTATTTATTATAAGTGAAGTTTTTGCTTTCTTATCTGTATTTTGGGCTTTCTTTCATTCTAGTTTATCTCCAGCGATTGAATTAGGTGGAGTTTGGCCTCCAATTGGTATCACACCTTTAGACCCTTTTGCTATTCCTTTATTAAATACTTTCTTATTATTATCAAGTGGGGCATTTATTACTTATGGTCACCATGCTTTAATAGCTGGAAATAGAAAAGGAGCAATAGATGGTGTATTATTAACTATTATCTTAGCTGTAATTTTTACTGCTTTTCAATATTATGAATATGCAGAAGCAGGATTCTCTATAGCAGATGGTGTATATGGATCAGCATTCTTTGCCTCAACTGGATTACATGGATTCCACGTTATAATTGGAACAATATTTATAGCGGTAGCCTTTATGAGAATAATTAACTATCAATTAACTAATAAACACCATAATGGATTTGAATCAAGTATCCTTTATTGGCACTTTGTAGATGTTGTTTGGTTATTCTTATTTGTAGCTGTGTATTTCTGGGGTAATACTTAATTTATAACTCCTCTCCTCTTCTACCCCCCCC
>Ga0233365_1000867_pt1 | contig 13500 bp, 10 predicted proteins | sample ElkDunMinimDraft_27_FD_191535 | JGI IMG/M metagenome (GOLD analysis project Ga0233365, IMG submission 191535) | Fecal eukaryotic communites from dung pellets of Tule Elk in California, USA - Elk Dung C36 | ecosystem: Host-associated > Mammals > Digestive system > Large intestine > Fecal | place...
CCATGCGAGACGGGCTACTCCGCGCCATGCCGGAAGGATGGCTGAGCAAAGGCGCTGGGGTAGGGGTCACCGACTGGCACCCCCCAACACCCTGACGCGGCCGTCCAGGCACGTGTCTGGCGGCGTTGCGGACCGGCTTGCCTACCAAAACCGTAGGCGGCGGAAGCCTGCGCCTTGCGATGCACGTGTCTGGCCGGCCGCGTCCCCTGGGTCGCATCGGCTTCGCCTCGCGGGGTGGTGGGTGGCGGGCTTGCCTACCAAAACCGTAGGCGGCGGAAGCCTGCGCCTTGCGATGCACGTGTCTGGCCGGCCGCGTTGCTGGGTCGCATTGGCTTCGCCTCGCGGGGGCGCATCTGGCCAGCCGCGTCCCCTGGGTCGCATCGGCTTCGCCTCGCTGGCGGTGCGGGCGTTCGGCTTGGTTGATGGCCGTAGGCGGCGCCGGTTCGCGCCTTGCCATACGCGCACCTGGACGGCCGTGTCCCTTGGGGCGCATCGGTTTCGCCTCGCGGAGTGGTGACCGGGCTTGGCTACTAAGACGATAGGCGGCGCGGTCTGCGCGTTGCGTTCTGCTTTTGGTCTGGCTTCGGCGGAACGTCGCACCTGGCTGGCCGCGTACCGCGCTGCCCGGGCACGTGTCTGGCGGCGTTGCGGACCGGCTTGGCTGGTTGTTAAGGCCGTAGGCGGCGCCGGTCTGGGCGGGGCGTAGGAGCGGTGAAGGATCGAGAATGGATCGAGAGGCCCTGTGTTGACACTGGTCTCGCCGACCGGGCGGTATACGAGTACGGCCGGATTCTGGTGCGGCGGGTGCCCTCGCTCGGTGTCGATCGAGGGTGGCCTTGGCGACGAACACGACTTGGTCGACTAGAACCCGGCTGAGCCATGAGCCTCACTTCGAAACCGCGACGACCGGTGACTCCATGATCGACTTCGTCTGGTGATCGACGTCGGGGAGTCACCGGCTCATCGGGTATCGACGGCGTACGGGATGGACAACGGGGTGCGGCGGCGCCTCTGACGATGGCTGAGTGGGGTTCACGCGATACATCACGGGGCGCTCGTCCGATGATTCGGTGATCCTGTCGGAGGATTGCGCCGGACCGCGTGTCCGTTCACGTGCGCGCTAAGAGTCCGACTCGGTCTCCTCATCGGGAACCGGTATGACCAGCACCGGGCACTTGGCCTGGCGAATGCACTCCTCGGTCACCGATCCCAGAAACGCGTGTCGTAGCCGTCCGTGGCCGTGGCTTCCAAGAATCAGCAGGTAGGCGTCCGCGGCGGCTTCGGCGAGCACCACACCGGGTATACCCAGCACGACCTGCCCGGTGACTCGGCGATTGCTGCCGGTGGCGGTGACGGTGTCCTCGATCTCGTTGGCCAGCACCACTTCAGCGCGTTTGCGTTCCTCTTCCGGATCGGTGATGGCGATGGTTCCGCCGATCATCGCGGCGTCGTTGACCTCGCGCTGCCAGGCCATGACCGCCTCGACGGGGGCGTCGAGAGGTTGCGCGTTCTCGAGCGCCCACGTCAGTGCTCGCCGTCCCCCTTCGGACCCGTCGACTCCTACCACGATCTTCTGACCGGCCATGACGTATCACCTCAATGGTCGTTGTGGTTGTGTGTCCATTCCCGTACCCGAGACATTAATGGCTCAAACCCGGTCGACACGGCGGTTCGCTCGGGCGTGTCACCCGGGACGCGTCGGCACCGCCGGGGCGGCGAGACCTCGGGTGTACTCCCGTACCAGGTCATGTGCGCGATAGCGCCCACCGCTGAACCCGCGAACCAGGTTCTCGTCGCAGAGTTCTTCGAGGAGGTCTTCGGCCTCGGTTGTGGCCAGATTCATCTTCCGCGCCAGTTCGATCGCGGTTGACTGCGAGGTTCGCGCCAGGTGGGTCATCACCGCGCGTGAAGAGGGCGTGAGGGCGCGAAACGACGCCTCCAGAGCGGTGGACAGACTGCGGGAACCGTGGTCGAGCAGGCGAAGGCGGCCGCCGTCGGGCAGTCGATCGAGCAGGTCCCGAATACTCCAGTGAGGACGCGATCGCAGCCGGGTGGCGGCGACGCGGATGGCCAGTGGCAACCGTCCACACGCGTCGATGACTCGGAGCACGTCGGCGGCGAGGTCTTTCCGTTCGGTGATCCGGTTGAAGAGTTCCACGGAGCTGTCACCGTCGAGGATGTCCAGGGACACCGCCGGTGCGTCGTGGAGCCCGATGAGGCGACGGCGTCCGGTGATGAGCACCGCGCAGCGTGGTTCGGCCGGCAGCAGCGGACGGATCTGGTCCAGGTCGCGGGCATTGTCCAACAGGATCAGCACTCGCCTGCCCGTGAGGGTGTGCCGCAGCGCTGCGGCCCGTTCGTCGGGGTGGATCGGCACCGCGTCGGGCGGCACGCCGAGACTGCGCAGCAGGCGGCCCAGCGCCTCCTCCGGGGATAGGGGAGAGGTCGAGGTTTCCCACCCGCGAAGTTCGACGAAGAGCTGGCCGTCGTGAAACCGGGGTGCCAGCGCGTGGGCGGCTCGCACCGCCAGAGCGGTCTTGCCGACGCCCGGCATCCCATCCACAGTGATCACTCGTTTGTGGTTGTCGATGGCGTCGACGATCTGCCGCAACGGCTGGTCTCGCCCGATGAACATGCTGATGTCGGCCGGTAGTTGGTGAGGCGCCGCGAGGCGGTGGGCGGCGCCTCCGGTGCTCGAATCCGCAGCGATGACGGCTCCGGATCGGTGCTCGACCCAGTCCAATTGCGAGTCCTGGCGCAGAATCCTGCGGTGCAGGTCTCGCAACGCCGATGAGGGGTCCACTCCGAACTGGTCGCGCAGATGGCCGCGGGTGTCCTCGTATCGGGCGAGCGCCTCGGCGGGACGTCCGCAGCGATACAGCGCCAGCATGTACTGCGCCGTCAGGGCCTCGGCGGTGGGATGGGCGTCGGCGAGTCGGGACAGTTCGTCGACGACGTTGTCGTGTTCGCCGCGCATCAATGCGGTCCCGTACTGTCCGGTGAGGATGGTCAACTGTTCTTTCTGCAGGTTCCTCCGGATGGAGTCGGCCCAGATGCCCTCGATCCCGGTGAGAGCCGGACCTCGCCATAGCGCTGCTGCCTCTCGCCACAGTTGCCCGGCGGTGTCCAGATCGCCACCGGTGGTGGCCTGTTGGGCACGTCCCATCAGGTGCCGCATGGTGAAGACGTCGACCGAGCGTTCGGGGATTATCAGCCGGTAGCCCTGGTCTCGTTGTCGAACCAGCGTGATGTCGTCGATGTCGCTGAACAGGGCCCGCAGCCGGGTCATGTGACTGTAGAGCACATTGGACGCAGACAGCGGTGGATCGTGTTGCCACAGGCGTTGGATGAGTTCGTAGGTGGAGAGCGGTTGTCCACGTGCGAGGGTCAACGCTGCGACCACGCAGGACTGTTTGGCGGGGCCCGCGCGGCGCCAGCCGGAACCGTCGGCGACTTCAACGGCCCCCAGCAGACGAAGGAGCATGGCGGTTCCTTTCCAGCCGTTGTCAAGGCCTACCAGGGTCTCCGCGCGATGGTGCAAAGTTTTTCGGCCGGGTGGACTAAAGACCGAGGCGCAATACGGTGGGCACAATGATGCCGTATCACCGAATCGAGGAGCGTGAGTGCCTGTGTTCGTGGCTCAACTGGTCAACCCCGGTTGTGCGGCGGCGAAGACGAGGTTGCGGCCCCGCATCAACTCGCCCGTCGACGGGGCGGTCAGTGCGACCGACGGTGTGGCGTCGCCTGGCATGACAGCGGTGCGGGAGCGGGTGACGGCGCCCGAGGGGTTCTGGCGGGGCGATGTTCCAACGCGGCCGCTGGAGCAATCGATCGTGTTGGAGGGGGCCGAACGCGGCGGTCGAGCCGCTCATCGCCGACCGCTGAGCGAGGACATCGGCGTCCTCAGCCGCGGTGACGACTGGTGGGTTCAGCTGATTCGATGTGCCGTTCGGGGAGGATGTCGAACCGGCGACGCCGGCCGGCACCGAACCACGATTGGGTTGCCGGAATCGTCAGGCCGGCGGTGTTCTCACAGCGCACGTTTCGCGAAAGTGAAGGTCTATATGCGACAGTCATGCGAGGTATCGGCCGATTGGCATACGGAGGGCGGAACCCGATGAGCGGGGAACTGTCGACACCGTCGACCGAGGCTCTCACCGTCTTCGCACGCAATCGGCTGAGGGACGGTGAGGCACTCGAACGAATTCGCGCCGCCGTGGCTTCGGCGCGGGTCCCCGAGTGGGCATTCGGAAACCTGGTGCGGGCAGCGCGGGCGCGTGACCTGCTGACCGCGTTCTTTCGACATCGGGATCAGGAACTGACGGTCCTGCGAGACGCCCTGCGCAGGCAGGGTTCGGCGACTCTCGCCGCCCTCGGGGTCGACGACGGTGTGACCGTCTCGGTGATGCCGCGCGCCGCCGGTGCGTGTGGTGGTGTCCGGCCACCACGTGGCTCCGACGATGCGGATCGATGCCGGGTGCATTCGGTTGATCCGCCGCCGGGGATGGCCGCCGCGACCTCGGCGAATCCGAAAGCCGTGTTGGTGGACCACGGTGTGGAGCTGCCCGGTTGGCGGGAGGCGACGTTCCGGTACACCGATGTGGACGGCGGGGGATTCGAGCACTCCGCGCCGGGGCTGCCGCCCGTGCCGGTCAGCGTCGTCACCGCCGTGACCTTTCATGATTTCACCATCAGCACCGAGTCCGATGACCGACTGGAGTGCGCATTGGCGCGCTATGGCCGACAACTGGAGGAGGCCGAGCTCATCGGTCGGGCGATGGGATCGCGCCTCGGGGTCATGGGGGAGTTCGTCATTCCACTGTGGTTGTCGTCGCCGGAGGCGATCGGCGTCGCCGCCGAACGGCTGTCGATCGCGGTCGCCGACTTCGACGCGTCAATGTGCCGCGCCTCCGAACCGGCCACAGTGGTCTTCGGTGGAGATGGAGACGCGCACCGAGTCTGGCGGGGACGGACCGAACGCACCGACCGGTACATCGCCACCGTGCGGCGGGAACTATACGGCCTGTTGGGTTATCTGCACCTGACCGCGGCCGACCTGAAGTGCGCTCGTGACATCTGCGCCGACCTGGTCGTGGAGCATCACGGTGCCATCATCGCCGCCAAGGAACGAATGCTGCGGGAGTTGACCGGACAGACCGGCGACGGTGGCGTCCTCCCGCCGGGCCGGAACCCGGCGCCCGTCCTGTTGACGATGTACGAGTCGGCGGTGGCCACGATGAACGATGCGATCGCCACGACGGTGATCGCGGAGTTGGGGCTGTGCCCCGACCGGGACCGAATCCGTCAACGAGTGCACCAGCTGGATTTGGTGCCGGATGGTGTAATGAACGGGCCGCTGGAGCCCGAGCGCGTCGCCCGATTCCCCGGGTGAGTCCGCCGACCGACGCGAACGGTCGGCCCAGATAGCACAAAGTGGAGTGACTACATGTCCGAGGGTCGAACCGAGGTCGACATCACCGCCCTGCGGTCGATCGGTGGTGATCTGATCAAGGCCGCCGAGAATCTTCGCACCGATGCCGCCGAGGTGCTCCCGGGGCTGGCCGAAGACCCCGAGGCACGATGGCGAAGCTACGCCGCCGACGAACGTAACGTCCCAGGCCAGTTGGTCAGCCGAAGCCATGAGGCGGCGGTCGAATCGGTGACCGCGCTTTTGGGCAATCTTGCCGCCGCACTGGAATCGCTGGGCCAGGCGGCCGATCTGGCGGCCACCGACTTCTCGCAGACCGACAGCGACATCGGCGTCGACGTGGACTCCGTCGACAGCGAGGTCGTCGAGATCGCGATCCCGCAGAATCGAGGCTGACCATGGGAGACTTCGACCGATACGGTCTTCCAGAGCTGTGCGAGATGGTCGAGGTCGACCGTCCCGAGGACATGCGACGCCAATCCGACGGTTGGGCGGCGGCAGCCGATCTGTTGGACGATCGAGCGGCGATCGTCACCGGAATGCGTGCCAGACTGCGCCGAGCGTGGTCGGGCCCGGCCGACGGTCAACTGTCGGCACTGGACCAGCTCATGACCGTGTTGACCGATGCCGCTGAGATCGCTCGGTCGAACCGCACGATCTGGTACGGCATCGCCCACTACGTCGACTACACCCAGGATCAGCTGGCCGACCTTCGTCGACAATGGCTCGTCGCCAGGGATTCGACCGCTCCGCCGGCCGACCAACGGTATGTTCCCGACGACATCGCGGTGACCGTCGGAGACGATACCGACGAGGCATACCTTCGAAGTTCATACGACCAGGTGGCCAGGGACATCATGGACGCGGCCACCGGCCACATCGCCCAGCTGGCCGAAGGTCTTCGTGACATGCCCGGTTACCTTCCGCCGCAGCAGGGCCGTGACGGCATGATTCTGCCGGTGCCCATCAACGGCGGCGCCTCCGCACCCGGCATGGGTGCCCCACCGTCGTCCGAGGACGACCCCGAACTGCAGTACGGGCCCGGCAACGGCGCCCCACCGGTTACCGGTGCGGGAATGGGCGGCATGAACGGGATGGGCGGCATGGGGTCGGGCTCCGGCCCGGTGCTGTCGGGGGCGACCGGCCTTCCCGGCTCGCCGTCGGGTGGCCCGGTGGTGTCGGCCCCGGTCGCCTCCGGCGGTTACACCTCGTCGGTTCTGGGTTCCACCGCGATTCCCTCGCCCGGTCCCCGGCGCGCCCAATACATCACCCGCACACCGAAGGTCTCGACCGCGACCCCGGGAAAGGGCGTCATCGGAACACCGCGACGCTCGGTGGTGGTGCCGGTGGAGTACGACGTCGAGCGGCTGCGTCGCCGCGAGAAACCGCGACAGGCCGATGAGGACAATCCCTGGGAGACCGGGGACCCGACGGTCCCGGGCGTCATCTCGGGCCGGTGAACGGTCGCGACGATCGTGTGACCTCGATCATTCGAACTGGACCTGACGTTACGTCAGGCGGGAATGATCGAGGACATGGCATACAACGGATTGGAAATCGGTGAGGTCGCCAAGGCGACCGGCCTGACGGTCAGGACGCTGCACCACTACGACCGGCTGGGGTTGCTGGTGCCGCATCGGCGTCAGGACAACGGGCACCGGGTCTACTCCGCCGCCGACATCGAACGGATCTACCGCATTCAGGCGCTGCGCCAACTCGGATTCAAGCTGAAGGAGATGGCCGCGCTTCTCGACCGCGACTACGACCGACCGTTGGCCGAGGTCGTCAGTGCCCAGCTGCGGCAGGTGCGCGCCGAGATCGAGGAGGGCCGCAGGCTGGCGCGACGGCTGGAATCGCTGCACGAGGTCCTGCGACGAGACGAGACGCCTCAGCGCGCGGACCTGATGTCGGTTATCGCCAGCACCACGAGACTCAGTTCCAATCTGCGACACGATTACACCGACCAGGCCGGCCGCTACGACCAGACGCGGGGTGCCAGCCCCTCGTTGGTGGAACCGCTCCTGAAGCACCTGGCCGTCGCACCGGGACGCACTCTCTGGGACGTCGGAGGCGGCACCGGGAACTACGCCGAGGCGATGCGAGCGGCCGGATGGTCGGTGACGGTCGTCGACGTCAGTCCCCAGATGCGTTCCGAGGCCTCGGCCAAGGGCTTGGACGTGTTGGCCGGTGACGCCTGTGCGCTGCCGGGCGCCGATGACAGCGTCGACGCGGTGACGATGGTGTCCATGCTGCACCAGGTGGAGGACTGGAAGAAGGCGTTGCGGGAAGCGGCTCGGGTGTTGCGGCCCGGCGGTGTGCTCGCGGTCATCGGGTTGACCGCCGAACACCTCGCCGAGGTGACCTGGGCGTTCGATCTGTTCCCGAGCATGCGCGACTTCGCCGCCGCACGCCGTCCGAGCGCGCCCGACCTGCTGTCGGTGCTGCCGGGAAGCCAGATCCATCCACTGTGGTTCCACGATCTGGCGGACGCGTCGATCGCGGCGTTGTGCGCGGTACCGGAGTCAATGCTGGATGAGCGGCTGCGCCGACAGACCAGCTTCTTCGAGCGGTTGGAACGCGATAATCCGGCCGAACTCGCCGCGGGCCTCGGTCGGCTGCGCGACCTGCTGGATCAGGGCCGGTCTCCGCTGGACGATCATCGGGCCGCACGCGAGCGCCGGGGGGACGTGAGCCTGCTCACCTGGCGTGCGACCGAGGGCTATTCTGCCTTAGCCCCTGTCTTTGAACCTCGGTTGCGCGGCGACCAGACGGGCGCTCTGCGGCGAAGGCGTGCGAATCCTGCACACGCTGCGCTTCCTTCAGAAACGCCGGTATGCGCCGACCATCTCCGCCGCTGCGTTTGCACTCGTCCGGACCGCCGCTCACAACGAACGAGATTCAAGGAAAACCTCGTAGAGACGGCGGAGAGATCGGCTTCACTTGCCGATCGAGGCCCGGTTCGAGGGCCGACCGGCCACATAGTATCCGTCGGTGTCGATCAATCGGATCTCGTTGACCCCCTACCGCGAAGTCTTGGCCACCCCCGGCGTCAAGATGTTGCTGTTGGGCGGCTTCCTGGCCCGAGTTCCATACGCGGCGATGGGACTGTCGCTCACCCTGTACATCCGATTCGGGCTGGATCTGGGCTACTTCGAGGCCGGGATCGCCGGAGCCCTGTTCGTCATCGGTTCGGCGATCGGTTCGACCATGCACGGACGCCTGGCCGACCGCTACGGCATCCGGCTGGTGCTGGCGTTGGCCACGGTGGCGATGGGCTCGTTCTGGCTGACCGTCGCGACGATGTCCTACCCGGTCCTGCTGCTGGTGGCGCTACCGGCGGGGGCGTTGAACCTGCCGGTGTTCGTCGTCGTGCGGCAACCGCTGGCCGCGTTGATCTCGGAGCGGAATCGGCGGACCGCCTACGCGCTGGACTCCACGCTGGTCGAGGTCACGTTCATGATCGGCCCGGCCGCGGCGACCTCGATGGCGGCCATGGTGGCGCCCACGATCATCCCGATCGCCATCGGTATCTGGGCGCCACTGGCCGGGGCGTTCCTGTGGTGGCTCAACCCACGCACCCGCGCGCCGGGCGAGGAGTCCGCCGACCGGGTCCGACCGAACCTGCGCAGTTGGATGACCGGGCCGATGCTCGCGATGTTCCTGGTGGGAGTCGGCGCGACCGTCGCCCTGGGCGGCACCGACATGGCGGTGATCTCGCTGCTGGAGTACAGCGGACAACTGCAGTACGCCTGGATCGTGTTGGCGGCTTGGGCGTTCTACTCGATGGTCGGCGGCTTCCTGCTGGGTGCTTCGCGCCGAGAGCTGTCCCCGGTGTGGCTGGTGGCTGTTCTCGGTATCACCACGGTTCCGTTGGGGCTCACCGGTCAGTGGTGGCTGCTGGCCCTGGCGCTGATCCCCGCCGGAGTGGTCTGCGCACCCACGATCGCCACGAGTGTGGACAAGGTGTCCAGGCTGGCGCCGGCGGCCGCGCGAGGCGAGGCGATGGGCATGCACGGGTCGGCTGTCACCCTCGGAATCGCGCTGGGCGGGCCGTTCACCGGCTGGGTCGTCGACAACATTGGCGTCCAATGGGGATTCGCGGCGGCCGGGGCCGGTGCGATGCTCGCCGCGGTGGCGGCCGGGATGTTGACCCGATCGAGTGGAGAACATCGCCGCGAAGTTCCCGCACCCGTATGAGGTCGGCGGGGTGACAGGCGGGTGGCCCCCAGTCGCATTGTCACACAATGCGAGAATGCCCGATGGCCAGCAACGACGAACACCAGGAGACGTACCACCGTGTACCGCACCGATCGGGCGGGGGAAATCCGCGCCACTGACATCGATAAAACCGTGACGTTGGCTGGCTGGGTGGCGCGCCGTCGCGACCACGGTGGCGTCGAATTCATCGACCTGCGTGACGCCTCCGGCGTGGTGCAGGTCGTGTTCCGTGAGGGATCGGCCGCCGAAACCGCCCACGAACTGCGCAACGAGTACTGCGTTCAGGTCAGCGGCGTGGTGTCCAAGCGCCCCGACGGCAACGAGAACCCCGAACTGCCCACCGGCGACATCGAAGTCGTCGCCGACCAGCTGACGATCCTGTCGGCGGCGGCACCGCTGCCACTGCCGATCGACGACCACGTCGACGTGGGTGAAGAGGTGCGCCTGCGCCACCGGTACCTGGACCTGCGCCGCAGCGGCCCCACCAACGCGATGCGACTTCGCAGCGAGGCCAACCGGATCGCCCGAAACCTGCTCCACGACGAGGGTTTCCTCGAGATCGAGACCCCGACCCTCACCCGCTCCACGCCTGAGGGCGCCCGCGACTTCCTCGTGCCGGTTCGGTTGCAGCCGGGCTCCTGGTACGCGTTGCCGCAGTCTCCCCAGTTGTTCAAGCAACTGCTGATGGTCAGCGGATTCGAGCGCTACTACCAGATCGCGCGCTGCTACCGGGACGAGGACTTCCGCGCCGACCGTCAGCCGGAGTTCACCCAGCTGGACATCGAAGCCTCGTTCGTGACCGAGTCCGATGTCATGGCCTTGGGAGAGCAGGTCGTGACCGCGCTGTGGCGTGAACTGGCCGGGCACGCGATTGAGGGCCCGATCCCTTCGCTGACCTGGCACGACGCCATGAACCGGTACGGCTCCGACAAACCGGACCTGCGGTTCGGCGTCGAGCTGGTCGACCTGTCTGAATACCTGACCGGAACCGAGTTCCGGGTGTTCGCCCAGGTACTGGCGGGCGGCGGATACGTGGGCGCGGTCGTCATGCCCGGCGGTGCCGGCCAGACCCGCAAACAGCTCGACGGCTGGCAGGACTGGGCCAAGGCCCGCGGAGCTCGCGGCCTGGCCTACGTGCTCCTCGACGAGACCACCGGGGAGCCGCGCGGCCCGGTCGCCAAGAACCTCTCCGAGCAGCACCTGTCCGGTTTGGCCGAGGCCGCCGGCGCCAAGCCCGGCGACGCGGTGTTCTTCGCCGCCGACCTCGACAAGCTCTCGGCGCAGGAACTGCTGGGCGCCGCCCGGCTGGAGATCGGCAAGCGGTGTGAGCTCATCGATGAGAACGAATGGGCGTTCTGCTGGATAGTCGACGCGCCGATGTTCGGCAAGACCGACGACGGCTGGACCTCGCTGCACCACCCGTTCACCGCTCCCAACGCCGACTGGGCCGACCGGTTCACCGAAGACCCGGAAGCGGCGCTGGCCTACGCCTACGACATCGTGTGCAACGGCAACGAGATCGGCGGTGGCTCGATCCGTATCCACGATGCACAGATGCAGCAGCGCGTCTTCGACGTGCTGGGCATCGATGAGACCGAAGCCGCCGACAAGTTCGGCTTCCTGCTGGACGCGTTCCAGTACGGCCCGCCGCCGCACGGCGGAATCGCGTTCGGCTGGGACCGGATCTGCTCACTGCTGACCGGATCGGACTCCATCCGCGAGGTCATCGCGTTCCCCAAGAGCCGTGGCGGACACGACCCGCTGACCGGCGCACCCACTCCGATCACTCCCCAGCAACGTCGGGAGGCCGGGGTGGACGCCAAGCCGGAGAAGGCTCAGCCTGCCGGTTGATCGATCTGAACGGTCCATCCGGGAGACCGGGTGGACCGTTGACCCGTTTGGTGATCACGAGGCACCCTGGGATGGGCGTGGGTTAGGTGAGAGTGCTTCGGCGAGGGTGATTCGAATGCGCGAAGACATGGACGTGGTCTTTCACGGGGCCGACGTCATTGACGGCACCGGCGCGGCGCGGTTTCGGGCGGATGTGGGAATCATGTCCGGGCGGATCGCGGTTATCGACGCCGATGGCGAGGACGGTCTGTCGGGGCAGCGCGATGTGGACGCTGACGGACTGGTGTTGTCGCCGGGCTTCATAGACATGCATGCCCACTCCGACCTGGCATTGCTGTCGGATACCCGGCACCTGGCGAAGCTCTCCCAGGGCTGCACGCTGGAGGTGTTGGGACAGGACGGTCTCAGCTACGCTCCGGTCGACGACGAGTCCATGAGTCAGCTGTGGGAGCAGTTGGCGGCCTGGAACGGCCGGCCGCCGATCGAGCGGTCATGGCGAACGGTCGGGCAGTATCTGGACCGGCTGGACCTCGGTTGCGCGGTCAATGCCGCCTACCTGTTGCCGCACGGCACGATTCGGTTGGCCGTGATGGGTTGGCAGGACCGGCCGCCCACCGCCACCGAGCTGGACCGGATGCGGCAGTTGGTGGCCGAGGGGATGCGGGACGGCGCGCTCGGTATGTCGGCCGGGTTGAGCTATCCACCCGGCATGTTCGCCGACACCGACGAGCTGGTGGCGTTGTGTGAGGTCGTCGCGCGTTTCGGGGGCTACTTCAGTCCGCATCAGCGCAGTTACGGCGCCGGGGCGCTGGAAGGCTATGCCGAGATGATCGAGATCGGCCGCCGCAGCGGTTGCCCGGTCCACCTGGCGCACGCCACGATGAACTTCGAGGTCAATCGGGGACGGGCGGCGGAGCTGCTCGATCTCATCGATGCCTCATCCGATGTGGACATCACGATGGACACCTATCCGTATCTGCCCGGGGCGACGTCGTTGGCGGCGCTGTTGCCCAGCTGGAGCATGGCCTCCGGGCCGCAACGGTGTCGAGAGCGGTTGGCCGACCCGGTTGTCAGACAGCGCGTGCGTCACGAGCTCGATGTCACCGGAACCGATGGGGCGCACGGTGTTCCGGTGGATTGGCGAGCCATCGAGATCAGCGGCGTGACCAGACCCGAGCACCAGGGGCTGGTCGGACGGAGTGTCGCCGACGCCGCAGGTGGTGTGGCACCGTCGGAGTTCTATCTGGACCTGTTGCTGGCCGAGGACTTCGGCGTCTCCTGCATCATGCACGTCGGCCATGAGGACAACGTTCGCCAGATCATGCGGCATCGGGTTCACATGGGCGGAAGCGATGGGCTGCTGATCGGCGACCGGCCGCACCCGAGAGCTTGGGGCACGTTTCCCCGCTATCTCGGCCACTACGTCCGCGACGAGAAGGTGCTGTCCCTTGAGGAGTGTGTTCTGCACCTGACCTCCCGGCCCGCGGCGCGGCTGGGAGTGGGGGATCGGGGACTCATCCGCGAGGGCATGGTGGCAGACGTGGTGCTGTTCGACCCGGAAACGGTCGCCGACACCGCGACCTTCGAGCGGCCCCGTCAAGCCGCCACCGGCATTCCCTATGTCATGGTCAACGGTCGGCTGGCCATCGATGAGGGCCATCGCACCGATGTGCTGGCGGGACGTTCGGTCCGGCGGCGCGGCTGACCACGGTGTCACCGTGACCGGCTCGGGCGAAGCCGACGGATCGACTCCACCCGAGACATCCGGTCAGGCCGAGGCCAGCGTTCGCGCCTTCTGCTGAGCGGCCTGGCTGCTCGCTTCGAATATGTCCTTGAACTTCGCGAGGTCGGGCACCTCCAGCGACAGCGCCATCTCGGTGTGAAGGAATGTCAGGTGTTCGCCGACTCCCAGGAGTCCGAGCACGCTGCGCAGGTACGGCTCCTGATGGTCGAACTTCTCGCGAGGAGTTCCCGGCCCGTAGGCGCCGCCTCGAGAGGTCGCG
>Ga0233365_1000868_pt1 | contig 13495 bp, 12 predicted proteins | sample ElkDunMinimDraft_27_FD_191535 | JGI IMG/M metagenome (GOLD analysis project Ga0233365, IMG submission 191535) | Fecal eukaryotic communites from dung pellets of Tule Elk in California, USA - Elk Dung C36 | ecosystem: Host-associated > Mammals > Digestive system > Large intestine > Fecal | place...
TCTTTTTTAATTACGGTTCAGAAAATCCGTATAATCAAAAAGTGAAGGCAGAGGCTTCAAAGAATAAAAACTGTATATTGATTGAAGATTTTTTGTCTATAGAAGATTTTGAAAATATATATAAAACCGCGGCCGCTTTAGTAATTAATAGTTATAGGCAACACGCATTGGGAAATATTTTTACAGGAATTTTGTCAGGTTGTAAAATCTATCTTAATAAAAAAAACTCTACCTATCAATGGTTAAAAACTGAAGGTTTCTTGATAAATACAATCAATCAATTGAAATCAGATTTAAAGAAAAATGATTTATATTTAACTCCAGAACAACAGGTTTTTAACATGAATAAATATAGGGAACTGCAACAAAGTTATACTAATGCAGATTTTATAAATAATATAAAAACAGTATTAAATGAATAATTCATTACTGTCCATAATAATCCCAGTCTATAAAGTTGAAAAATATATCTCTCGATGTTTAGATTCTATTTTAAATCAGACTTTTCAGGATTTTGAGGTTATTTTAGTGAATGACTCCAGTCCTGATGATTCTATACGAATAGCAGAAGAGTATGCTCACCGTGATATAAGGATTAGAATATTGCACAACGAAGAAAACTCTGGTGCAGGTTGGTCAAGAATGGCGGGATATACTAATGCTAAAGGAGAATATATTACTTTTTGTGACCCTGATGATTATTTACCTGAAAATGCTTTGGAGGTACTATATAGCGCTATTACAAAGGATGGTGAAGCCGATATATGCATTGGAGATTACCAAAGAGTTTTTGCTGATGGCTCGAAAAGGAAAGTATTTGAGAATAAGCTAAATTACGGGAATGATAAATTGAGTGTGGCAAAATCTACTCTAAAATATGAGGCTCCGCATTATATTTGGAATAAAATCTATAAAGCAAAACTCTTTAAATGCTCAGAAATAATTGCCTACAAAAACTTTTCAAAATCCTCTGATGAGTTTTTATTTTTTCAGGTTTTGCAATATTGTAATAAGGTAATAAACGTAAATGAAGTTGTGTATTATTACTTTGATAATCAACAATCTGCTAGCTATAACAAGAGCAATAAAAATGCGATATGGGCTATGACGACTAGTTTAAAATATATTGAAAACCAATATAAAGACGAAAGAGAATTTAAATCTACACTTGAGAAATGGAAGCTTAATAAATATGCTAAATTTATTGAGGTTTCTTATCCTAACAGAGAACTACTTAAAATTATTTTTAGTGATAAAATTGACTATTTATTCACCCCTTGGAACTTACTACAATATACATATAAAGGCAGGGCTTTAAAATTATTTTTATTATATATAAAAGCTAGAACTAAAATGTTTTTATCATTTTAGGAAATAAATAGTATAAACTAACATTGTTGTTATTTAAGTATATGATAAAAAAATAATACTTTTTAAAAAACTATAAAAATAAATGAACATTGAAAACCAAGCTGTCTTACTAGAATTTGGCAAGAATCAATCGGATGCATCTGTAGCTGTTGCTATGCAGTATAAAAAATATAACCAGGCGTACATCAGTTGTAATAATTCCTTCTATAGTATTTTGCGTCAAGGAATCAATAATTCAGAGATACGTATCTATCCTAGTTTAGAAGTTAAGCTATGGATACTTTGGGGTTTTCAGATATTGGGTTTTCAGAAGAATAAGACCAATATAAGGCTTTTCAATTTGTTAGGCTTATTAGGGTCTTGGCTGTTTATCAAAAAGACCGAGTTACCTATCAATGTAGATATTATCTTTATGAAGACAAGGTTTTTTATACTCATAAAAAGTAGTGCCTCTAATAGATATGTTGTCAAGCTCAGGAGAAATGAAGAGGGAGCTATCCGTCTCAACAATGAATTAATGTCTTTGCAATTGGCAAACAGAGTGGATAGCCATAAAACGAATGTAATATCTCCAAGTATTCTTGAGTCTAACCCTGAAGCTGGATATTTAAAAATAGAATTTCTTGAGGGAGTAAGCTTGGGTCTAGCGAGAGCTAAAGAACTAAAGCCTATAACAGATGAAATCTCTAATTTTATGGTGAATTTCTACCTTCTTAACGGAACAAGAATGATTAGTCTGTTAGATTTCGAATATAAAAAAGATGATAGAGTTGTAGATTTTATCTGTTCAAGAACATTAGGTAATGAAGTCCTGAAGATTTATTCAAATCTCTGCGAAGTTAATAAAAAACTACTCTATAGCAGAATTCACGGTGATTTAGGCATTAATAATATTTTGATTGATTCTGAAAACAACATAAAACTAATTGACTGGGAAAAGTCAAAAAACTATTTAGTAGCTGAGGATATGAAGAGTTCGTTATTAAATTCACGCGCTACTTATAAATCACTAATAACTCAATTAAAAATAAGCGCAGAAGAAAAAGCGCAAGTTTTTTCTTTTGAAGAGCAAATATTTGTAGCAATGTATCTGAAACTTTATGAGTTTACGTATAATGCTATTAATAGAAATCTTTTGCACGAAAGGAATATATACTCTATTGATAACAATATTAGGAGAGTATACAATTTTTCTAAAACTATTAAGAGAGATTAATGGATAATGAAATACAGTATGTCTTAAGAGTACAGCGAGAGCTAAAGAACTTTAATATTTCAGAGGTCGATAGTACTGACCAGGGCAAAGCGTATTCTAACTTCTATAAGATTTGTATTGCTATAAGAGATTTGTTTTCGCTGGTCACTTTGCTGACTTTAAATCGCTCTAAGAAATTTAACTTTATTTATAGCGGAGAAGGTTTGTGTTATAAAGTGGACGGAAAGTATAGAGATCGTATCCTAGAAGATATGGCACTAGAAAATCTAATCTATATCAATAGAGGTAGAGATACTATTATTACGTCTGTCAACGGAATAAAAATGTATAATATAGGAGGTGGAGTAAAACTATTGAGTTTTATTTTTAAATTTACTAACAAAAAACAGCTGAGCACTTATTTTGCATACAAAACGATAAATGGTTTTATACTCCGATTGGCTAATAATCCTGATGTTTATTCACTACTTTATTATAATCTAAACGGATTATCATTGGTGTTTTTAAAACAAAAAAGTAAGTTTAAACTTATAGAAGTGCAACATGGCACCATTATAAATTTCCCTACTTATGCCAAACCCTCAGAAATAAAAATAGCAGATGTTTTTTATGTAAAAAATCAAGAAACAATAAAGTATCTGAAAGAGCATTTGAATAAAAACTTTCAAGAGATAAACTATAAGTTATTGCCTTATCCTAAATCAGAAGCAGTTGATAAAAAAGGGAAATATATTTTGTACGCTTCTACAGTTGAGTTCAACGGAATACATCCTGTTTTTTTAGAATATTTGAATCAACTAAATAAAGACAATGACATAACAGTTTTTATACGATTACATCCAAGGGAAAAAGATAAGATAGGTTTATTTAAAAATCAAGTTAAAGATACAAGAGCAAAAATAATATTTGATGAATCTAAAAATTGGCTTGAATCAAACCAAATCAAAAACTTAATTGTAGTATCCCCTTGGAGTTCAGTAATTGAAGATGCAGCAGACAATGGCTATAAAGCAATTATATTAGAAGAACTCGGGAAAAATCGTTTTGCTTATCTGATTGATAACAAAAAAGTTATTTTTGCAGATAGTTTAGAGAAAATATTAGTATTCATATAATGATTTTCAATTTCCTAAAATACATCAGACCCACTTGGTACTATAATCTTAGACCAAAGCAGGACTACGCCTATTTCCCAACGCACGAACAAGTCTTGCAACAAGGTTATAGTATAGAAAAAGATTTGAACTTCAAAAGTATAGACGCACAAAATAGAGACCTCGCTTGGCGAGCTTTTCAGCAAGGTTTTATTAGTCAAGAAAAAGCAGAGGGAATTGATGTTTGGGAAAATAGGAGACTTCCACTAGAAGATGAGTATCGTTTTTTCAGAAAGAATTTCCATAAGCTTTGGATGCTATATGTCTTGGTGTTTAGACTAGTTGCTTTACACAACCCGTTTAAAGAACTCTATGCTTTTTGGACTACCCGAAAGGTGCAACGAGAAAGTCATGTCAGCAATCATTTTGTTTATCCTGCCTATGATAATTTTGAGAGCTCACTCATTACACAACAGCCTTTAGTATCGGTTATTATCCCAACGCTCAATAGATATGAATATCTGGCAACTGTTTTTAAAGATTTAGAGAAGCAGACCTATAAAAACTTTGAGGTAATCGTGGTTGACCAGACAGACGGGTTTAAGGAAGATTTTTATAAAGACTGGAACATAAATTTAAAGTTTTGGTATCAAGAAGAAAAAGCATTGTGGAAAGCCCGAAATGAAGCTATAAAATCAGCTAAAGGAGAATATATATTGATGTCGGAAGACGACATTAGAATTCCTGAAAACCTGATTGAACAGCATTTAAAAGCAATTGATTTTTTTAAGGCTGATGTATCGTGTGGCGTGTTTTTCCCAGAAGGTAGTACGATTCCGAAAGAACGTGCTTACTTTAAATACGGAGAGCAATTTGCTACAGGAAACGCTATGTTAAAAAAAGAATTATTTAAAAAAGTTGGACTCTATGACCGACAATTTGAAAAACAACGTGGTGGGGATGGGGAATTTGGATTGCGTTTGTATATTAATGGTTTTAAGTTAGTATCAACCCCTATTGCCTATTGTATAGATGTCAAAGCCCCTGCAGGTGGATTAAGAGTTAAAGGTGGAAGCTGGGATGCTTGGCGACCAAAGAAATGGAATGCACCTCGACCTGTACCTAGTGTATTGTATTTATCTCGAAAATATTTTGGTAATAAAAAATCCATATTGATGTTGATGCCTGCATTAGCACCATCTATAATTCCATATCAATTTAAAAGAAACAGAACATTGAAATTGTTTTCCATATTTTTATTTCCTTTATTATTCCCATTGTTGGTTTATCAAGTAATGAAATCTTGGAGATTGGCTAGTAAAAAGTTAAAACAAGGAGCACTAATAGAGTTTTAAAATAATTGTTTTATATGAAAATTCTCCAAATTATTGATCAATTAGAAATAGGTGGTGCTGAACGGGTTTTTGTAGATATGTGTAATATTCTACAAGAGAATAACCAAGAGGTATCAGCAATGTTATTACTTGAGCATAAAGGGGAATTAGTATCTCAATTAAAAGTTCCTATAGTTTCATTTAATAGAAAAAGCAAATGGAATTTGTTATCCATGTATGCGTGCAGTAAAATTTTAAGGCAATATGATATTATTCATTGTCATAGCAAACATATTTTTCGATATATCAAACTTGTTTGTTTATTGATGCGGGTTGATAAAAAATTGATTTTACAGGATCATAGTTCATTCAAGATTCAAGGAAGACAATTAGTTATATTTAAATATTTATTTAGACCTGACTATTATGTTGGTGTTAGTGAAGCTATTAATCGGCATGCTATTGATAAGGTAGGCATACCAGAAAAAAATGTGTTTTTATTAGAGAATATAATCTTAAAATCGAGTTCCGATATTAAATACTCATTTACTGATTTTATATTGGTTTCAAATATAAAAACGACTAAAAACAATATGTTTGCATTAGAAGTTTTGAATGCTTTTCCTGATAAATCAATACGTATAATAGGTCGTGTACAAGAACAAAAATATTATGATGACATGCACACTTATCGTCATTTAAACAACCTTACTGTAGATTTTGTTACGACTTTGAATGAAGTACAACCTGTTTTAAAAAACAGTAGTATAGGACTACATACCTCTCCATCAGAAACAGGCCCTTTAGTGCTTATAGAGTATTTAGCTCAAGGACTACCCTTTTTGGCTTATGAAACTGGCGAAGTGGCTAAAATATTAAAACCCCATTTCCAAGACTATTTTATAGATAATTTCAATGTTGAAGAATGGAAAACGAGACTCGAATTGATTATGAATTCAGTACCCGATACGCAAAAGATGGAAGAAATTTTTGAGCAGTATTTTGGAAAAAAACAATATTATTCAAAACTAGAAAATATTTATAAATGTATAAACGTTTAGTAGTCATTTCTGATACCGCTTTGTATAGAGAAAACAATCAAGTATTTGGGTTTGTAGCAGTCGTCAAAGAGTTAGAACTTCTCCATGATAATTTTGAAGAAATCATTTGGATAGGTGCTAACCGACCCGAATTAAAAGGTAATGGTACGCTTATCGAGATAAAAGCTCCGAATATCAAAACTATATTACTGCCTAAAATGGGTGGTAAAAGCCTCTGGCAAGTATTGAAAATATTGTTACTTTATCCTTTTTTGTTTGTGTTGCTACTCAAGAATATTTATAAAACAGAGGTCATACACACCCGTTTGCCCTCGCATCCTGCCTTTATTGCGGTGCTTATATCTTATTTGTTTCCTAAAAAGATTTGGTGGAATAAATTTGCAGGAAGCTGGCAACCTACGACACTTCCTTTTTTTTATAGGGTTCAACGAAATTTATTAATAAAAGCCAAACACACTAAAGTAACCATCAATGGTTTCTGGGATGATCAACCCAACCACTGCCTATCTTTTGAAAATCCGTGTTTAACTCAAGAAGATATCGCTCACGGAAAACAAATTGCTGCGGCTAAAACCTTTGATGGCAGTTATATTTTTTCGTTTGTAGGGAGGTTAGAGGATGCTAAAGGAGTATCGAGGATTATTGAAGCTTTAAAAGGAATACCTACTGATAAAATAAAAAAAGTTCACTTTGTGGGTAACGGGAATAAAATAGAGCACTATAAAAATGAAACCTCTTTTTTGGATAACAAAGTTTTTTTTTATGGTTTTTTAGATAAAAAGGGAGTTCATGCTATTTTAGCCCAATCACATTTCTTTTTGTTGCCTTCTGATTCTGAAGGCTTTCCTAAAGTAATTGCTGAAGCTGCTTGTTATGGGGCAATACCAGTGGTCTCGGATGTTGGTAGTATTTCGCATTATGTGAATTCTAAAAATGGTTTTGTGTGGAAACTTAAAAGTACTGTTTCTTATACTGAAGTCTTACAAAATGCTATAAATAGTCAGCCCACTGCCTTAAAACATTTATCCGACAATAACCTTATATTGGCTGAATTATTTACTTTTGACAATTATAAACAAAAACTACAACGTTTAGTTTTTTAAAACCATGGAACTAAAAAGCACTTCATATATATCACTAGTGATACTGCATGTAATTTTAGGATTTGTTATTTATATAATTCCCGCTATCTCTTTAGTTTATGTTCTATTGACATTGATTTTCGGTGTTTTCTATATTTTAAAAACCCGAAACCAAAACAATGAAGTTCTGTATATGGCAGCCTATATGGTAGGTTTAGAAGTTCTTTTACGGATGACTAGAGGGGCTATTTCATACGAACTCGGTAAATATGCCGTAATACTTTTTATGGTTATGGGCATGTTTTATAGTGGAATCAAAAAAGGAAGCTTTACTTATCTGATTTTTATCCTCTTATTACTCCCTGCCGTTTTGGTTTCAACCGAAACCTTAAGTTATGATACCAACTTTAGAAAAGCTGTCGTTTTTAATCTTTTAGGTCCAATTTGTTTGGGTATATCTGCTCTTTATTGCTACCAAAAAGAAGTAACTTATCAGCAACTTTTAAATTTACTGACTTCTTTTGGACTGCCTATTATTTGTCTAATTATATATTTATCCCTTTATACACCTAATCTTCAGGAAGTAATAACAAGTACCGGTTCTAATTTTGCTACCTCTGGGGGGTTTGGCCCGAATCAGGTGGCTACTATATTAGGGTTGGGTATGTTTGTCTTTTTTGTGCAGATTCTTTTAAATTCTCCTTCCAAGTTAGTTTTATATACTAACATATTTCTTCTTTTGGCCTGTTCTTATCGTGGGATTATTACTTTTTCGAGAGGAGGGGTTATTGTTGGTATTATAATGATATTGCTCTTTTCGTACTTTTTATTTAAAAAATTAAATTCCCGTGCCAAAAATAAGATGATTATATTGATGGTTAGTGCAGTTATTTTAGGTTTTTCGGTATGGACCTACAGTTCCTTGCAAACTGGTGGTTTGATTGATAAACGCTATGCCAATCAAAACGCCGCTGGTGTAGAAAAAGAAAGTTTACTTACAGGTCGGGAAAAGCTTATGGAAACTGAATTTCAGATGTTTTTAGAAAACCCTATTTTAGGAGTAGGGGTAGGGAAAAACAAAGAAGAGCGTCTGGAAATGACGGGTATAGAAGCTGCCACTCATAATGAAATCACTCGGTTGTTGGCCGAACATGGTATGTTTGGTATAGCTGCGTTGCTTATTTTGATTTTTGTTCCTTTGTCGTTGTATCCTACCAATCGAGAAAACCTATTTTTACTTTCGTTTTTCTTTTTTTGGGCTTTGACCATCAACCACGCTGCTATGCGGTTGGCTGCTCCTGCCTTTGTCTATGCCCTATCACTTTTAAAAGTTACTTTTGATGAAAAAGACCCTACTCTACATCGGGAACAAACTCTCTAAACATGGGTATACCCCTACCTCCATTGAGACGCTTGGTTCTTTTTTTGAAGAAGAAGGCTATACGATGCTTTATGCTTCTGACAAAGAGAATCAGCTCCATCGGTTTTTGGATATGAGTTGGAATGTTATGAAAAACCGTAACAAAATAGATTATGTAGTTATTGACACCTATAGTACTTCGAGTTTTTGGTATGCATTTATGGTCAGCCAATTGTGTAGGCTTTTAGGGTTAAAATACATCCCGATTTTGCACGGAGGCAACCTCCCTCACAGGTTGGATAAAAACCCGAGACTCTGTCAAATGATTTTTAATCATTCGTACCGCAATGTAGCTCCGTCAGGATACCTCATGGATGCTTTTGCGAAGCGTAATTATCCGAATCTGGTTTTTATTCCGAATACTGTAGCAATAGAGAATTATCCGTTTCAGAACAGAGCAATCAATACTCCAAAATTACTTTGGGTACGTTCTTTTGCTTGGCTCTATAACCCTAAAATGGCAATAGATGTGCTCAAAGAACTACAAAAAGACTATCCCGATGCTGAACTCTGTATGGTGGGGCCTGACAAAGACGGAAGCCTAGAAGAAATCCGAAGCTACGCTAATCAACAAGGAGTTCAAGTAAAATTTACCGGAAGACTTTCCAAAAAAGACTGGATACAACTCTCCGAAGATTATAACCTCTTTATCAATACTACCGATTTTGACAATACGCCCGTAAGTGTCATCGAAGCGCTTTGTTTAGGATTGCCGGTTGTCACCACCAATGTTGGAGGGATTCCATTCTTATTAAAAGACAAAGAAAATGCTCTTTTGGTTGAAGCAAAAGATACCCAAGCCATGGTGATAGCCCTTAAAGAATTGGCTAGTAATCCGCTAATGAAAAATAAAATTGTAGAGAATGCCTATACACTAGGGAGGTCGTTTGATTGGGAAGTGGTGAAGAAGCAATGGGAGGAGGAGTTGAAGGGGGACAGTTGACAGTGAGCAGGCATTCTCGATACATTTTTCACTTCGTTGCACTTCGTGAAAAACACTCGAACTGACGGGAACGGAGAACAGAGAATAGAACAAAGAGGTAAGTCTATAATAACCTCATAACTACCACGTAAAAAAAACATTATATTTGTACTTTAAATCACATCCTTATTATGAAAAAAATATTCATTTTAGCTTCATTAGCTTTGACAATTAGTAGCTGTAAAAAAACAGTTGAACAACCCGTAGAGCCTGAAGTTGCCGTTACGTACGCTTCGTTTGGTGAAGAAATCTCTCTTGACCAAGCTATCACACAAGAAGAAATGCTTGAAAAGTTCCACAACATGAAAGAAGGAGATACTATAGCTATCAAATTCAAATCTACTATTCTTGATGTGTGCCAGAAAAAAGGTTGTTGGATGAGTATGGATTTAGATGGCGATAAAGATGCCTTTATACGTTTTACAGATTACGGATTTTTTGTTCCGCTAGATGCCGCTGATCAAGAAAGTATTGTGGAAGGTCGTGCGTTTTTGAGCATAGTAACCGTGGATGAACAAAAACACTACGCTAAAGACGGAGGAAAATCACAAGAAGAAATTGATGCAATCACTGAACCTAAAATCACTTATGCCATTCAAGCTGACGGAGTTTTGATTCAAGATAAAGCTCAAGAAGTAGTAAATTAATAGAGAAAAGAAGTAAGAGTCGAGAATATAATAACCTCTTCATAACTCTAAACCGTAAGCTATTTACTGATTACTTGAAAAGAGAGAAGAAAAGACTTGTAAAAACAAAACCTATTATTTTGAAAAGAATTGTTTTTTATTTTTTGAGCTGTATGCTGGTTTTAGGTTGTCAGGAAAAACAACCCACGGAATCCGTAACAGAAGTAGAAACTCCAAAAACGTCATCATTTAAGATGTATGAAATGTCTGAAATGGCAGCTCTGATGGAACAAATGTATGTGGATAATCAGCGACTGAAAGAACGAATAGAAAACAATGAAAGTAACCTTGGAGAATTTCCGGATTATTATCTGACCCTCCATACCGCTACATTCACAGAACCTTCCGATTTAGATGATTTTTTCAAATCAGAAGCCGACCGTTTTTTAAAGGCACAAAAACTAATCTATACAGACTCAACTAATGCGAAAAAGAACTTCAACAGTATGGTTACCGCTTGTATTGAATGCCATACCGTGAAATGTACCGGACCTATTGAGCGTATTAAAAAACTTTATATTAAAGAGTAGAAGAGCAAAGAGCTTCTCGATACATTTTTTACTTCGTTTAATTAGATCAAAGACACTCTCACTTCTCGATACATTTTTTACTTCGTTGTACTACGTAAAAAACACTCGAAGGGACGAGGGAGAATACAAAGAATAGAGAATTTTACTTCGAGAACTGCATAAAAAAAACTCCAATCTTGGAGTTTTTTTTATATTAAATGCAGTAAGTAGTAACTGTATTAATCTTGATTTTCTATGCTTTTATAAGCTGCGATAATACGTTTTACTAATCGATGTCGTACCACATCTTTATCATCCAAAAACACTATACCTATTCCTTCCACATCCTTTAGAACCAATAGTGCTTCTTTTAGTCCTGATATGGTTCGTTTTGGTAAATCAACCTGCCCCGGATCACCCGTTATCATAAACTTGGCGCTCTTACCCATACGAGTCAAAAACATTTTCATTTGCGAATGGGTTGTATTTTGAGCTTCGTCCAGAATTACGAACGCATTATCCAAGGTTCTACCTCTCATAAAAGCCAAGGGAGCAATCTGAATAATTCCTTTTAAAATATAATCGTCCAGTCTTTCGAAAGGAATCATATCTCGAAGTGCATCATATAGCGGTTGCATATAAGGATCGAGCTTTTCTTTCATATCTCCTGGTAAGAAACCTAGGTTTTCTCCTGCCTCTACGGCCGGACGAGTCAGGATAATCCGTTTGACCTGTTTTTCTTTAAGCGCTTTTACGGCCATAGCCACTCCCGTATAGGTTTTACCTGTTCCGGCCGGGCCTACAGCAAATACCATATCGTTTTTTTCGATTAAATCCACCAATTTCTGTTGGTTTGGAGTAAGTGCCTTTATGAGCTTCCCTCCCACTCCGTGAACTAATGTGTCGTCTTTTTGGTACTTTTTATCTTCTTGTTCACTACCTTGGACAATACGCTCAATAACATTATCGTCCATTCGGTTGTATCTCGAAAAATAAGCTACCAGCCTGCCTAACTGTTTTTCGAACTCGTCAAGAATTTCTTGTTCTCCAAAAGCTTTTACAATATTTCCTCTGACTACTATTTTGAGTTTTGGATATAACTTTTTTAATGTTTCAAGATGTGCTTCCTGACTTCCCCAGAATTCTACGGCAGGTATATTGGTCAATTCTATGATTCTCTCGTTCAAGCGTGCTGTTTTTAAATTATTATTCCGTTCGTTTTTATTATTTCAAATATAATTAAAAATAAAACACAACAGTGGTAGAATGTTTTTTTGATGCAAATTTAGTGGTAGAGGTGATGAAGTGATGAGATGATAAAGTATGTTTATATTCCATTATTAAGAAAACAAAAAGTGCCTTGATTACTCAAGGCACTTTTTTCGCACTAATAAAACTAAGATGATAGGTTTATCGCAATCTGTCCACAGATTTTACGAGTTCCTCGTCCTTTTTGATGGCTCTGTTTGCCAGAACTAAACAAACAATAGCTACAATAGGAAGAAAAATCCCAATACCCTTCTCAGAGGCTGTTTCCTCTCCGGATAAATTTAGCGAACGATACACAAATAATCCTAGTAAAATTAAGTTTAATATGATGTTCAATCTGTTCATCACAAATTGATTTTGTCTCTTTTTATAAGCCAATATAGCTCCTATTGCCAATGTAAAACTCAAACCGAATAAAGCAACATAAGTCAAATCTTCCATAAAAAACACTTGGTTTTGTCCCATTTCATCTTTCCATAAAGGAAAAATAAAAGGCAAAACTCCAGAAACGATTGCTACTAAAGCTAAATATAAGGTTTGAATTCTTTGAATCATATTTTTTGTGGTAATAGTTTGGCAAAAATAAGTTTTCTTTTTTAATTAAATGCTATTGCAAAATAAAATTTTATTCGTATTATTGCATTGTGATTGAGCTGAATCTCACCTTTTATCAATCATAATTCACACGTTATTTTCTATTACTATATCACAAAAAAATTATAATCTTTAATTTATATTAAATGTTTGACATTTCTGTATTGAAAGAAATGAAGTTGCCTGAACTTCAAGAAATCGCTAAAGTTGCCAAAATCAAGAACTTTAGAACCCTTAAAAAAGATGAATTGGTTTATCAAATACTAGATTTACAGGCTGCTAATCCTGATAAAGTTAAAGTAAAACCCGAGTCTCAATCCTTACCAGAACCGGAGGAATCTATCAAAAAGGCTCCTAGAGCAAGAGTTTCGAAACCCACTGCTACGACACCTAAAAATAGCCCTGAATCTTCGACTACGATTACTTCAGAAGAAGAGCCTCAAAAAGTTGCCAACCCTCAACAACAACATCCAAGGCAACAACCCAAAAAGAGAGATTTTCCGCAACATCACAAGCCACATACTAATAAACCTGCTCAAAACATTCAGTCTCAACCCGAAACAACCGAGCCTCAAGAAGAGCAAATCTCTGCTCCTGTAGAGCAAAATAATTCAAATCAGAAAAATCAAAAGAACAATAACCGCAATCCTAAAAAACCATCTGGTTTTCGTGATCCTGAATTTGAATTTGACGGAATCATCGAAAGCGAAGGTGTTTTGGAAATGATGCCTGATGGATATGGATTTTTGCGTTCTTCGGATTATAACTATTTAGCTTCGCCTGATGATATTTATTTATCGGCTTCACAAATTCGTTTGTTTGGTTTAAAAACGGGAGATACTGTAAAGGGTGTAGTTCGTCCTCCGAAAGAAGGAGA
>Ga0233365_1000874_pt1 | contig 13453 bp, 15 predicted proteins | sample ElkDunMinimDraft_27_FD_191535 | JGI IMG/M metagenome (GOLD analysis project Ga0233365, IMG submission 191535) | Fecal eukaryotic communites from dung pellets of Tule Elk in California, USA - Elk Dung C36 | ecosystem: Host-associated > Mammals > Digestive system > Large intestine > Fecal | place...
CCAGGTCGTGGGCTGGCTGAACGCCCACCCGGGTCCGGCCGCCGGACCACTGGGTTACCCCGGCCCGCAGTCGCCACCACAGCAGCAGTGGGGCGGCCAGCCCGATCAGGGGCAGTACCCGCCGCAGGGCCCGCCGCCTGAGCAGTACCCGGCTCCGCCGAACCAGCCGCCCGGGCAGTACCCGCCTCCCGGCCAGAACCCGCCCCCGCCGAACCCGCCCCCGGGCCAGTACCCACCGGCGGTCTGACCTCCATTCGCCGTTTCGTTGCTCGGCGGTCCGGACGCACGCCCGAGCCGCCGTCCGGCGCACCGACGCAGGGGACCGCAATGCAATCGGCCCACCGGGAGTTCTTCCCGGTGGGCCGTTGACGTTATGACGTTCTCAGGCGTTCTCGCCCAGTACCGCCTTCAGGAACGAACGCGTCCGCTCGTGTTCGGGCTGCCCCATGACCTGCGACGGTGGGCCGTCCTCGACGACGACGCCACGGTCGAACATCATCACCCGGTCGGACACGTCCCTCGCGAAACCCATCTCGTGGGTCACGATGAGCATCGTGATGTCGGTGGTGGTGGCGATGTCCTTGAGCAGGTCCAACACGTCGGCGACCAGCTCGGGGTCCAGCGCGGAGGTCACCTCGTCCAGTAGCAGGATGTCCGGGGACATCGCCAGCGACCGCGCGATGGCGACGCGCTGTTGCTGGCCGCCCGACAGCTGAGACGGGTAGTTGTCGGCCTTGTCGGACAGGCCGACCAGCTCCAACAGTTCCCGGGCCCGCTCGTGCGCCTTCTCCTTGGGGATGCCGAGTGTGTGGATCGGCGCCTCGGTGATGTTGCGCATGACCTTCATGTTGGGGAACAGGTTGAACTGCTGGAAGACCATTCCGATCTTCTTTCGCACCTGGCGCAGATGCGCCTCGTTCGCCGTGACCATTCGGTCGCCACGCTTCATGTGCGACAGCGGTTCACCCTCGACCCAGATGACGCCGTCGGTGACCTTCTCCAAGGTCATCAGCAGACGCAGGATCGTGGTTTTTCCCGAACCCGAAGGTCCGATCAGGGTCACCCGCTCGCCCGGCTGAATCGAGAAGTTCAGCCCCTGAAGAACCTCCAGGTCACCGAAACGCTTGATGACGTTTTCGAACTGCACCATGGGGGTCCCCGGCGGCAGGTCGGGAGTGGATAGTGAGAATTCTGATTCAGTTGGCAAGGCGTTTCTCCAATTTGCGCATCAGAAGGGCGATGGGGTAGCTGATCACCAGGAAGATCAAGCCCGCGATGGTGAATCCCTCGAGCGATCCCCCGTAGTGGATCCCCGCGTAGCCCTTGACCTGGGTGACCATTTCGGCGACACCGATGGCACTCAGGATCGGTACTTCTTTGAACAGCGCTATGACGTAGTTACCCAACGCCGGCGTGGATTTACGCAGTGCCTGCGGCAGCAGCACGGCGTACCACGCTCGCGGTTTCGGAAGGGACAGAGCCGTGATGGCCTCCCACTGTCCCTGGGGAATTCCGTCGATCCCCGCCCGGTAGGCCTCGGCCGTGTACGACGCGTAGTGGATGCCCAGCACGATGGCACCGGTCCACATGGCGCTTGCCGAGGTCCCGGAGATCATGAGCATCAGAGTCCACACGAACACCGCCTGTACCAGCACCGGCGTGTTTCGAATGAACTCCATGACCGCGAACAGCGGTGCGGTGACCGCCCGGGGGGCCGAGCGGTTCACGATGGCCACGAGCAGGCCCAGAACCAGCGCGATGGCCGAGGCGACAACGGTCACCAGGAGGAGGATTCTCAGACCCTCCAGCATCAGGGGAAGAAGCTCACCGGCTCGTTCCCAACTCCACGATCCCATTGGTCACCTCCTATCCGACCGCTATGGCGTCTTTGGCGCGCGGGCGGCGCGTCGCTACCGGTTCCTGACCGATGCCACGCTTGGCGCGGCGCTCCAAGAACCGCATACTCGCGGCGATCAGATAGGACAATATGAAATATATGACCAAGATCATACCGAGTTGGAACAACATTTCCTGATCTGGACGACGGCCCAGCACCTGAGCGTGGAACGTGAGGTCGGCCAGACCGACCAGTGAGACCAGCGAGCTGCCCTTGAGCAACAGGATCGCCAGCGTCGACAGCGGCGGAATCATCTCCGGCCACGCCTGCGGGATGATCACCAGGCGCATCTTCTGCCAGTAGCTGAGGTTGAGCGCGACGCATGCCTCCCACTGACCGGGGGCCACCGCGGCGATCGAGCCACGCACCACTTCGGCGGCGTAGGCGCCGTAGTTCATGCCCAGCGCCAGGATGGCCACCACCAGAACCGCGTCGAATCGCACTTCGAAGACCTGCGGCAGCACCACGACGAACCAGAACAGCTGCACCACGAGGGAGGTGCCGCGGAAGAACTCGATGATCGTGCGGGCCACCCCGCGTACCAGGAGGAGCTTCGATCCGGCCATCAAACCCAGTGAGAAGGCCACGATCAGCGCGAACAGGGCGCCGAACACCGTGGCCGACACCGTCACCGACAGTGGTACCAGGTACCCCGGCAGCGCTTCGATGACATTGTTGATGAAATCCATGACGGGCTACTTGTAATCGTCACCGCAGATACTTTCGGCGGTCATGCCCGCCGGGGGGAAGTAATCCTCGGTGAAGTGGAAGTCTTTGACGAGACCCATCCAGCGATCCTGGTCGGCGAGCAGCTTGTCCAGCTCCTCGTTGACCCGGTCACGCAGGTCGGTGTCCTTCTCCTGGAAGACCGCCGCACCGGCGCCGATCTTCTCCTCGCCGTCGATGATCGGAACGAACGGCTCGGTGACCTCGACCTCGGGATCGGCGTCGGCCTGAAGGGTCAGGTTGACCGCGGTGAGGGCGATGCCGTCAAGGCGGCCGGCCTTGAGCTCCTGCACGAGGGCGTTGAGGTTCTCCTGAGGGTTGATGCGGTCCTCGGGGATCTCCAGGGCGCGCGCGTACTCGTGTTCCGAGGTGCCCCGCATGACGCCGACGACGGCGTCGGAGTCGACAAAGGCGTCCAGGTCGGTCAGGCCGAGCGGGTTTCCGGGCAGGACCAGCAGCGCGTCCGGCATGACGTAGTCGGGGTTGGCGAACACCGCGTTCTGACAGCGTTCAGGGGTGATGAACATGCCGGCGACGACCATGTCGTGATTGGAGCCGAGCTGGTCGATGAGGTTTCCCCACTCCGTCAGCACGAATTCCAGCTGGTCGTCGGAGGCTCCGAGTCCGCGCAGCAGCTCACGGTGCACGTTGACGGATTGCCCGACGGCTTCGCCTCCCTCGGTGTAGGCGAAGGGGACCTCATCGGCGTAGGCGATGCGGATGGTCTCACCGTTTTCGATCTTCTCGAGGGTGCTACCCGCGGTTGAGGAGCAGGCGCTCAGCAGGCTGGGGGCGGCGAGGGCGCCTCCTGCGATCAAGCCTCCGCGAAACAAGTTGCGCCGGGACCAGCGCAGTTGTGCAGTCACGTCAGAAGTCCTTTCGGTTGAGTGACCATAGAAGTGGTCATTTACCCCGTTTTGGGTCCGGCACCACAACTAGAGTTTTGTAACCGTAGATCTTAACCGCGAATGTATGTTTGTCGACAATATGATCATTGACGTTCAATAACGATACGGCCAGCGACCGTCCGATAGCCGGACAGCGCGCGTGGCAACATCCAGACCTCCGGTACTTTTCAACGTATCGGTTCACTAGTGGCCTCATGGCCCATTTCTCAACAGCACATACAGGAGGTTTCGCAGGTGACGCAGCAAGCGCCCCCACGAACGACCCGGGCCTCTGGTATCCGACTTGAGCCGGTTCTGCGGGCATCGACGGTCGATCTGATCGCCGAGCGGATAAGAGAGGCGATCCTGGACGGCACGCTGCCTCCGGGAGCGCCATTGGGTGAGGCGGAGATGGCTCACCAACTCGGCGTCAGCCGCGGACCGCTGCGTGAAGGGATGCAACGCCTGGTGCAGGAGGGACTGCTCACCACGGTTCGCCGCCGTGGACTCGGAGTGGTCACCATGTCGGTCGACGATGTCGCCGACGTGTACATGGCACGTGCCTCAGTCGAGCGCGCCGCCTCCCGCCAGCTGCTTCGCGCCGATCAACGACATATCAAACAGACGGTCAAACTGCTCACCGCCGAACTGCGCCGCATGACTCGCGCGACAGCCAAGGGCGCGGCCCGGCAACTGGGAGACAGTGACCTGGCGTTTCACCGCACGATGGTGGACGCCGCGGGCAGCCCCCGGCTGAGTCGGTCCATCCGGACCCTGCTGGTGGAGACCCGACTGTGCACTTTCTCCATTCACGATTCACTCGAAGTGCGGGCCGACCTGGCCGACAAGCACGAGTTGCTCGTCGGAGCGTTGGCCGACCGTGACGAACCTCGACTGGCCGCGCAGCTGGACGCCCACATGGCCGATGCCGTGGAGTGGCTGACCGGCGGTTCGACGCGAGCCGAGAAGTTCGAGACGTTCGCGGCGCCGACGCCGGACAGTCCTCAACCGTTGGACCCGTTGGACCTGCCCGACGGTCTCTAGACCGAGGGTCGAGGTTCGGCGAGAGCACTCGCCTGATCGCCGGCGAACCACGCGGCGATCGACAACCGGAAACAAGCCCAGCCGATCTGATCTCGGCTGGGCTCTGGTTCAGATGTGATGAGCTGTGGTTCGACGTCTCATTCTCGGCCGCCCGTGTCGGGCCGCCGTCCCCCGCCGAACCGCGTCGGCGTCAGTCCACGACAGACACTGATCCGGACCACTGGTGACCGGTGGTGCCGTTGAGTCAGTTGTTGAGGCCCACGGTGGTCATTCGCTCCGAATGCGCCTGCATGAGCCGTTTGATCAGTTCACCGACCTTTGCCAGGTCGCCGGTGCCCTCGACGATCAGCATCGTCAGCGAATCGTGTTCGGCCGCGACCCGCTGTGCCTGGCTCAGCGCCTCTCCCACCAGGCGCCGCGCCCACAGTGCCAACCGGTTCGTGATGGCCGGATTGTCGGCGATCGCGGCCTTGATCTCGGTCACGGCGAACTCGGAATGGTCGTCGTTGTGCAGCACTTCCAGCGCCAGTTCGCGGTCGACCGGATCCAGCAACGTGGCCACCTCGCGAAAGAAGTCGTCAGCGATGCCGTCGCCGACGTATACTTTGACGAGGCTCTCCAGCCAGTTTCGGGGAGCGGTAGAGTCGTGGAAATCGTCTATGACCTGTACGAAAGGCTTCATCGCCTCTTGCGGGTCGGCGCCCAACTCAGTGATTCGCGCCACCAGACGCTGGTAGTTGCGCATTTCCGCGGCGGCCATGATAGACAATTGAGCACGGCGCCGCAGGTCAGGAGCCAGTCGAGCATCGATTGACTGCCGATCGAATGCTACGAGTTCCCCGTAAGCGAGCATCCCGAGCAGGTCGACGACCGATTCTTTTGCCGGTGAATGCGGGTGAGTTGGCATACGCGGCAGGCTACCGGTACCGAGTAGGCACGACCACGGCGCGTACCATTGACAACGTATGCATGATGAGGCTTCGCGACAGAACGAAGCCGCGAAATAGGGATAATACACTGCAACGCGACACTAGTGACGAGGTGCTGAAGCCGGATCTCGGCGCGCACTCGTCCGAATCAACCGCGCCTCCGCCGGTACGCCCCGATAGCCCGTCCTTCGAAGACCTGGGTGTTCGTACCGAGACCGTTGAGGCCCTTAGCGCGATAGGCATCGTTCAAGCCTTCGCCATCCAGGAATACGCGATTCCGATCGCCATGCGCGGCAATGACATCATCGGCCGGGCGCCCACCGGCACCGGCAAGACCCTCGGCTTCGGTATACCGATCCTCGAACGCGTCACCGGGCCCTCCGAAGGCACCGATGGCCGTCCCCAGGCTCTCGTCGTCGTTCCGACACGTGAACTGGGACTCCAGGTTTGTCGAGACATCGAGGCCGCGGGCGCGACCCGAGGCATTCGGGTTCTGCCGGTTTACGGCGGACGCGCCTATGAGCCCCAGGTCGAGGCACTGCGCAACGGTGTCGAGATCGTCGTGGGTACTCCGGGACGACTGCTGGACCTGCTGAAGAGCAAGAAGCTGCGCCTGGATGCCGTTCACACGGCCGTCCTCGATGAGGCCGACCGCATGTTGGACCTCGGATTCGCCGAAGACGTCGAGAAGCTGCTGAACTCGCTGCCCGAGCAGCGTCAGACCATGCTGTTCTCGGCAACGATGCCCGACGGGATCGTGGCGCTGTCGCGTCGCTTTCTGCGTCAACCGATGACCATTCACGCCGAAGTGGCGACCGACTCGGGGTTGAGCGCTCAGACTCGCCAGCTGGCGTATCTGACGCACTCGCTCAACAAGATCGAGGTGTTGGCCCGCATCCTGCAAGCGCGGGAACGCGGGTTGACGATCGTCTTCTCCCGCACCAAGCGTCACACTCAGCGCGTCGCCGACGAGCTGGAGTTCCGCGGGTTCGCGGTGGCGGCGGTCCACGGTGACCTGGGACAGAACGCCCGGGAACGGTCATTGCGGGCATTCCGCGCCGGAAAGGTCGACGTCCTGGTCGCCACCGATGTGGCGGCGCGCGGGCTGGACGTTCAGGACGTCACCCACGTCATCAACTACGACAGTCCCGAGGACTCCGAGACCTACGTGCACCGCATCGGGCGCACCGGTCGAGCGGGGGCGTCGGGTGTGGCCGTGACCTTCGTGAGCTGGGAGGACATGCCGCGCTGGAAGATCATCTCCAAGACCTTGGAGCTTGATCTGTCCGAGCCGGCCGAGACCTACCACACCTCGGATCACCTCTATGCCGACCTGAACATCCCGACCGACGCACCGGCGAGTCTGCCGTCGACGGATCGGACCCGTGCGGGTCTGTCCGCCGAGGCCGACATCGACATCGAGGGCGCCAAGCGCACGAGTGGTCGTCGCCGGACCGCCGGGAAGCCGAGCAGCCGGGGAACGAGTGGTCGCAACCGCGCGGCCAAGCCCGGTGGTTCTGGTTCCGGCGAGACCGAGTCGGCTCGGGCTCCCAGGCAGCGCCGACGCACTCGTGGCGGACAGGACAAGCAGGAGACGCCCAGCACACCGAAGCAGTCGGAGGGTTCCGACTCGGCCAGTGGCAGCACCGCGAAGAGCTCCGGCGATGGCGCACCGCGACGTCGTCGGCGCCGACGCGCTCCCCGTAACGACAACGATTGATACCGTCGCTGATATGAGCGATCGGGAGTACACCGGGCCTCCCCCGACCCTGCCACCTCCAACCGGGTGGCGGGTCGATGAGGTGATCAGCGTGGCAGCGCCTCGAAAACTGCCCACTCAGGATCGAGAGGCGATACACGCGCAGCGCCTTCGCGCCCGGACGATCACCCAGGGCATGGGCATTCTGTTCGCCAGTCTCATGTTCGTGGTCCTGCTGGTGGTTCTCATACGCGCACTGTGATGACGGCTTGGTCGGCCTGGCACCCATCCGTCGAACGTTTAGGGCGGGTCGCCGGGCGGGCACCCGACGGGCATTCGCTCTTGGTGGCCGGGCCTTCCGGTGACGTGATGCGGATGTCGGAACAGGCGTAGACCAACCAAGCCGTCGATGAACGGTTACTGCTTCTCGGGGGTTCCCCAGACGACTTCGGCACCGCTGTGCCCGGACTGGTAGGTCACCCAACCGGCCGCGCCCGAACCGCCGAGGATCAGGATCGCGAGAACGACCATCACCAGGCGTCGGCCCTTGGCCGCCGGGTCGGAGGCACTGGGCGGTGGAGGCGGAGTCTCGCCGTCACCGGTGGGCGCGGGTGGCGCGGAGTCGCCGGCGCGCTCAAGCGCGGCACGACGGCCTCGTTCCAGCGCGCCGAACAACCACAGCAGCGGCGAGATGGCCGGCACCACCCACACGGCGATATCGCCGTAGTAGAGGTGGTCGGCCAGCAGGTTCTCGAAGACGCTGGTGTCGGCGCCAGCGGCGGCGATCATCTCGACGTGCTGGTCGTAGAAGACGTGTCCGCTGTACCAGCCGCCGATCACCGATGCCGGGGCGATGAAGCTCAACAACATGACGAGCCACCCGATCCGACGCCGCAACGGCGGGATGAACAGGTAGAGCGTCACAAAGAGTATGAGCGCGGGAACCAGAACCACTGGCAAGTGGATCATCAAGGGGTGAATGGGTAGACCCATGAATTCGGTCATGGCGACCATTGAACACGAACGATGCATCAACGGCTGCCCGGCGACGTGGTTTCAGCCTGACGGTGGGGGTGCCGCCGTGGCGCGCGATGGGTGCGAGGGGCCGATTCCGGTGTCCCTCGACGACCGAACCGCCTCGTCAACCCGCTGATCACGCCACGCAGACGGCCGATGACGTGGCACGTGGGCGTGTTCACCAAATCCACCGGTCGGTTTTCTTGACTCATTCCAGAAAACATGATTCGGTATATGAGTGGATTCCGAACAGCTACTCAGGCAACACGGTCTTCGTGTCACCAGACAACGTCTAGCCGTGTTGGCGGTCCTCGACGAGGGTGGGCACCCCACCGTCGACGAGATCGTCCGCCGTGCGCGCAACCGAGTAGGTTCACTGTCCACACAGGCGGCATACAACGTTCTCACCGCACTCCACGACGCCGGACTCGCTCGCCGTATCGAGCCGTCGGGAAGCCACGCCAGGTTCGAATCCAGGACCGGTGACAATCACCATCACGTGGTGTGTCGCCAGTGCGGAACCGTTGAGGACGTCGACTGCGCGGTGGGCAATGTGCCGTGCCTCGACGCCGCCGTCGATCACGGTTTCGTCATCGACGAAGCCGAAGTCACCTATTGGGGTGTCTGCCCGGGCTGTCAGTTATCACGGTGACCGCAGCGGTCACACCAGCCAGGTGCCAATACGACTCACAACCGACAGCCGCGGATCCGGCGACCGTCGGGCGGAATCCCCTACCCGTTTCACACCCAACCGTCTCATCAGGAGGTTAGTCTCCATGGCCGACAAGACCACTCCGACATCGACGACCGAAACCGGCTCACCGGCCCCCAGTGACGCGTTCTCTCTGTCAGTTGGCACCGACGGACCGCTTCTGCTGCACGATCACCACTTCATCGCGCAGATGGCGCACTTCAATCGTGAGCGGGTTCCCGAGCGCAACGTGCACGCCAAGGGCGGTGGCGCCTTCGGTGAGTTCGTGACCACGGAGGACGTCAGTCAGTACACCAAGGCGGCGCTGTTCCAGCCGGGAGCCAAGAGCGAGACCCTGCTGCGGTTCTCGACGGTGGCGGGTGAGCAGGGTTCGGCCGACACCGCACGCGACCCGCGCGGATTCGCGCTGAAGTTCTACACCAGCGAGGGCAACTACGACCTCGTCGGGAACAACACCCCGGTCTTCTTCATCCGAGACCCCATGAAGTTTCCGCACTTCATCCGGTCGCAGAAGCGGCTGGCCGACTCGGGTCTGCGCGACAACAACATGCAGTGGGACTTCTGGACGCTCAACCCGGAATCGGCTCACCAGGTGACCTGGCTGTTCGGTGACCGGGGCACGCCGAAGACCTGGCGGCACATGAACGGATACGGCTCGCACACCTACATGTGGGTCAACGCCGCCGGTGAGAAGTTCTGGGTCAAGTACCACTTCAAGACCGACCAGGGCATCGAGACCTTCACCGCCGACGAGGCGGCCCAGGTCGCGGCCTCCGATTTGGACTTCCACCGTCGGGACCTGTTCAACGCGATCAACGCCGGCGAGCACCCGTCGTGGACGCTGTACGTCCAGGTGATGCCGTACGCCGACGCCGCCGATTACCGGTTCAACCCGTTCGACCTGACCAAGGTCTGGCCGCACGGCGACTACCCGCTGATCAAGGTCGGCTCGCTGCGCCTGAACCGCAACCCGGAGAACTTCTTCGCCCAGATCGAGCAGGCCGCGTTCGAACCGAGCGCACTGGTTCCGGGCATCGGGGTCTCCCCGGACAAGATGCTGCTGGGGCGCATGTTCGCCTATGCCGACACCCACCGCTACCGGATCGGAGCCAACTACCTCCAGTTGCCGGTCAACCAGCCGAAGGTGCCGGTCAACTCCTACACCTTCGACGGCGCGATGAGGTTCGACTACTCGCCGGGACAGCCGGTCTACTCCCCCAACTCGGTGGGCGGCCCGGCCGTCGACGAGGCGGCGGGCGCCGACCACGGCTGGCACTCCGACGGTGAGATGGTCCGCGCCGCTTACGCGCTGCGGTCCGAGGACGACGACTTCGGGCAGGCCGGCACGCTGGTTCGGCAGGTGCTCGACGAGGCGGCTCGTCAACGACTGGCCGCCAACGTCGCCGGGGCTCTGTCGGGCGGCGTCAGCCAGCCGATCCTGAGTCGGGCGCTGGACTACTGGCGCAGCGTCGACAAGGACCTGGGCGACCGGATCGCCTCGCTGCTCTGACGGCGACCGTTCTGAGGACATGGGTCGGCCCTGGCCGGGATGGATTCCCGGCCGGGGCCGACCGCCGAGAATCAAGCGCTGTGCACCGTCGCGCGTTCGATAGTGTGAGCAAACTGTTATTCGCTCCGGCTCGGCCGGGCGGTTAGGATCGAGCCCATGGGTTTGTTGCGATGGATGCGCGGAGGCGACGAGAACAACGACGCCAGCGTTGCCGGGATGTCCACCGGCTTGGCGGAGATCGAGGCGATCTTTACGCCCTCCAAGCGCAAGCAGACTGAGCTGATCGAGGAACAGAGCATCTCGCGTTTCGACGCTGAGACCGGTCAGCCGCTGAACATGATCGACCTCGACGGCGGCACCGCGTTGGTGCACTCATCGGGTCAGGTATTGATCGACGTAGCCGATGACGGCTTCGGCGATGAGCTGGACGGCGATGGCGGCCAACAGGAGGCCGGCGATGCGAGTCAGTACTTCGATGCCGCCACGCTTGATAAGCCGAACGATGATTGACGAGAAGCGCATCACCAGGTAGATGACGAGGTGGACGCCTAGAATGGCGCCGGCCACCGCTCCGTATCCCGCAGGTCCCTCGGCCCGTTCGACGAACAGGATCACCGCGACGATGGCGCCCGGTCCCGCCAGCAACGGGGTTCCCAGTGGAACCAGGGCGATGTTGGAGCTGTTCTGCTGGCTGGGGTCGTCGGCTTTACCGGTCAACAGTTCCAATGCCACCAGCAGCAACAGCAGTCCACCGGCGGCCTGTAGTGCGGGCAGTTCGATGCCCAGATAACTGATGATCTGTTGCCCGGCGACCGCGAACAGCGAGATCACGCCCAACGACAGCACGGTCGCCTGGAAGGCGGCCTTGTTGCTGGCCTTGCGGTCCATGGCGCCGGTCAGCGCCAGGAAGATCGGGACGATGCCGGGTGGGTCCATGATCACGAACAGCGTCACGAACGCCTCACCGATCAACCCGAATCCACCCACAGTCGGTGAGCATTCCACTCCGCATGGTCATGACCGGTCACGGCGCGACCGGACGTGGCGGGTTTCAGTTCTGGCCGGGAATGTGCTTGATCGGAATGGGCTGCCCGTCCAACGGGGGTATCCCCAGTTTCATGCCGTTGATGTCGTACCAGGTGCCGTCGGGATCGAAGAAGGCCACATCGTGGTAGGTGAAGAACGGCTTGGTCTCGAAGTCGACGAATCCGGTTGGTTGGAGAGCCGACGTGCCGTCCAGCGGCAGCCACACCCATTCGCCCGGGTCGGTCTCGGTGGGTTCGGTGGGCTGAACGTAGCCCATCGCCTGGTGACCGTCGGGACCCACCACAACATCCATCAGGGACAGTTCACTGAAGCAGGCGGCGGAGTAGTCGAGGTAGATGTCGTCGGACACGGTCGCCGCGGCCAGACACATGTCGTCGGGGTTTGTCCCCGGCACGGTGATCAGCACCCGGTTGCTCGCGATGCTCTTGATCAACGTCGCCCCGGCAGGGAGTCCGTACTCGGTCTGCTGCAACGCTGCGGAAGTCCCCGTGAAGGACCACAGCCAGGTGGTGGAGTCGGGGACATTCAGATCGGAGTCCTCGGCGCCGGAAGCGGCCGACTCAATCCACACTGCCGTGTTGGTCATGCCACCGATTCGAGCCTGGGCGGGCACCTCGATCCCTCCCCTGGCGTAGACGTTCGACTCGGAGGTGACGACGAAGGCCTGAGCGGTGGTCGGCTCGTCAGAGCCGATCAACTCCACCGCGACCGCGTCACCGCGCTCGCTGGTGTGGACGAGGACTTGGTCGCCGCTGCCCAGATCGGTGTTCTCACCGTCGAATCCGATGTATCGCGCGACCTGGTCGGATGAATCCTCAGTGGATGAACCGGTGACGACCCAGCCGCCGTGCACCTCGACGGCGGTATCGGCCACCGCGAGTTCGGTGGAGTACAGGTCCCCGGCGCCGGTCAGGATGTCGCCGTTGGTGCTCAGGACGCTGAACTCGCCCAGTTCGGCGGCGGCGTCGGCGAGGACGGCGGCGTCGTCGATCTGCCACCAGTCGAACTTGATCGCCGACCAGGACGTGATTCCGGCGAGTACGAGCAGACAACTGCACGCGGCGGCGGTGATCTTCTGCCGTCGACGGACCCGGCGGGCGCGACCGATGACGACGTCGGCGAGGTCGGGAGCCTGCGGCAACCCGTCGACCCGAGCGGACAGCTCATCGCGCAGCGTCTCTTCCAGGTCCTTGATCATTTCGCCGGGCCGTCCACAGGCGAAATTATGTCAGTCTTGCTGACCAGGCCATCCGCCGCCATCTTGGCGCGAAGATTACCGAGCGCGCGCGATGTCTGACTCTTGATGGTTCCCGGCGAGACGCCAAGGATGCTGGCACTGTCGGCCTCACTGAGGTCTTCGTAGAACCGAAGCACCAGGACGGCGCGTTGCCGCTTGGGCAATGCCAGGATGTATCGCCACATGAGATCGCGCTGGAGGGTCTGTTCGGAGTGGTCGGGGGCGGTGCGCTGCTCGGGGATGATGTCGGTGGGGCGCTCAGAGGACGAGCGGCGTCGCCACCAACTGGCGTTGGTGTTGTAGAGCACCCGGCGGGCGTACGCCTCGACGGAGTCGATCTCGCCGATGCGTCGCCATGCCAGGTAGGTCTTCGTCAGTGCGGATTGCACCAGGTCCTCCGCGGTCGCCCAATTACCGGTGAGTAGGTAGGCAGCACGAAGCAAGGCTCCAGACCTCGCCGCGACGAACTCGCGGAACTGGATCTCGATGGGTTCTTCTGCCTTACTCACACAGCACCTACTGTGTTCACCTTCCATGACGCGGCGACGTCGGATCCTGGTTGCATATGCCGACCGAAGGGGTGGTCAGTCCAGTCGCCACAGAATACGCAGTAGGGTCCAGTCGTGGCGTCCGGGATCGGACGAAGAATGCAAATCGGCGAATATTTCAGATGGCTGAAATGCTTTGGCCGCAGCGATACCACCGGTGGAGTACCTGCAAGAGACGCCCGGCGGGCGATGCGGGCACT
>Ga0233365_1000876_pt1 | contig 13432 bp, 10 predicted proteins | sample ElkDunMinimDraft_27_FD_191535 | JGI IMG/M metagenome (GOLD analysis project Ga0233365, IMG submission 191535) | Fecal eukaryotic communites from dung pellets of Tule Elk in California, USA - Elk Dung C36 | ecosystem: Host-associated > Mammals > Digestive system > Large intestine > Fecal | place...
CGCCGTCGCGATGCGGCTCGGCCACAACGGTGCCCGACCGCAGTCGTCACAAACCGTCGAGGAACGGCGGCTACACCTCGGCGTCGGAATCCTGGCTGTTGGAGTCCTCGGTCGAATTCTCCGCGGATTCGGTCTCGGTTGTCGGCGCCGGATAGGGGAGTTCGTCGGCCAGTCGCAGGGCGCCCTGCACCAGCGGCAGGGCGTGCAGCACCGCGCAGCCCTCGCCGATGTCCATGCCCGGCCCGATCGACTTGGCCATGCCCACCTGCCCGGCCACCTTCTCCACCACCGGGTGAGGCGACCGATCGGGTGCGTAGCACCACTTCGGAGCACCCAGCGAGAAGTCCCGGGCCGCCAACGCGGCCGAGGCGGCCACCGGTCCGTCGAACAACACCGGGGTGCGGCGAAGTCCCGCCGCCACGATCACTCCGGTCATGGTCGCGACGACCGCGCCGCCGAACTCCGACAGGGTGGTGCGCGCGTTGCGAGCGGCACCGTTGGCGCGAGCGAACGCGTCACGGGTCGCCGCGATCCGGCGCATCCAGACGTTGTCGTCGATGAACCCGCCGGGCAGCTGGATTCGCGGTGACAGTTCCACCGCCGAGGTGCGCGTCATGTGTGCGGTGACGGCGACCGCGGCGGCGATGGCACCGGGGCCGAACCCGGCCAGTACCAGAAGGTCGGCACCCGAATCGATGCTCGCGTCGGCGGTCTCTCGCCCCAGGGCGATGGCTTCGGCGTACTGCTCCTCGGTCAGGACCGGACCGTCTTCGGCGGCCGGAGTCGTCTCGGTCTCGACGCGTCGCACGGTGACGCCGGCGTCGGTGGCCAGCTGATCGAGCAGGGTTCGGTGGTCGGCGAGGGCGGAGTCGTCCGTGTCGTCACCGGCGGTGAAACCGCCGCTGGTCGATCCGGACACGAAGATCGCTTCGACCTGTTTGAAGGGGGTCGGTTCGGCGGTGGCCTGAACTCGGCCCGCCCAGGACACCACGTTCGTCAGTGACCCCAGTCCGCTGCCTGGCAGCAGCGCCGAGGTCAGCCGATTGGTCGCCCGTGTGGCGTAGGCGGCATCCGGGAATGGGACTTTGACCTTGTCCAGCACCGTGGTGGGGCTTACATCGCTCACGTTGCAAACCATAATCCGCGCGTTTGCGGCCTCCTTAGCTGACCCACCCGCCGACGAAATCCGGCAAGGCATCATGGGGGTGTGGATCAATCCGTGAGGTTTGTCAAGGGGCATGGCACCGGCAACGACTTCGTGATCGTCGCCGATTTCGACAACGATCGGCCGTTGAGTGCCGCGGCGATCGCGCGTCTGTGCGACCGCCGACGCGGCGTGGGAGGTGACGGCCTGCTTCGGGTGGTGAGAGCGGCCAAACACCCCGATGGGGTCGGCCAGGCCACCGCCGCCGAGTGGTTCATGGACTACTACAACGCCGACGGCAGCGTCGCCGAGATGTGCGGTAACGGTGTTCGCGTCTTCGTGAGGTATCTCGTCGCCGAGGCATTGGTCGATGAGAACCAGGTACCGGTGGCCACCCGCGCCGGAGTCCGCGACGTTCTCATCGACGGGGACCAGTTCAGCGTCGACATGGGCGCCGCCGTGGTCCTGGGCACGTCCACCGTCGACGTCGACGGTGAAGTCCTGACCGGTCGCCACATCTCGATGGGCAACCCCCACCTCGTGTGCCGGGTGTCCGACCCGGCCGACTACGACCTGATGACGCAGCCGACGTTCGACACCGAACTCTTCCCGACCGGGGTCAACGTCGAACTGGTCAGTCCCACCGACACCGGGGTACGAATGCGGGTTCACGAGCGGGGAGTCGGCGAGACCGAATCCTGCGGAACCGGAGCCTGCGCCGCGGCCGTCGAGGCGCTCGGCGGACCCGGTACCTGCACCGTCGACGTCCCGGGTGGACGGTTGACGGTTACCGTCACCGAGGAGACCGTCATGTTGACCGGACCGGCGGTTCTGGTGGCCGAGGGTCACACGCTGGTCTGACCGTCGAGTCAGACCAGCGATTCAGGCGGTCAGGCGGTGGTGCCGTTTCCGTTGCCGTTCTGCGGCGGACGCAGCACGTCCTTGACCGCCTGCGCCACGGCCGGCGCCACATGAGGGTCGAACACGCTGGGAACGATGAACGACGGGTTCGCCTTGTCCTCGCCGACCACACCGGCGATCGCGCTGGCCGCCGCCAACGCGGCTTCATCGCTCCAGTTGGTGGCCTGCGCGTCCAGCATTCCCCGGAACACACCCGGGAAGGCGAGCACGTTGTTGATCTGGTTGGGCTGGTCGCTGCGGCCGGTCGCCACGATCGCGGCGTGCTCGGCGGCCTCGCGCGGGTCGATCTCGGGGTCCGGGTTGGCCAGCGCGAACACCACCGGGTCCTTGGCCATCGTGGCGACGTCCGCGCCGGTGAGGATGTTGGGGGCGCTCACCCCGATGAACACGTCCGAACCGGCCACGGCCTGGGCCAGCGTTCCGGAGAAGTTGTCCTTGTTCGTGCATTCGGTGAGCGTGCGCCACGCCGGTGACAGCCCGGCCATTCCCCGGTGCAGCGCGCCGGGACGGTCGCAGGCGATGACGTCGCCGACCCCGGACTTCAACAGCAGGTTCATGATGGCGGTTCCGGCGGCCCCGGCGCCCGAGACGGTGACGCGCACGTCCGACAGTTCCTTGCCGACGACGTGCAGCGCGTTCTGCAACGCCGCCAGCACCACGATCGCGGTGCCGTGCTGATCGTCGTGGAAGACCGGGATGTTGAGGCGCTCCCGCAGCCGGGCTTCGATCTCGAAGCAGCGAGGCGCGGCGATGTCCTCAAGGTTGATGCCGCCGTAAACCGGCGCGATGGCGGTGACGATGTCGACGATCTCGTCGGTGTCCTGAGTGTCGAGGCAGACCGGCCAGGCGTCGACTCCGGCGAACTTCTTGAACAGCGCCGCCTTGCCCTCCATGACCGGTAGGGCGGCCTCGGGGCCGAGGTTGCCCAGACCCAGGACGGCCGAGCCGTCGGTCACCACGGCGACGGTGTTGCGCTTGATGGTCAGGCGACGGGCGTCGTCGGGGTTTTCGGCGATGGCCTGGCAGACCCGTGCGACACCCGGGGTGTAGGCCATCGACAGCTCGTCACGGTTGCGCAGCGACACCTTCGGCGTCACCTCGATCTTGCCGCCCAGGTGCAACAGGAACGTCCGGTCGGAGACCTTGCGGACCTTCACACCCTCCAATTCGGAGAGCACTGTGGTGATTCCCTCGGCGTGAGCGGAATCGGAGGTGTCGCAGGTCAGGTCCACCACGACTCGGCGATGGTCGGAGGAGACGACGTCCAGGGCGGTGACGATGGCTCCGGCCTCACCGACCGCCGTGGTCACCCTGCCGATGGCTCCCGCATCGGCGACCAGCGCCAGCCGCACTGTGATTGAGAACCCCGCGCTGGGCAATTTGGCGATCGACATATGAATTGCTACTCCTCACGACCATGTGGCGTTGATGTCAATTGGGGCGGTGATCATGACGCCGGCCTCACCGTAGCCACCAATTGTGCTCGACGATTCCATCACCATCACCTGTGGCGTCACGCCGGGACCCCATTGACTTGTAACCCGGCTGGTTTTTCGCTGCCCGGGCGGGTTCGGAACGTCGTCGGAGGTGCCTGCCGGCGATCCGGCGCGCGCCGTCGCTGATCAGGCGTCGGCCTCAACGCATCCGAGCCACACTCACCTCGGGGAGCTCGCGCCCGGATCGCCCGAACGCGGTTGGTGAGGTACGCACGATACCCATGTGCGAAATCCGGCGCGACGTGTCAGGCTTGGCGGGATGCAGTCAAACACCGACACCACCTTCGACGGCGAGCAGATCGACCTCGCCGAGCGACACGCACTCCGCCGCGTAGCGGGGTTGTCGACGGAGCTCACCGACGTCACCGAGGTCGAGTACCGCCAGCTGCGGCTGGAGCGGGTCGTCCTGGTCGGCGTGTGGGCTGGTGGCACTCTCACCGAAGCCGAGAACTCCCTGACGGAACTGGCCGCGCTCGCCGAGACCGCCGGTTCACAGATTCTTGACGGCCTGATCCAGCGCCGGTCCCACATCGATCCCGCGACGTTCGTCGGGCGAGGCAAGGTCACCGAGCTGTCTGACGCGGTCGCCGCCAGCGGCGCCGACACCGTCATCTGCGACGGTGAGCTGTCGCCCAGCCAGTTGCGCAACCTCGAGCAGGAGATCGGGGTCAAGGTCATCGACCGCACGGCGCTGATTCTCGACATCTTCGCCCAGCACGCCAAGAGCCGTGAGGGCAAGGCGCAGGTCGAACTGGCTCAGTTGGAGTACCTGGTTCCCCGACTGCGTGGTTGGGGCGAGACCTTGTCCCGGCAGGCCGGTGGTCGCGCCGGTGGCCAGGGTGGTGGTGTGGGTCTGCGTGGCCCCGGTGAGACCAAGTTGGAGACCGACCGTCGTCGGATTCGCACCCGGATCGCTCGGTTGCGGCGTGAGATCGCGGGGATGCGCGCGGCTCGCGACACCAAGCGCTCGTCCCGGCAGCGCCACGGGGTGCCCTCGGTGGCCATCGCCGGTTACACCAACGCCGGCAAGTCCAGCCTGCTCAACCGGTTGACCGGTGCCGGTGTACTGGTCGAGGACGCGTTGTTCGCGACGCTGGACCCGACAACCCGGCGGTCTCGTACCGCCGACGGCCGCGAGTACACCCTCTCGGACACGGTCGGTTTCGTCGCTCATCTTCCTCACCAGCTGGTGGACGCGTTTCGGTCTACCTTGGAAGAGGTTGCCGACGCGGATCTGATCGTGCACGTCATCGACGGCAGTCACCCGGACCCGGGCGCCCAGGTGCGCGCCGTCCGTCAGGTCCTCTCCGACATCGGTGCCGATTCCCTCCCGGAACTGTTGGTGGTCAACAAGGTCGACACCGCCGATCCCGAGATGCTGCTTCGGTTGCGCAACGAGTTGCCGGAGGCGTTGTTCGTCTCGGCGCACACCGGCGAGGGCATGGACAAGCTTCGGCAGGTGATCGAGCAGGAGCTGCCACGTCCCGGCGTCGCGATGCGGGTGCTCATCCCATATGTGCGCGGTGACCTCGTCGCCCGGGTTCGCACCCGAGGTGAGGTGCTTCAGTCCGAACACCAGGCTGACGGTACGTTCATGGACGTTCACGTCGAGCCCGCGTTGGCCGCTGAATTGGAGCCGTTCGTCGTCGACGAGTCGTGACGAATCGATGTCACGGCGTGAACGCGAGCCGGTAGGCGCACAGACCTTGACAGGTAATGCGAGACTTGGCCGGTGCAGGATGGTGGAATGACGGGCATCACTGCCCGGTCGGTGGCCGCTGCGGTTATCGCCGGGGTGGTTATCGCCGGAGTGATGCCGGTGACGGCTGCGGCCGAGGACCCCGAACCGGGGGAGAAACTCTGTGAAGTCACTGAGCCCGCGCTCGGTGAACTATCCGGACTGGCTGCCGCACCCGATGGTGGTTACTACGCCGTCAGTGACGGGACCACCGATCAACAGACCCTGGACGTGTTCCAGCTCGATGATCAGTGCAACGTCACCAACGTCCTGAACTTCTACTCCATCAATCCGCGTGACCCCGAGGACCTGGCTGTCGACGCCAACGGCATGGTCTGGGTCGCCGACATCGGTGACAATCTCGCGGAGCGTCCAACAGCCGCGATCCACCAGGTCGACGCGTTCGGCAACGGGATGACCTTCCGGTTCACCTACCCGGACGGGCCGCGGGACGCCGAGGCGCTGCTGCTTCAGCCCGACGGCATTCCCATCTTCGTCTCCAAAGGACTCGGCGAGTCGACGCTGTACCGGGCGACCGGGCCACTCGACGTCAACAACCCCGACGGTGGACAGCTCGAGAACGTCGGAACGATCACGATCAATGCCACCGAGACTCCGGGGGGGCCGTCCGAGATCAACGGCATTCCGCTGGGCGCGGTCCCATCGGTGATGATCACCGGTGGCGCGGTGTCTCCGGAGGGCGACCGGGTGGTGCTGCGCACCTACACCGACGCCTACGAGTGGGAGGTCACCGACGGCGACATAGTCGGCGCGATCACCGAGACCGATCCGGTGATCACTCCACTGCCCGATGAGCCCCAGGGTGAGGCGATCACGTTCGCCTCCGACGGCACGTACGTGACCGCGTCCGAGGGTGTGTTCACCGCCGACGGCGCGTTCGTCAATCCGGGACTCTGGAAGTACGAGCCGGTCGCCGCCGGCAGCGAGGACGACGATGATGAGGCCGCAGCGGCCGAGAGTGAGGGGCCGCAGCGCGGTTTCGTCGACGGGGTCATCGACACCCTCGGCATCAACGGCATTCTGTGGGTGATCGCGGGCATTGGGGTCATCGGCTTGGCGATGTTCCTATACGGCGGGCACGTGATTCTGCGGGCTCGCCGCAATCGTAAGGCCGCCGATGAGGCCGAGGCCGAGGGGCATCACCGCGATGACCGACCCCCCGGGGGAGACCCCCGAGATGACCGATGGCCCGACTCCGAGCGTGACCATTACGGTCGGTATGAGGAGCCGGGCTACGACGATCGGCGCGATCACTATCGTGACGAGCCACCGGGTCCGGGCCGGGGCTATTCGGAGCCTCACCGGTATCCCGATGACGGTTTGTCGGGCGGACGCCTGTTCGATCCGGTGAGCCGAGACGACGACGAGTTCCAGGAGTGGCCGAATCGGGGTGCTCGACCGAATCGGCACGGCGGTGACGGCGGTACGGTGTACGGCCGGGACGATCGTGATGGCGGCGGTACGGTGTACGGCGGTGGCGGGCGTCGGTGACGTCGGGTGATCAGATCCGGCGCATGACGGCGACGACTCGACCCAGGATCTCGGCGTTCTCCGCGGGAATCGGATCGTACAACGGGTTGGCGGGCAGTAGCTCGACCTTGTTGTCGCGTCGCTTGAACGTCTTGACCGTGGCCTCGTCACCGATCATGGCGGCGACGATCTCACCGCTGTGAGCCTCGGGCTGTTGCCTGACGACCACCCAGTCCCCATCGGTGATGGCGGCCTCGATCATCGAGTCGCCCTTGACCTTCAACAGGAACAGGTTGCCCTCTCCGACGAACTCCGAGGGCAGCGGCAGCATCTCCTCAACCCGTTCCTCGGCAAGGATCGGAGCTCCGGCGGCGATCTCTCCCAGGACCGGAACGTACCGGGGCGGCCGGCGCAGCGAATCAACGGCGTGCAGTGGCCGAATGTCGACCGCACGTGGTCGACGGGGGTCCTTGCGGAGGAAGCCTTTGCGCTGTAGTTGGTTCAGCTGGTAGGCGACGCTGGAGGCAGATGCCAGGCCGACCACCGCTCCGATCTCGCGGACACTGGGGGCGTATCCTCGTTCCGCTACCGACTCACGAATGCAGGCCAGTATCTTGCGTTGCCGTTCACTGAGGGCGGCTTCCGAAATGTCTGATTCATCGTTGACGGTGTGGGGAACATGTGACTGGGCCCGGGTAGTGGCCACGCTTCCTCCTTGCCTGCCGACGGTGTCGTCGGGGATTGGTAACCGGGTGTTGCCGCCGCAAATGACCATAGACCATTTTTCGACCCTTAGGTGAAACAATAGTTCGATTGTCGGGTTCGATGCACGCGGGTCTGACCCGTTTTCGATGCCGAACCCCCGTAGTATTCGCTCATGCGTTCGGAACGGGTCGGACGAATGTGACGCTCGGTGTCGCAGGGGTTTCGGATCGCTGATGAGACGGGCGAGACACGCCGATCTCGGTCGCAGTTACTTGCAGCCGGGCCATAAACGACCTAAAGTCGAGGCAACACAAGATCTAGGGGTTATGCTGTAACTGATCAACTAGAGATAGTGTTTGTCGGAAGAACTTACGCCTCGTGCTTCAAAAGCCGGGCAATCTGTCACCGGGAGATGAATCAGCTGTGCGCTGCCCGTATTGCAAGCACCCCGACTCGCGAGTCGTCGATTCTCGCGAGGCCGAGGACGGCCTGCTGATTCGTCGCCGCCGTTCCTGTCAGGAATGCGGTAAACGATTCACCACGGTCGAGGAATCGGTTATGGCCGTCGTGAAACGCAGCGGAGTAACCGAACCATTCAGTCGTGCCAAAGTGGCCGCGGGCGTACGCAAGGCGTGCCAGGGTCGCCCGGTCAACGACGACGCACTCGCGGTGCTCGCGCAGCAGGTCGAGGACGAGATCCGATCGCGCGGTATCGCCGAGATACCCAGTAATGAGGTCGGCCTCGCAATCCTGGGGCCACTGCGCGAACTCGACGAGGTCGCCTATCTACGATTCGCCAGCGTGTATCGATCGTTCGAATCGATCGATGACTTCGCCGAGGAGATAGACGCGCTGCGCCACGCGCAGGCCGCCGCCGAACGAACCGAAGACGAGATAACCGCACCCGCTTGACGCCTGCTGGACCATGGGCGGGGCCTTACAGGTGGAGACACCTGAGCAACACGACAACCGGAACCGAAGCGGCGCTATGCGCGCCCAAGTCACAACCGCGCGTCAGCGCACACAACGAGGGAGCACAATGAGCGAGTCAGTGGATACTGCCGCGACCAGTCGTAGAGCCGCCAAGCGATCCAAGAACGGATCGGCCCCCAAGGGGCTGCCCATGGAGCGGGTGTGGACCACCGCGGGCACCCACCCCTATGACGAGGTCACCTGGGAGCGTCGCGACGTCGTCATGACCAACTGGCGCGACGGCACGGTGAACTTCGAACAGCGTGGGGTCGAGTTCCCCGGGTTCTGGAGTGTCAACGCGACCAACATCGTCACCTCCAAGTACTTCCGGGGCGCGGTGGGCACCGACGGTCGGGAGTGGAGCCTCAAACAGCTCATCGACCGGGTCGTGAAGACCTACCGCAAGGCCGGTGAGGAGAACGGGTACTTCGCCACCTCCGACGACGCGCAGATCTTCGAAGAGGAACTGACCTGGCTGCTGCTGCACCAGTACTTCAGCTTCAACTCGCCGGTGTGGTTCAACGTGGGCACTCCCTCGCCCGCGCAGGTCTCGGCGTGTTTCATCCTCAGCGTCGACGACTCGATGGACTCGATCCTCGACTGGTACAAAGAGGAGGGTTTGATCTTCAAGGGCGGTTCCGGCTCGGGGGTCAACCTCTCCAACATCCGTTCCTCCAAGGAGCTGCTGTCCTCGGGTGGCAACGCGTCGGGTCCGGTCAGTTTCATGCGTGGCGCCGACGCCTCCGCCGGGACGATCAAGTCCGGTGGAGCGACCCGTCGCGCCGCCAAGATGGTCATCCTCGACGTCGACCACCCCGACATCGAGGAGTTCATCGACACCAAGGCCCGCGAAGAGGACAAGATCCGGGCGCTTCGTGACGCCGGGTTCGACATGGACCTCGGCGGCAAGGACATCGTCTCGGTCCAGTACCAGAACGCGAACAACTCGGTGCGGGTCTCCGATGAGTTCATGACCGCCGTGGAGAACGGCACCGACTTCGGGCTGCGCAGCCGCCTCGACGGCAGCGTCATCGAGAGCATCGACGCCAAGAAGCTGTTCCGCAAGATGGCGCTGGCGGCCTGGGAATGCGCAGATCCGGGCATCCAGTACGACGACACGATCAACGACTGGCACACCAACCCGGAGACCGGCCGGATCTCCGCCAGCAACCCGTGCAGTGAGTACCTGTCGCTGGACAACTCCTCCTGCAACCTGGCGTCGCTGAACCTGCTGAAGTTCCTCAACGAGGACGGCTCCTTCGACAGCGAGCGGTTCGTCAAGGCCGTCGAGTTCGTCATCACCGCCATGGAGATCTCGATCTCGTTCGCCGACTTCCCGACTGAGAAGATCGGCGAGACCACTCGCGACTATCGCCAGCTGGGCATCGGCTACGCCAACCTGGGCGCGCTGCTGATGGCTTCGGGCATGGCCTACGACTCCGACGACGGACGCGCGCTGGCGGGGGCCATCACCGCGATCATGACCGGTGTCTCCTACCGTCGCTCCGCCGAGATCGCCGGAGTCGTCGGTCCCTACGCCGGTTATGCGCGCAACGCCAAGGCTCACCAGCGGGTCATGCGCAAGCACGCCGCCGCGATCGACGACGTCGCGACCACCAGCCCGATGGCCAAGTCCATTCTGGCGCTGGCGGCCAACGAGTGGAAGCACGGCAACGAGGTCGGTGAACGCAACGGCTGGCGCAACGCGCAGGCGTCGGTCATCGCTCCGACCGGGACCATCGGTTTCATGATGGACTGCGACACCACCGGTATCGAGCCGGACCTGGCGCTGGTCAAGTTCAAGAAGCTCGTCGGCGGCGGTTCGATGCAGATCGTCAACCAGACGGTGCCCCGGGCGTTGAAGACGCTGGGCTACACCGAGGAGACCATCGAGGCGATCGTGGAGTACATCTCCGAGAACGGTCACGTCGTGGACGCCCCCGGCCTGCGCCAGGAGCACTACCCGGTGTTCGACTGCGCCATGGGTGAACGCACCATTTCGCCGATGGGCCACGTGCGCATGATGGCCGCGGCCCAGCCATGGGTCAGCGGTGCCATCTCCAAGACCGTGAACGTGCCGGAATCGGCCACCGTCGAGGACTTCGAGCGCATCTACTTCGAGGGCTGGAAGCAGGGCCTGAAGGCACTGGCCGTCTACCGGGAGAACTCCAAGGTCGGTCAGCCGCTGTCGGTGGCAAAGCCTGCGGAGTCCAAGACCGAAACCGAGACCGCCGAGGTCGAGTACCGGCCGGTCCGCAAGCGGCTGCCGAAGAAGCGCCCGAGCCAGACCGTGTCGTTCTCCGTCGGCGGTGCCGAGGGATACATGACGTCCTCCAGTTACCCCGACAACGGGTTGGGCGAGGTCTTCTTCAAGATGTCGAAGCAGGGGTCGACCCTGGCCGGCATCATGGACGCCTTCTCGGTGGCGATCTCGATCGCCCTGCAGTACGGCGTTCCACTGGAGAAGTACGTCGAGAAGTTCACCAACATGCGGTTCGAACCGGCCGGCATGACCGACGACCCCGACATTCGGATGGCCGCCTCGGTCGTTGACTACCTGTTCCGCCGGTTGGCGCTGGACTACCTGCCGTACCAGACGCGCGCGGACCTGGGCATTCTGACCGCTACGGAACGCGCCGCCGAGGTTCGGGGCGAGGACCCCGCGTCGGTGCACTCGGAGGAGGACGAGGTCGACTTCGCCGCACTGGCCTCATCGGCTCCGATCGAGAAGGTCGTCGAGAAGCTGGTGGAGCAGTCGCCACAGGTGGTCGGCTCCTCGACCGAGCTTCTTGAGCGCGTGCAGGGCAAGGCCGCCGACGCGCCACTGTGCATGACCTGCGGTACCAAGATGCGCCCAGCGGGCAGCTGCTACGTCTGCGAAGGCTGCGGATCGACCAGCGGTTGCAGTTAACGAGTTCGTCGAGGCGCCCACGGGAATCTTCCCGTGGGCGCCTCGACGTTTCTTCTGTCTGATCCCTGAACGGCGGCGTGAGATGGCGACGCACGGCGAACCTCATCGCCCCGTCACACCTGAGCGGTAGATTCCGCCCCATGAGTTTGCGCATCGCCAACATCACGATGAACACCCCCGACCCGCAGCGACTGGCCGACTGGTGGGTCACCGCGTTGGGCGGAGAGATCACCCAGGACTACGGGGACTTCATTTTCGCGCGGGCCGGCGGAATCGGACTGGGATTCCAACGGGCCGATGCCCCCGAACCCAACAAGATCCACATCGACCTCACCACCGACACCCGTGAGGTGGAGGTGGAGCGGCTGGTGTCACTGGGCGCCCGCCGAGTCGCCGACCGTGAGGCCCCCGGTATCCAGTGGACGGTGCTGGCCGACCCCGACGGCAACGAGTTCTGCGTGGCCGAAGGCCACTGAGGATGAACCTGGCGGGCGGCCCGTGGTTCAGGCGGCCGCCCGCCGACTGATCGTCAGCCGGGTCCAGGCACCCAGTTGAATCCGGTCCCCATCGGTGAGCGGCTGCGGCTGCCCCGGTTCGATGGGTTCGATCGCCCCGTTGAGGTAGGTGCCGTTGGCCGACCCGACGTCGACGATCGCCCAGCCGCCGTCTTCGGTGGCCACGATCGCGGCATGCGAATGCGACACTCCCGGGTCCATGGGGGCACCGGACAGGTCGATATCGGGCTCGATGCCGCGGCTGCGGCTACGTCGGCCGATGAACACCTGCTGTTGCCCACCGAGTGTGAACCGGCGCGGTTGATACACCACCGGAAACTGGATTCCCCCCGAGTCGGGACCGTTGAACCCCTGAATCCGGCTGAAGTAGTCACGGTCGGCTGCCGCCGTCAGCACCCAACCGGTGTCATCGTCGGCTGTCGGGGCGGGCGAGGACTCCGAATCCACCGGCGGGCTGATCGGATCGGGATGAACTGGATCGGGAGGCACCGGCGCGGGCGGCTGCGGTGCCGACTCCAGACCACCCGCGAAATCCGGGTGATCGGGGTTGGGCTCCCCACAGGCCTCGCAGAACCGACTGTTGCTCTGCGTCGTGTCACACTGCCGACAACTCCACGATCGGGGTGCCGGTGGCGCTGCCGACGCCGCGGTGGCGGGTGCGCCGGTTACTCGGGCCCCGCATTCCTCGCAATAGTCCAGTCCCTCCTCGACCTCGTGGTCGTTGGGACAGGTGGCCATAACTCACCCCCGTTGTCAGGATTGCGCCGCACCGTGATCGTCTTGACCGACTCCACATCGGCCATCTCCAGGTCGACGCTCTTGACCTGCTGTTTCATGTGGACACGACCGGTGTCGACGTCGACGTCGACGACCTTGCCCAGCAGTCGCGCGGTCCGCTCGTTGCCGGACTCGGTGGCCAACTGCATGGCCCGGCCCAACCGCTCGGTGGCGACGTGGTTGTCGCCGGCCTTGGCGGCGGCCACCCCCTCCTGGATCGCCGAGGCCAACTCGGCCTGTCCGGTGTAGTGGGCGACCTTCGGGTTGAGCTTGGTCGACAGCATCGTGTCCCCGGACCAGCGCGCGGTGATCATGCTGCGCGACAGTTCGGTGCTGCCGGACAGGACGCTGATGCGGGCGGCCAGCCGGTCGTCGTTCTCCTGGATCGGTGGCACGTCGACCCGGACGTGGAACTCGCGGCTCTCGGCTCCCCACGCCCCGGTGGGGTAATCGCCGGTCTTGTCGTCGAGTTCGGTGCGGCGCGCGGTCAGGTCAACGATGCTGGGGTTCATCTGCTTGATGAACCGGATCGTGTTGCGCGCGGGGGTGAACACCCGCATCGTCAGGTCGCCCACGGTCTTCTTCGCCGCCTCACCGGCGATCTTGGTGAACCCCTCGGCCCACTCCGCCTCCTCCGGCAATCCGGAGGCGGTGCCCAGCAGACGGTCGGCGATCAACCGGATCTCGTTGCCGTGCCAGTCGTCGCCGATACCGCAGGCATCGCAGACGAACCCGCCCTGACACTCGTCGAGGACGGCGGTC
>Ga0233365_1000877_pt1 | contig 13430 bp, 27 predicted proteins | sample ElkDunMinimDraft_27_FD_191535 | JGI IMG/M metagenome (GOLD analysis project Ga0233365, IMG submission 191535) | Fecal eukaryotic communites from dung pellets of Tule Elk in California, USA - Elk Dung C36 | ecosystem: Host-associated > Mammals > Digestive system > Large intestine > Fecal | place...
TTCGCGAACGCCAACAGGACTTCGATCAGCGGACTGGACACAGGGAGGCGGTAGACCGTTTTCGGTTCCGGCCGTCAGACGGGGTTTACACGTATTCGTGCGCCGACAGGTGCCGCTTTTATTCGCCTGCCAAAGAGGCTGAGAAGTGCTGAAAAACTGGGGCGAGATCCCGATTCACCATCGGCGATACGGAATCGCGTGGGCACTGCACCAATGCCCGACGTGCAGCGAAGAAGGTAGGTTGATTCTTGAGCGAGAAATGGACGACGCCCAAAGCCATTTCCTGTTTTTCGAGTTTCAGATATTCAAAAAGACGCTGCCTGGCTACCTTGAGCACTGGAATGACAAAATGAACGCTCTTATCGACGAACTTGCCAGAGTTTGAATCTGACTCCCCCAAAAAACGACTGAGCCGCAGGTGTCGCCAAAAGCGTTGTCTGTGGCTTTTTTTATTTTCCGTGGTAAATGGATCGCGTAGGCACAGAACAAACGCAGAGGGCCAAAACACGATGCCAAGGAAGGCAAAGGCGGTAATCGCCAAGGGACAGGGGGAGAAGGCAGGTAAGGCGAAGGCGACAGCCGGAGCGGTAAATCGCAGATCAGCCATGAAGTCGGCAGTGTCTACGGAGCCTGATGGAAGTCACAAGCAGGGGAATCCTGGCCGAACCCCTGAAGATGACCTAGACGATCGAATCGAAGAAGCTGAATGCTTGCTTGCAAAGGGGCTGCGCAAGTCTGAAATCAAACGCCAGTTGATGGAGAAGTATTCAGTAAGGGCTCGCACGGTCGAGAATTACCTTGCTCGTGCGCGTGAGCGGATGCTGACCAAACTCGGCATGGCGAAGGAAGAACATCGGGCCGGGGCGTTGGCGTTTTATCAATCGGTGATCGCCAGCGAGGAAGCCACGGTCACTGAGCGATTGCGAGCCCAGCAGTTGAGTTGCTGGCTGTTGGGGCTGAACTCTCCGGTTAAGGTGGCTCCAACGAATGCCAATGGCGATGACCTCTCAGTTGACCAAGCAAAGGCTATCATTTCTTCTCTCGCGTCAACACTTGCTGAGCGAGGCGGAACTGAAGCTGCTGGCGCGTTCGATGAAGGTGATCGGCCCGCAGATTGAGGATGAGGAAGTTGAAGCGGAGGCCGCTAGGCTGCGTGGTAGCTTTCAGGAGTATTTTCAGGCTGCCTGGAGCGTAATCGAAACGCAACCGCTGGTGATGGGCTTTCACTTGCGGCTGATGTGTGACTACCTGCAGGAACTCTACACCGGCGATAAGTTCACTGATCTGCTGATCAACATTCCGCCAGGTTGCTCCAAGAGCGTTTGCGTGTCGGTGATCTGGCCTTCGTGGGTATGGGCCAATGATGCGACTGCGACATTCATGGGGATCAGCTATTCGCAGCGGCTGGCTGAGCGTGATGCGATGAAAACCCGAATGCTGATTACTAGCTCGTGGTATCAGCGACTGTTCGGGAAGACGGTTCAACCGGGAGAGCTAGACCAGCGGCGAATGTACAGTTTGTCTGCTGGTGGCTGGCGGCTATCGACAACGCCGCTTGGCAGCGCCACAGGCGATCACCCGCGTTACATCATAGTCGATGACCCCATTAACGCCGGTAACTCTGAGAGCAAGAAGAAGCGGCCTGCTGTTAACGAATGGTGGGACGGCACGATGACTTCTCGTGGTGCCTCGCTTGGACGGCGAGTTGTTGGCGTGATGCAGCGGTTTCACGAAATGGACTGGTCTGGTCACTTCCTGAAGACGACCGAGGATGTTGCGCACGTCTGCATTCCGATGCGGTACGAACCGGGCCGGATGAAGGATATTGGCCTTGGGACTGATCCGAGGATCGAGCCTGGGCAATTGCTCGATCCAGTGCGGTTCACTGAAAAAACGGTCAAGAAGCTAGAGCGCGGTCTAGGGGTGTACGGGACGGCTGGTCAACTTCAGCAGAGGCCAACCCCTAAGGGTAGTGCGAAGTTCAAGCTAGACGCGATCCATCTGATTACTGCCGACCAGGTTCCAATGTCGAAGATCGTGCGATTCAAACGGGCCTGGGACCGCGCTGGCACTGAGGACGATGGCGACTACTCGGTTGGTACGCTAGGCGGGATTACTGGCGGCGAAGTGCCGAAGTTGTTTGTCTACGGAATGGTTCGAGGCCAGTGGGGCACGGATGAAGTTCTAGACCAGATGGCGTTGTGGTCCAAGCTGGATGAACGTCAATTTGGGTTCAGTAAGTTCGAGACTGTGTTTGAACGTGGAGCTTCGGACGCGGGCATTCAGGCAGCGAAAGAAACGATCCGTAGGCTCAAGGGGCGTCGTGTTCGTGCGATCAAGCCTGTCGGAAACAAGGAAGTCCGCGCAGAGCCGTTAGCCAATGCGATAGCAGCCGGTGAAGTCTACTTCGTCGATGGTCCGTGGGTCCGTGAGTGCATGGATGAAATGCGGTACTTCCCCAAGGGCGAACATGACGATCAGGTTGACTCTCTATCGCTTCTGTATTCGGAGTTGATCGGCGGCTCACTCTTTGAAGACGCCATCGACGACGAACCCGAAGAACGCCTGCCGTGTGCGAATCCGGCGTGTGATCGCCTGGCTGACGCCGAAACGGACCACTGCTGCGATTCTTGCCGGGTAGCCGAGACGAACGGCGATCGCTTGAAAAACGAGGGCCACTGTCCAGAATGCGCGTACCGGCATAGCCAGTTGTTCGCTTCTGGCGAATGGGAGCCTGCGCAGCCGATCAATCAGTCGATTCGTGATCGAGACTAATTGTCGAAATCTGACCGGAATTATCTGGCTGGCTCTTTTTTCGGTTGTGCGTTGCCGATACAATTCCGATTCTATTTCGGTGGGTTCGTGTTCGCTTACGGGGTGTCTGATGATTAAGCCAGAGGTTCACATGAACGGCACGAGTGCTGATGATCTGCTGTCGCAACTGAAAGCGGCTAGCAGAGCATTGCAGGACGCCTACAAGGCATTGCAGCAAGCAGCACCGAATGGGCGTGACTACTACACGCTCGGTAGTGGTGCGATCAAACGAGCGTCTGACGAGCATCGTTCACGGTTAGAGCGAATTGACTCGGTTAAACGCGAGATCGACGAAATCGCTGTTCACGTTTATGCGCAGAAACGATGAACTGGTCCGAAGCCGAGATAGCCGAGCGTTTCGAGGAGCGAGCCGCGATACGCGAGTTTGAAGGCGACGAACGCCTGGATTTAGCAGAGTACCGGGCAGCGGTTGAGGTTCGGCGTATGATTGCGCCGCAGCCGTTGCCTGGTTGGATTGTTGAGCAGGTTAGGCCGAAAACGGGGAGTCAGTGATGAAGACAGAAGAAATTACAGCCGGTCACACGTACAAGATGGCCGATGAAGACACTTGCCATGTGATTCAGAGAGACAATGACGTGCTCTGGAGTTTCGATGGGATGGCACGCACTAGACGCATGTATGTGTCTGAATTCGCTCAAACCGCCATCCGCGATATAACGCACGAAGTTGAGTCGCAGGGGCGTCCATGCGATGCCGCCGAAGTGATCGCGGAACTGCTGGCGGCGCTGCAACAGATCGCAGATGCGCCGTGGAAACTCGATAGCGACGGAATGTTTCAGTCTGGCAAGATCGCACGTGCCGCAATCGCCAAAGCCACGCAAGCGACCGTCTGAGTCTGCTGCATCGAATCGTCAGTTTAATTGCAACACCAACGGGGAATGAAATGGGAAAGCACACACAGGCCGAGTGGCAGCGTGTCGGCACGACGGTCTACGCACTGAATGAGCAAGGGACGAACATTTTCAGCGCACACGTTCAAGCTAATTGCAGGGAAGTCACTGCCGAGGAACTGGAGGCGAATGCCGTCCTGATGAAGGCGGCACCAAGGCTGCTGGAGTCACTTCATGACTTGCTTGAATTGCTCGAAGTGGACGATGAATCGCAGACGCCAGGAACGCATAGTTACGCTGCATGTGAGATCGCTAGGCTAGTCATCCAAGATGCCACCGGAGAAACGCCGTGAAAGAGCGAACGATTCAGTTCAACGCCGCAATGGTCCGGGCTACGCTGGCTGGTTTGAAGACTCAGTCGCGACGACCAATCAAGTGGCCTGGGAGCGTCAGTGAAATGTGCGTTTATCCTGACTATCCTGGTGTGATTTCATTTGGCAACGGTGGCCACCACGAAGGTTTGATTCAGCCGCAAGACTCAGAGAAATGGCAATCGTGCCCGTATGGCCTCATTGGCGACCGGCTGCGAATCTCCGAGGATGTGACGGTCACTGCGATCAACTGGGGTCGCTACCAGTGCAAGCATGCTGCCGACAATTCGGTTGTGACTCGCAAGGCATCGCCTGAGCTGTACGCCAAGATTCGCAGCTACAAGCGACCACGGCTGCGCGGCGTCAATCTGCCGGCTGCTTATGCCCGCGATGTTCGGCTTGAGATTACTGGCGTTCGTGTCGAGCGGCTGAATGAGATCAGCGAGGAGGACGCAATCAGCGAAGGCGTGCTGTCGATTCCGAAGTCCGTTCATGGACCACTAGAGAAAACTGGCAAACCACCATTAGGGCCGTCGCCACGGATGCAGTTTGCGACGCTCTGGGAGTCCGTCTACGGTCCTGATTCGTTCGATTCTCGCTGGGTGTGGGTTATCGAGTACCGTTTGATTGATCCGCTTGTGGGAGAGAGCCATTGACTACCAACGCACCGCAAGGCGACCGTAAGCCGATCAAGCTGATTGCCATTGGCTACACCAGCGCAATGACGGTCTACGTCAATCTGACAAAAGACGAGGCGATCGCTCGGTACATTCGCAGTAATCCACACGAAGAGATCGCGACGTTGACGATCAAAGAGTTGACTGTCACTGACGAGTTTGAGGTCTACGACATTGAGGCCACCGAATGACCGACTGGGGCATCAAGTACCGCCGCGATGAGATCGTGCAACTGACGAAGCAGACGGGCGAAACGGTCAAGGTTCACATCGAAGGCCATTGCTACCGTTGGCCGTGGAATAACTGCGAAAGATACAGCGTTCGCGAGATTGGTACGCGTCGCGAGTACATTGCTAACCAAGCAGACCTGCAGAAGATTCCGGCAAAATCCGCTGGCCGGTAGCCTTTGCGGTATTGCTTCGGCAATAGCTATTCGATAAGATTGCGAGTCGTTGGCATGGACAGCCCACTGCTAGAAGTTCTGATCGGCCTGACAGGCAACGTGCCGCCGGTTGATCTGACGGGCGTTCGCGACGAATGCGAGCTATCGCCGGCGGACTGCGACACGTTGCTAGAGTGGGCTTCGGACAATGCGAGGCCGCAGTATTTGACCGGGCAATCGTTGCTCGATGCTGCGGCTATTTTGGTTGGGATTTACTTTCGGGGTGAGTGGTATGAATGAAAAATCGTTTCGTGGCTGGGCTTCGCGTCCGTTCGGTGAATCGAAAAAGCAGGCAGCCAAAGCACCACGTGAACCGCTCGCCAGCGAGATGACGCTACGGGATCACTTTGCAGGTCAGGCGTTAGCTGGTGGCGTGCTGTTCCGCGATGAACGATACGACGCGAGCGAACGTGCGACGGAAGCCTACGAAATCGCCGACGCGATGCTGGCGGCTCGCAACAAGCAAAACGGCTAAGGAAACCGCACACGCCGAGTTAAAAGAATGATTAACCGAAATGTAGACGTGAACGATATGAGTTCGTTCGACTGGTTCAACGACTCGAAAGACACTGCCAACTGGTTGCGGTCTGTCGGTCGGCTTCGGGACGCAGAGAATATCGAACGCATGCACGTTTTGATGGTGGCAAAGCAGCGAAATCAGACGGAGGTAACTAGCGAAGCTGAACGACTCGACGCTGAGTACGCCGCAAAGATGGTGCAAATCGCCAGTGAAGGCCCAGAGGAAGGCCACATGGCCGCCGACGATCTGCTCTGTGAATTGCTTGTGAAACTCGGTTGCCAGAATACGGTCGAAGTATTCAAGCAGATGAAGAAGTGGTACTCATGACGGCCAACCGTCCGCACTGACCGAGCGTTATCGGTTTGCAACACCACTAGAAACGAAACGGGGGAACGATGACTGACGAACAAATCCAAGAACTGATCGCGGCTTACGAGTTCACTGGCGAAGATGCCGTGAAAGTATTCCGCATCTGCCGAGAGGTCGCTAGCAACACGCGGCACGAGTTCTACAGTTTGATCCAGCACGCTAACAATGCGGCACAATCGCGAACGATCACCGCAAGAGAACTGGATCGGTGCATTTGGGATACTGAGCGGTCGAAACGTTCGTAGATCGATTGTTCGGTTAGTCTAAAACCGCTGCACAAGCCGTACGCAACACCCGGCGCAGCACAAACAAAACGGGAAATTTCTATTATGGCTATCGTTAGCCTCATTTCGGAAAACGTGAAGCGTCTCAAGGCCGTCTCGATTCAACCGAACGGCAAGTCCGTTGTTATCATCGGAGGCGACAACGGCGAGGGTAAGTCTTCAACGATCGACTCGATTGCCTACGCTCTGCAAGGCGGCAAGGCGATTCCGAGCAAGCCGGTTCGCGATGGCGAGAAAACCGCTTCGGTGATTCTGGAACTGGATGACTTGATCGTTCATCGCAAGTTCGATGCTAGCGGCAAAACGTCGCTTGTCGTCACCAATAAAGAGGGCGCCAAGTATTCCAGTCCGCAGGCGATGCTCGATAAGATGGTCGGCTCGCTGTCGTTCGATCCGCTGGCGTTCTCTCGCATGAAGTCTAAGGACCAGGAAGAGGCGTTGCGCGAGCTTCTGGGCTTGGATACATCGGCCCTGGATGTCGCACGTGAGGAAGCCTATGCGGAACGCACGTTGGTCAATCGCGACGTGAAGACGCTGGAATCGCAACTGGACGGGATGCCGCAGCACGGCGGTCTACCGGATGCCGAATTGTCGGTTGACGAAGTTCAAGATGCACTGGCCGAAGCTCGCAAGCACAATGCCGGCGTCGATGAACTGGAATCGCAAGCGGCCAATGCCGAGCACCAACTAAGCAGGCTGACCGATCGGATTGCGGATTGTGACTCCGAAATCAACCGCCTGATGGCCGAACTGAAGGCGGTTCAGGATCGCAAGTTGGAACTGAAGCGAGCGGTTGCCGATACAAAAGCGGCTGCTGAGAAATCCCGGTCGATGGCGACTGCCGCTAATCGTGTTGATGAGGATGCGATTCTTGCGCAACTCATTTCGATCAGCGACACGAACCGCATGATCGCGGAAAACAAAGATCGCCAGCGACGGGCTGCCGAACTGGAAGCCAAACGAAAAGAAGCCGCGTCGCTGTCCAATAAGATCGCTGGTGTCGATTCGCAAAAGCAATCGCTTCTGAGCGGTGCTGCCTATCCGATTGCTGGCCTGCGAATTGGAGACGAAGGCGGCTTGCAGATGAACGGCATTCCGTTGGATCAGTGCAGTAGTGCTGAGCAGTTGCGGGTTTCATTCGCGATCTGTGCGGCCATGAATCCAAAACTGCCGGTTGTATTGATTCGCGAAGGCTCGCTGTGTGATTCCAAGTCGCTGGCGATGATTGAAACAATGGCGACTGAGCACGGCTGCCAAGTCTGGATGGAACGGGTTTCGACCGGCGAAGAATGCTCGGTCATTATTGCTGATGGTGAAGTCCAGGCTAACCGTCTTGGCAATTCTTCAACGCCTGCCTAGCCGCCGCGTTCTATAATTCTTTCCTGTGCGCAGCGGGACGCCGCTACCGTTGCGCACGTTCTGGGCGGCATGGGCGATTCAGATGATTACAGGCCTACAAAAGAAGCCAATCGAATCCTACGTGATGATGCATGACGGCAGACGGCAAGCATGGATTCCAGCTAAAGGCCAGCGATTTATGGGGATTCCATTCGGCTACTACCATGATGGCCAGCCGCCGTTCATTGAGGTTCTCGATAACGACGGAGTGATGCGGACTGTCAATTGCCAGCACGTCGCTGAGATCACGTTCGCTGCCCCTGACGGAACGCTAGCCAGCGACGATTAGCCAGATTCTGGCAAATCCCAATAGCTCGCGTACATTGCGGGCTGCAAACCAACCAATAACCCAACGGGGAAACCAATCCGTGAAAATCATTTGTGACAGCCGAAAACTGACCGATGCGTTTCTGCTTGCCGGTGCCGTTGCGCCGCAGCGATCGCCAAAGGAAATCCTGCGGAACGTCAAGCTGGTTGCTGAAAACGGCACGCTGACGCTAACAGCGACCGATATGGAAGTCGGCATCCGCGTTGTCGTCGATTCGGGCATCGACATTGTGACCGAGGGCGTTGTCCTACTTCCGGTTGCCAAAACTTCGGCAATCCTGCGGGAGAACACTGACGAGTCGATCACGATTGAAAGCAACGGGAACGCTACGCAGATCGCAGCGGCTCGCAGCAAGTACAAACTGCAAACCGAGACTCCTGACGAGTTCCCGAGTATCAATGCGACGATTGGCGAAAAGCACTTGGAAATCCCGGCTCGTTTGCTCGGTGCGATGATCCGGCGCACGGCGTTTGCCACTGACAGCGAATCATCACGGTACGCCCTAGGTGGCATCAACTTTGAGACGGACGGTGACAGCCTGATTGCAGTTGGAACTGACGGACGACGATTGGCCAAGTTCTCTGGCCCTGTTGTCTTGCATGGTGATTGCAGCATCAGCGGCGGCGCTGCAATCGTGCCAACACGGGCTGCAACGCTGATCGAACGGGCTATCGGTGCAAAGCCTGATGACCTGATCCGCGTCTGCTGCACGCTGAATGAAATCTCGGTTGAAAGCCCGAACTGCCTGATCGTGTCGCGTCTGGTTGAGGGCCGCTATCCGAACTGGCGCCAGGCAATGCCCAAGCGTGAGGCACCGAGCACTGTCAGCGTGTTGGCTGGTCCGTTACATGCGGCTGTGCGTCAGGCTGCGATTGCGACCGATAACGAGTCGCGAGGCGTCCTTTGCACGTTCAGTGAGACGAGCCTGCGACTGGAAGCCAAGACGGCAGACATTGGCGAATCGTCGGTTGAACTGCCGGTTGCTGGTGACTTCACAGATTCCGGGTCAATCACGACTCAGGTTAATTCTCAGTACGTGACGGATTTTCTCAAGGTGATCGACACCGAGGCGAACATCACGATTGAAATCGAGAGTGCCAATACGCCGGTCACGATGGGCACTGATGACGGCTACGACTACGTGATTATGCCGATGGCGAAGAACTGATCGAAGATTCAATGACAGACGAAATCCGCTCGCTGTGTGAGTCCGTGAAAGCCGCTGAGGAATCCTTGGCTGCTGCGCGGCGAGTGTACGAACAATCCTCAGGTCGGTTAGCGCAGACGATTTGCCCTCATCGCGTGGGCGACATTATCGAGATCAAAGGCGAGTCGTATCACGGCAAGCCTGGATTGGTTAAGTCTGTTCGCGTGGTTCCGTATTTGGGCCGGTACGAATGGCAAGTTGATTTGGTGGTCCTGAAATCAAACGGCCAAGAGTCGGCCAACAGGACGCAGTTGAGGCAGCATACGGCAACGGTGAGTGGTTAATGAGAACGCATTTTCAGCAGCGGGTTGACGAGTTCATGCGGAAGGCTGGCCAAGAGTTGCCAAGCTCTCCGGTGGTTCCTGATTTGGAGACTCGCCAACTGCGGGCGACGCTGATCATGGAGGAAGTGTTAGAGACAGTGCGAGCCTTGGGGTTCTCTGTGACTGTCACCGATGAAATGGGCGGGCCGCTCGTTGAACTGAAAGACGAGTTTTACCCGAGCATGAAAGAGATCGCAGACGGATGCTGCGACGTGCTGGTTGTCACCTTGGGTACACTGTCGGCCTGCGGCATGAATGACGAATCGCTGATGACGGAAGTTTGCGACAGCAACGATTCCAAGTTCATCGACGGGCATCGACGCACAGATGGCAAGTGGATTAAAGGCCCGAGCTACAATCCTGCGGACATTGACCGCGTGCTTGCTGAGCAGATGCAGTAGTTTTTCCTTCCTTTAATTCGATACGGGGTTTATGATGCAGAAGAAGTTGAGTGAGTCCGAACGACGGCGGTGCAAAGACATTGTTTCATTGATGAAAGACCCGTTCCCATGGAAAGATACTCCAGAAGAATGGGCGTATTGGCGCGACGTTTGGCAACGCATGGGCGCAATGGCCGAACACGGCACCACAGACGGCAAGCCCTGGGTTGAGCCGGTTCGCGTGCCGACTGATGAGGATGCAAAACAGCGGCCTACTGTGATGGTTCGCGAAAACAAGGGGCAACTCGTATACGGAAGCCACGCAGGACAGTGGATTCGAAAAACCCTAGTTGCCGTTGCTGGCGGCGAGTATCCGTTTGTTACCGATACGGAATATGTCGCCGAACGCTGGAAAGAATGTCGTTTCCCCATCGAAGGCGAATGAAGCCGCGCACTGACAAAGACAAGCTCGCTCGTGCGATGCGAGAACCCGACAGTTGGGTAGTCGTCATGCGGTATTTAGACAGCAGCGGATCAATGACGGAGCGCTGCGTCAGCCCGATTCGCTTTATCGGCCAACATTCGATGTTAGCATTATGTTTGTGTCGCGAGGAACCTCGCCGGTTTGAGTTGTCCAAGTGTGGCAACGTTCGGCTGGTGAGTTCTGACGACGTACTGATGCCGGTTGCGATTAAGCAGATCGGCTAAGTCCAAGGGGTCCGTTGGCGGCTGCTAGTCATGGACGTGAAAACGCGAAGCTAGCTGGCGGGTTCGATGCCCGCGCCCTTTGTTGGCCTGTTTGGGGCCTAGTGGTTTGCAACACCATTTCAAACGGGAGAAGTCCGATGGTTTCAAAGTCCGACATTGAAGTTCGCTGGATGATCCGCAAAGACATTCCGGCCGTGATGGCAATCGAGAACGATAGTTTTGAGCATTCGTGGTCCGAAGATGATCTGCTGAGTTGCATGCGGCAACGTAGCGTCATCGGCATGGTTGCAGATCGCAACGGACAGATTGCCGGGTTCATGGTCTACGAGTTTCACAAGCACCGGCTGCACATTCTCAACTTCGCGGTTGCCAGAGAACATCGGCGAACTGGCGTCGGTCGTGCCATGTTGAACAAGCTGATCGGCAAGCTGTCACCGGAGCGGCGCACGCGGATCATGCTGGAAGTTCGCGAGACGAACCTGAATGCCCAGTTATTCTTCAAGGCTTGCGGATTTCGTGCTGTGAGCATCCTGAGTGGATTCTGGGACGACCACAACGAAGATGCGTGCCTAATGCAGTATCGGGTTGCAGACGTGATTCATGAGCGTGCTTCGGGCGTTAACCGGATCACCAGCGTTCGGGGGTCCGCATGAACCCAGAAACTGCGATGCGTGTTTTAGACTTCGCTGAAACCCTGATCTTGCTGGCAGCGATTTGGATGCTGTCATACGCGGTTATGTCGGTTGTGGTTGATGAGTTTGTGGTCAAGCCGCTCAGGAAAGAGACTGACGAACTGTTTGCCAGAATGGATCGTTTGATCGAGAAAATGAATGAGGCCAACCGATGAGCACGCTATTCAACACCGATGCACCGCAGATGCGAGCGATTACAGATGCCGAACGGGCGTTCCTAATGCTCGCATGGACGCGTCTTGAAGATCAAATATCGACACTCAAGAGGCACCGCGACATCGAATCGCCTGAAGAACGGATGCTCACTGATGATGAAGTTGGCGACAACGAAAAACTGATCGACTTGATTCTGTGGTGTTTTCCTGAGGTCCGCATGGCGGATTCCAGCGAGACGTTTCGAATCGACCAGTTTCCGGTTCGCAAGAAACCTCGCAGTGATCGCCGGAAACATCCCGTGTGGGTTGTGTTTCAACAGGTTGAACAGTCGCTGGGTAAGTCCTGGTGTCAGACCGCCCGTGAGAACATCGACAAGAGGGCAGCATGAACTGGCAAACGCTATCGGCTGTCGTTCTCGGCATTGAAGCCGTTGTGATCTTCATTGTCGTCGCGATGCTTTGGCATGACGCCAATCCGTTTTATTTTGGATCACGCAAATTGATCGATCGTTCGGTTCGCATGATTGAACAGTTTGATGAGGTGGACCGATGAATGTAAAGCCACGACACGGGCAATGGATCAGCGTTGCTGACTTGATGCCGCCGACTGATGGGCTGGTGCTGATTCATGCACCGTGCGCCGACGAGGGACGCCCAATGATCACGACCGCATGGTATGACCCCAGAGGATACGGATGGAGTCTGCTGCCGCCGAACTGGATCAAGGCAATCACTCATTGGATGCCGTTGCCTGAGCCGCCTAAGGAATCCGCATGATCGCCTGCCTCTGTTTCGGGCTAGCCTAGTCAGCAGCCCTGTTGCTTGTGCCGGTGTATTGTGACGATAGTCTAGTGCTGATGAATCTCACACACAGGAAGAAAAGGCCGAAGTGAGCGTGCTTTGCCGCTCTGAGTTCAAAGGATTGAAGCCTGTTGTATCAGTTGGGTTTCTTTCATTAACTCAAAGGGGTTTTCGGTGAGCAATATTGACTCGGTTGGTAAAGACGACGGTTCGCGAGCGATTTACACGGCAGCAGTATTGTGCGTGCTGTCGGTGTTCATCGGTGCGTTTTCTTTGGTGCAGTTGCATGGCCGGCTAGCTGACGCTGAGAAGACGATCGCCGACTTCGATGCGAAGCTAGACCGGTATTACACAACGATCCAGCGAGAACGGACAGCGGACCGCAAGGACTATGCCGGCCGGATTGCCCGGCTTGAAGGTGCTGTCGGTATTGCGGAGCCGTGGACAAACGAAATGGCGGATCGTTATCTCCGCAGTGGTGGTCACTAATTACTTACGGGAGTTGTGATGGTTGAGACGATTTTTTCAAAAGACGCGATTCCTGGGTGTTGGTATGAGTTTCGGGGGCTGAGGCTCCTGTTCGTGGTAGTGATCAACGGCGCACCTCGTTTTGCCAATCGGTTTGGCGTCTGCGAATCGTTCAGTCCTGATTTGCGAGTTACACCACTGCCGGACTGCACCGGATGGGACTGGCAGCCGACGAAACCGAGTCATCCTACGATTCCTAATGGGTGGAGGTTGCTGGAAAATAGCGAGACAAAAGAGTATGGCGATATGTTTTGGACAGTGTTCGGATGGCAGGACTCGGACCCTTGTGGCGGAAAAGCAGACACTGCTTACATCCGCCGCATCGCTCCGCAGTATCGCCCGTTCGCCAACGCAGCCGAGTTTGCGCTGCATCGGGGTCGCTGGATGATCAACATTGGCACGGGAACCATTCGGCGAGTTGATCACTACTCCGACAAAGGAGTGAACGGAGTTGATTGGGAAACCGCACGCCGCAAATGGACATTCGACGACGGCAGCCCGTTCGGTGTGAAGGTGACAGGATGACCGGACCACAAATTAAAGTCAGCATGACCTGTGCCTATTGCACGCACGTCAGGTCGT
>Ga0233365_1000878_pt1 | contig 13428 bp, 9 predicted proteins | sample ElkDunMinimDraft_27_FD_191535 | JGI IMG/M metagenome (GOLD analysis project Ga0233365, IMG submission 191535) | Fecal eukaryotic communites from dung pellets of Tule Elk in California, USA - Elk Dung C36 | ecosystem: Host-associated > Mammals > Digestive system > Large intestine > Fecal | place...
TTTCGGTGGACGTGGAGCCCGAAGGCGCGTTCTACATCTACGCGGGCATTCAGGCCGTCAGCGATAGCAGCGAACACTTCTGCCAGACCTTGCTTGAGCACTTCGGTGTGGCTGTGACACCTGGCACTGATTTCGGCGAGTTCCAGAGTGAGCGCCATGTGCGCTTTGCCTTCACTACCGGCATGGACCAACTGGCGCTGGCTGTCGAGAGGCTGCAGCACGCGCTGGCTTCTGGCAGGCTGGCGCGATGAAGTTCACCTCCGCGTTGGGAGAGGGTGTTCTGCTGCAACGTTACAAGCGTTTTCTGGCCGACGTGCAGCTGGCCGACGGCAGCATCATTACCCTGCATTGTCCTAACACCGGTGCCATGACCAATTGTGCCGAGCCCGGCAGCCGGGTGTGGTTCTCGACCAGCAATAATGCCAGCCGCAAATATCCCTGCACCTGGGAGATCGTGGAGACCGCCGCGGGCCATCGTATCGGCATCAACACCGGACGGGCCAATGGCCTGGTGCGGGAGGCGCTGGAGAAGGGTCTGATCCCTTCTCTGGACCCGTATCGAACAATTCAGGCGGAAGTGCGCTACGGGGTGGAGAACAGTCGTATCGATTTTCGCTTGAGCGACTCCGCCGTTGGCGAACCGGACTGCTATGTCGAGGTGAAGAGCGTCACGTTGCTGCTGGAGAACGGCTGCGGCGCCTTTCCCGATGCGGTCACCGCGCGGGGGATCAGGCATCTGCGCGAACTCATCGAAATGCGTCGGCAGGGCCACCGCGCCATGCTGCTGTTCTGCGTTCAGCACAGTGGCATCCGGCACGTGCAGCCGGCCGACCATATTCATCCGCAGTATGGCGCACTCCTGCGCACGGCGGCTGCAGAGGGCGTCGAAATTCTGGCCATGGGGGTGCAGTTTGAGGATGACGGCATCGCGCTGCACCAGCAGATGCCAGTGCGGCTATAGACGCTCCCTAATTCTCGTGCGGGTCAGATTCTCCCCAGCCGCAACACGTAGTCTTCCTCCACCATCAGGAAGCCGTTGCCGATGACGAAGGGGATCGGGTGCAGCCGCTTGCCCTTGCAGGGGCCCTGGATGCAGGAGCCATTTTCGATGAGGAAGAGGGCGCCGTGGGTGGAGCACTGGATCAGTGCCCCATCGCTGTCCAGGAAACGGTCTTCCTGCCACTCCAGCGGCGTGCCCAGGTGGGGACAATAATTGTAATAAAGGAACATCTGGTCATCTTTCTTGACAACAAAAATCGACTTTTTGCCGATGTCGAATCCCTTGGACGTTCCTTCCTCGATATCATCCACGTGACACAGGGTAATCACTCTACTTCTCCTGTACTTCTCCTGATAGGAGGCGGATTCAGGCCAACGCCTGGGTGAAATCTGCCAGCAGATCGTCGGTGTTCTCGATGCCAACGGCAAGCCGGATCAAGGAGTCGCCGATGCCCATGGAGGCACGCCGTTCTGCCCCCATTTCGAAGAAGATCGTATGGGCAACGGGAATCGCCAGCGTACGGGTGTCCCCCAGATTGCTGGAGAGCACCACGTTCTGCAGCCGATTGAGGAAATCGAAACAGTTCACCTCGTCCACCAGCTCGATGCTCATCAGTGCCCCGAAGTTGCGGAACAGCTTGCGGGCACGTGCGTGCTGGGGATGGCTCTCCAGCCCCGGATAGCACACGCGGCTGATGCTCGGGTGCTGCTCCAGAAGACGGGCGAGGGAGAGGGCGTTGCTGGCAGCCTTGTCCATGCGCAGGGACAGTGTTTCCGAGCCCACGGCCAGGTGGTGGGCGGCTTCCGGCCCCAGGGTGGCACCGAAGTCCCGCAACCCCTTCTTCTTGATCTGCAGCATGCCCCACTCGCTGACCGGCCCCACCTTGTAGTTGTCATACAGGTTGGGATAGGTCGACCAGTCGAACAGCCCCGTCTCCGTCACCATGCCGCCGAGCGCGTCACCGTGCCCACCAATGTACTTGGACAGCGAGTTGACGATCAGCGAGGCGCCCACGTCCTTCGGCTGGAACAGCCAGGGTGTCGTCATCGTGTTATCCACGACGTAGACAATGTTGTGCTGACGACACAGCTTGCCGATGCCCTCCAGGTCCGTGATCTGGGTAGCCGGGTTGGCGATCGTCTCCAGGAATACCATCCGGGTGTTATCGCGCCGGGCTGCGGCGACGGCGCTGACATCGGTGGCATCGACGAAGGTGACATCCACGCCGAAGCGGGCAAAGGTATTGAACAGGCTGTTGGTATTGCCAAACAGAAAGGTGCTGGATATCACGTGATCTCCAGTCCGCAACAGCGAAAAGAAGATGGAGCCGATGGCCGCCATGCCGGTGGCGAAGGCCACGCTGGCAAGGCCGTCTTCCATGCGGGTAATGCGATTCTGCAGCGCCGCCACGGTGGGGTTCTGCTGGCGTCCATAGTTGTAGCCGCCGCGCTTGCCCTGGAACACCTCGGCCAGCACCCGTGCATCGCTGTATTCGAACGCAATCGAGGTATGGATCGGTTTGTGTAGACTGCCGTGCTCAGGCTTGTCACTGCGATCGGAGTGCAGATTGCGGGTATCGAAACCTTTGGTGCTCATCTGGGATGTTCCTTGCATCGGGTAGGGATGCTGCTGCCGCGCAAGTGGAGCCTTGGCGAGTCGGAATCGGAGGGCCCGAAGTATATCGGACCTGACGACGGCGGACCAGTCGGCGGTTGCTCTCCGGGTCAGGGTGTGCTGCGGCTATGAGGTCCCTGGCTGTAGAGGGGTAATTCGGAAATCTGCCTTTCTATGGCGGCCACCCGTTCCCGATAGGCCTCGCTGTTGCGGTCCTGATACTGCTGCGAGAAGTCCTCTTCGGTGATGCCGGCATTGTCGCGGGACACGGGAGGCATGTAGTCGGCTTCCTCCGCTTGCGCCAAGAGGGCGTCCTGCAGTCGTCGCGCTCCCTCTGCCGTTGCCGTGGCCACATCGCCGAATGTCACGCCGGCGATGTTGGCGGTAAGGTCGCTGAAGCTGAAGCCCGTGCGGTAGCGTGCGTCATGTACTTCCTTGCTGTTGTAGAGGATGCCGGCAACCCCCGCACCGGAGGAAGCGGTGATGGCCGCCGAAGTAGTGAAATGCTGCGCGAGGTCGGGACGGCGCTGGATGGTGACCCGTACCCGTCGCCGCCATTCCGCGCGGGAAATTTCCTCGCCGGTGAGTTCGCGGATAGCGGTCTCGTTGACGTACAGCGACAGTGCCTGCAACAGGGTGCGGTTCTCCGTGATGGGATCGGCGCCCGCCGCCACGGCGCCCCGTGCGGTGGCGAACAGGGGGGCGAGCAGGGTGGTCAGGGACACCGAGCGGGTGCCCTCCGGCAGCTGCGCGACGACCTCTTCGATGCGGGTGTAATACTGCAGTATGCGTTCGCGGTCCTCGGCCCGCAGCAGCAGTTGCTCTGCCTGGTTCTGCACGCTGGCGATCAGGCTGGGCTCCCAGTCCAGGGTAATGACGATGGCCTCGTCCTCGAAGGCCACCTGACGCACATTGCGCTGCAGGTCGGCCAGTTCCTGGTAGTTGACGTAGCTGTTGGCGAGACGACGCTGCGTGACCTCCAGGGCGAAATTCACCAGGGCGATGGGGATCGGCAGATTTCCGGCCCGCACCGAGCCAATCTCCACCCCGCGTTCCCTGGCCAGAAGCTGCGTGCTCAGGTTCAGATAGAAAGTGGCAAAGGGAAGACGCACTGGCGCCGCTACATCTACCCTTGCGTTGCCAGCCTGCAGGCTGACTTCGGCGGCCACGTCGCGCATGCCCGGGACGGTCTGCAGGGCGAAGGCGGTGAGCAGGTTCAGCTCCCCGCGATCCAGGTGCACGATCCTCTCCCCTGGCGTGCTGATACGCTCAGGGGCGTTGTCGACGATCAGCTGCTCGATCGTATTGATATCGACATTATCCAGCGCGCGACTGGCGGGCACGCTCGGCTGGAGCTGCAGCGCCAGCACCATGATGACGAGCACCAGACCCACCAGCATCAGCAGGGTCAGGCCAAGTCGTCGGAATATGTTGATGGACCGTGTTGTCATGGGATTCAGCATTTTTGCTGACAAATTCAAGGATTGCAGCTATAAAGGTCACGTTTTTCCTGCCCTCGCGGCCTGCTGGGTCTGCCGGAAGGTGCGGCCGAAGCCGCCGGATGTCTGGAGTACTATCTTAGACTCATGATGCCGCCGTCAAGTTTTCCAGGCTGCAGTTGCTATGGCGGCGGCGCTTTCAATGACGGGCGGCGCCCAATTTCGCTGTCACACATGACAGGACCGACATGATGATGACTTACAGGACACTTTATCGACTGCTGTTGACGACCTCTGTGGCACTGATCCTGGCTGCCTGTGGTGCCAGTGAGCAGGGCCCGAGGGCGGTGGAGGAGGCGGCTGCGCTGGAGGCCGCTCATCGGCAGGCGGAAGAGCAGGCAGCCGTGGCCCGGGCGGAAGAGCAGCGGCTGGTGGCGGAGCAGGCCAGCGTAGCGGCTGCAGAACAGGAGCGCGCTGCTGCTGCGGCCCAGGCAGCGCGTGAGGCGGCAGCAACCGCGCAGCGTGAGGCCGCCAGACAGGCTGAGGTGGCCCGTGCCCAGGCCGCTGCACAGGTCCGCGCAGAGGTAGAGGCAGCCACTCAGGCGCAAAGCGCGCGTGTCACCCAGCTGGAACGTCAAATCGAGAATACCAGCGATGAGGTCCAGGAGCTGGAGCAGGTCAATGACAGTCTGGAACAGGCAGTTACTGCCGCGGAAGAATTGCTGCGTGCCCTCAACGAAGAGCAGCTGAAGTATGCCAGCACCACGGCTGACGGCGCGTTGCAGGAGCCCCTGGACAAGGAGCGCATCGCTGAACTGGAGGCACGCATGGATGCCCTCAGGCGGGAGATCGAATCCCAGTCCCGCTAGCCGATTTTGTCTGCCCGGAAAAAATCAAGCCCGCTTCGTCTCTTATCAATTTCCACCTGACTTGAGTCAGTGGTCACTATCGCGTCCGGCCGACAGTGCCATGGCGCCCGCTTTGTTTGTCACAATCGATATGCTACAGTCAGCGCGGTCCACAAAACAACAATACGAGGGATACCGCAAGCATGACAATTACAATATCGATAGTGCTTTCAGTTTTCGGTCTGGCCGTAGCGTACTTCTACATGCGGCAGGTAATGAGCGTTCCTCTTGATCTCGGTCTCGAGGGCGAACAGAAATCCAGGCTGACATTTATTCATGGCGCGATCGCCAAGGGAGCTATGGCCTTCCTGAAGCAGGAGTACAAATTCCTCGCCATCTTCATGCTTGTGTTTGCCGCGATCATCGCGGTCCTCATTGACGACACCCATACCCCGGATACCCGCGAAGGGCTGTACACTGCAGTCGCCTTCCTCTTCGGTGGCATCATCTCCATTGCCTCCGGCTATATTGGTATGATGATCGCCACCCAGGGCAACGCCCGCACCACCGTCTCTGCCAAGGACGATATCGGCCAGGCCTTCAAGGTTGCTCTCAACTCCGGTGCGGTGATGGGCTTCGCCCTGGTCAGCCTGGCAGTGCTCGGGCTGGTTATAGTCTATGTGGTCATGAAGGCCTGGCTGCCCGCAGATCTTCCCAACTACGTTCTCATGGAAATCATCGCCGGCTTCGGCCTCGGCGGTTCCACCATTGCCCTGTTCGCCCGGGTAGGCGGTGGCATCTTCACCAAGGCGGCCGACGTGGGTGCCGACCTGGTGGGCAAGGTGGAGAAGGGCATTCCCGAAGACGATCCCCGCAACCCCGCCGTCATTGCCGACAACGTTGGTGATAATGTGGGAGACGTGGCGGGTATGGGGGCAGACCTGTTCGGTTCCTGCGCCGAAAGTACCTGTGCGGCGATGGTGATCAGTGCCGTTGTCTTCGCGGGCAACGTCGATGCCTTGCTCTATCCTATCCTGATCAGCGCGGTGGGTATTCCCATCAGCCTGCTGACCATGTTCTTCGTCAAGGTCAAGGTTGAAGAGGATGTGTCTCCCGCCTTGATGAAGCTGCTGATCATCTCCAGTGTGCTGATGGCCATCGTGATGTTCTTCGTGACTCGCGCGATTGTCCCCGAACAGTTCGTGTTGCGCGATGAAGCCTATACGTCGATGGGCATTTACTGGTGCTTCTTCTCCGGTCTGGTCGCGGGTCTGGTGGTGGGTCTGCTGACCGGCTACTACACTTCGGGTTCGTTCAAGCCCGTACAGGAAGTGGCCAGGTCCTGTGAAACAGGGGCGGCAACCAATATCATTTACGGTCTGGCGCTGGGCTACAAAAGCACGGTGCTTCCCTACATCGCTATCGCCATTGCGATCTTCGTGTCGTGGGAGCTGGGCGGCATGTACGGGGTCGCCATCGGCTCGCTCGGCATGCTGGGAACGCTGGCTATTGCGCTGACCATCGACGCCTACGGGCCGGTCTCCGACAACGCAGGCGGTATTGCGGAGATGGCTGGTCTGCCCAAGGAAGTGCGTCGTCGTACAGACATCCTGGATGCTGCCGGCAACACCACGGCTGCCATCGGCAAAGGCTTCGCGATCGGCGCGGCCATCCTGACCTCTCTGGCCCTGTTTGCAGCCTTCCTGACCAGCGCGGATGCATTGATGAAGGAGCAGATCGGTCCTGAGTATGATCTGCTCGGTTCCATCAACCTGCTCGACCCGATTGTGTTTGTGAGTCTGTTCCTGGGCGCGGTCCTCCCCTTCCTGTTCACCGCCATGACCATGAAGTCGGTGGGCAAGGCGGCCTTCGACATGATCGAAGAGGTGCGTCGTCAGTTCAATACTATTCCAGGGTTGATGGAAGGCACCGCACAACCTGACTACGCTCAGTGTGTGGCGATCTCGACCAGGGCAGCCCTGCGCGAGATGATCGCGCCTGGCATCCTGATCATGGGAACGCCGCTGGTGGTGGGCTTCCTGTTTGGCGTTCCTGCCGTGGCCGGCATGTTGGCCGGCTCACTGGTGGCCGGTGGCGTGCTGGCGATCGCCTCCTCCAATAGTGGCGGTGCATGGGACAACGCCAAGAAATACATCGAAGCCGGCAACCTTGGCGGCAAGGGCTCTGAAGTCCACAAGGCCGCTGTAGTGGGAGATACGGTCGGTGATCCGCTGAAGGACACGTCCGGCCCCTCGCTGAACATTCTCATCAAGCTGTCTGCCATCCTGAGTCTGGTGTTTGCACCTTTCTTCGTGCAGTACGGCGGCGTGCTGATCGGCGGTTGATTCGCTGATCCGGTCGGCACAGGAAAACTGCTTCCGCAGCTTTTCCTGTGTCGGGACAACGGGTGCGAAGGGTCTCGCCAGCGTTGTTGCCGGCGTCTCCTTAAGTGCTCGCTGTTTATTTTTCCTCCCAGTTGCTTCCTCGCTGACTCTCCAGAATATCGACCAACTCCGATGCATCTGCGGTAGATGCCTTGCCGAAGGCTTCTCGTTTGACTCTGATTAGGCCAAAGTTACCTGACACCGGAAGCGCAATAGGATGATTGTTTTAAAACGTCATGGTTCCGCGCGCGTTTCGGGATTAATGCAGGGCCAGGAAGGCAGCAGTCATCTGCAAAATAATGAAAATAATATTCAGTGGAGAGTACTATGAACCATCGCTCTGATAAGGGCAGCAAGCCCATTCTGCACGACTGTCTGCTCGGTGCCTTTGCGCTGTTCCTCATCCCTGCGACTGCTTTTGCGCAGTCCGATACCGAAGAAGATATAGAGGAGGTGGTCGTCACCGGTTCCTTCATCCGCAACAGTCAATTCACCAATGCCTCCCCCGTGGAAACCATTACCCAGGCTGATTTGTGGGAATCCGGCGCCGCCAACCTCGGCGAGTACCTGCGTGACTTGCCTTACATGGAAAACATTGACACGGTGGCTTCGGTGCTGTCTACCCAGGATGGGCAGCAGGACTCCAACTCTGCGCGCTTCAACCTGCGGGGGCTCGGAACCGAGAGCACGCTGACGCTTCTGGATGGTCGTCGTCAGATCAACGACAGCGCCGTGTCGGCGCTCCTGCCTGGCATCGCCCAGCGCTCCGTTGAGATCGTCACGGACGGCGGTGCCGCACTGTACGGTTCGGACGCCGTCGCCGGGGTGGCCAACATCATTCCCTACAAGGAATTCGATGGCATGAAGGCGCGCGTCTATTACAAGACAGACCAGGAGAACAGCTCCGAGCAGTACACGGCCGAGTTCCTGATGGGGCGCAGCTTCGATGTCGGTAACGGGTTGGATTGGGTAGGGGCTGTAGAGATTGCCAAGCGCACCGCCTTCCTGGTGTCAGAAAGACCCAAGTATCAGGAGTACTACGATCAGGACAGCGCCTACAATAACCCCGGCCGCTGGGCGCCGCTTGCTATAGGGCCCGGCCTCACCGATCCCAGCTGTGGTGAGTTCAATGGTACGCAAACCGACATCAGCCAGTTCGGCTCCTTTCCCAGTGGTGAACCGTTCGCGACTGGTTGTAGGCTTTATTTTGGAGAGTGGCAGGACTACGGTCGCCCCTCGCAAGGAATCACTGTCTACAGCAACCTGCGCTACGCAGCGAGCGACTGGCTGACGCTGGAATTCCAGATGAATATCAACGACAGGACTTCTACCCTGGCGGGCTCACCCAGCACGGCTGTCACGTCGAACCTCGGCACACTCATCGTTCCAGTCGACCACCCTGCAAACCCCTTCGGCAGGGCTGTGCGGCCCTCTACCTGGCGGCCTGTCACCAAGGCAGGCACCATGCCCAGCGTACTCTCCGGAAATGGTATGGCGCTGACCGACTACAATTACTACGCTGATTCCTACAAGTTCGGGGGTGAGTTCACGATCCCCAGTACCAGTTGGGGAGGCGAGGCATGGATTGGCTATCAGGATTCCATGCGAGAGTACGATGGTCGTGCCTGGCGCCTGTCCAAGATGCAGCAGGCCCTTCGCGGCGAGGGCGGGCCCGGCGGCAATGAGTGGTTCAACCCGTTTGGCTCCTCCGACCCGCGTTCACCGTACTACAACGCTGCGACCACGGCCAACAGCCAGGAGCTGATGGATTGGCTGGTGGATTCGAACAAGTGGCGTGATACCCAGGACCGCCTGACCTACCTCGACTTCGTCTTCAGCGGCGAAGTGTTCGACGTGCCGAACGGGACGGTGCTCGCCGCCATCGGCGGACAATGGCGTGAACACACGGAGTTTGAGTTCGAGAATCCGGTCACCGCTGGATATGACAACCTGTATGTCAACGCTCAATTGGAATTGGTCCCGCCAGAAAGCCGTCCGTCGGCTGTCCGTGCGGTGTTTGCAGAGATAGAGATCCCGATTCTGGAGAACCTTGGCATCAAGGCAGCTGTGAGGAGTGAAGATTTCTACAGCATCGGCTTCGACGCGACCAAGCCCAAGATATCCGTGCTGTGGGAACCGCTGGAAACATTGTCCTTGCGTGCCAGTTACGGTGAAAGCTTCCTGGCACCGACGCCCCGACAGCTGCGTCCTCTGGGCAAGGACTCGTGCACCATTGTGACCACGGGCACCGATCCGCTGACCGGCATTTCCCTTGATGGCGTGGACAGCTGTACTTCGGGTAACCCGGTGCTGGGGGCTGAGGAGTCCGAGCTGATCAACTTCGGTCTGAGCTGGAGGCCCATAGAAGGGCTGAGTCTCGACCTGGACTATCAGGAGATTGAGTACAGCGGACGGATCTCCAGCCTGGTGACCGCCGACGTGACGCGCCGCGAGCTGAATGCCTATCTGGCAGCCAACGGTCTCACCGCCGCAGATCACAATCCGGCCACTGATCCGGCGGACAGGGCGGCGGGTATTGCCTGGGCCAACGCCAGTGACAATATCCTGATTACACGGGCGGCCGACGGGTCTGGCCGGGTCACGGACGTGTACCGGGCTCCGATCAACCTGTCGTCGCAGTTCGTGGAAGGGATCGACTTCCGCATCCGCTACTCCTTCGACGTAGGAGATCTGGGCAGCTTCACGGCCAGCCTGGGCGGCAACTACTATACGCGTTGGGAATATCTGCCGGATGAGTTCTCACCGCTGACCAGTGGTGTTGCGCAGCAGAACGCGACCACCAACCTGGCACCACCGCTGCCCCGCTACAAGGGCAATCTTGGACTGTCCTGGTTCCGGGCGGATCACAGCGCCGCGGTAACTGTCCGTCATATCGGCAAGATGAAGTTCGATGACGATGCGTTCACGCTGGGGTACGAAGCATTTGTACCGGACCATATCAACCCGATCACCAAGGTGGATGCTCGCTACTCGTATAGCTTTAATGCGTTCGCTGCGGATTCGAGGTTTACGGTAGGGATCACCAACCTGTTCGATCGCGACGCACAGAGGCTGCCTGTAGAAGGTGGGTTGGAAACGCGGATTGACGATCCTTTCGGGCGTCAATTCTATATGTCAGTGGACTTCGAACTCTGAGGTCAGATTGATGCCGTAATGACGCCCTGCCGGATGACATGATCTGGCAGGGCGTTTTGTTCTCTAGTGAGCTTCAGAATAACTCTAGAGACATAACAGAGTTATTCTGAAGCTCACTAGAACTCCATCAGCCTCTCAAAGTGGTACATCACCCACTCGCTGTATTCGCTGGATACACCGTTTTCCAGGTTGCGCCAGTTGATAATGACGGGTCGCACACATTGGTAGATGCGGAAGGAGTCGCTGTTCTGGATGATAAGTCCGCGCACTGAGGGATTGAGGGTGTAGTTCGAAATTTCCACCAGCTCCCAGTCGTCGCCCTCCAGGGTGCGATCGACACAGGTATTGCCTGTCAACAGATCCTCGTAGGGCATTTCGGACTCGGCCCAGCCGTGAGCAGGAATTGTCAGGTCGACATCGAGGCTTTTGCCGAGTCCGGGGTTGTTTTCATCCCGGAACAGGATGGATTCGAGTTCTACCTCGTAGTCACTTTGATTCTGTGCCACCAGGCGTAGACCCGCGTTGCTGCGGATTCCCCATGCGGAGGAATATATCGCGTACTTGACGGGATACTCGGCCTGGGCTGGCCCCGGCAGATCGCTCGCCTGCTCCTGGGGCAGGGCGGGGCTGGCCAGTGCCAGACCGGCCAGAATGGAAAGCATGATTCTCGACATGGCTGATTCTCTATTCACTTCTTCGGGGCTCTCTATACGACTGCCCTATACGACTGCCCTATGCTACATCCCTACGCTACTGTCTTACCGCATTGAGTCTGCACGATGTGACATGAATACTGCATGAATGGTGCCGCGCCCTGTACGTCGTGGGGGCGAAGGGTAACGCAGTCGCGGCGCTTTTACCATGTTCCCGTCCCCCTCAGGTGCGGCGTGGCGGTGTTCTGAAGCGATCTGGAGGTATGTCAATTATGTTGCCTTATATGGATAATGGAGGCTGTCTGTAGAAGTTCAATGAGAGATTGCGTGGAAAAGCTGAATACCGTTAAACACATCGTATGCGTCGCCTCGGGAAAGGGAGGGGTGGGCAAATCGACAACCGCAGTGAACCTGGCGTTGGCCCTGCACGCGCGCGGCATGCAGGTGGGGCTGCTGGATGCTGACATTTACGGGCCGAGCCAGCCCATGATGCTGGGCGTCAAGTCCGGTACTCGTCCCAAAGTGATCGATCGTAAGTACATGGAGCCCATCCGGGCCCACGGCATCGAATCCAACTCCATGGGTTACCTGGTGGACAGCAACACCGCCATGGTCTGGCGTGCCCCGATGATTGTTGCCGCCTTCAACCAGATTCTGAAAGACACCCTTTGGTCGGAACTCGACTACCTGATCGTCGACATGCCGCCTGGCACTGGTGACATCCAGCTGAGTCTGTCGCAATCGGTCACCCTGACCGGCGCCGTGATCGTCACCACACCGCAGGACGTGGCGCTGCTGGATGCACGCAAGGGCATCGAGATGTTCCGCAAGGTCAACGTGCCGCTGCTGGGCGTGGTGGAGAACATGGGTGTCCACATCTGTTCCAACTGCGGTCATGCCGAGGCGATTTTCGGCCAGGGCGGGGGCCAGCAGATTTCCGAGGATTACGGCATCGACGTCATTGGCTCTCTGCCGCTGGATCTGTCGATTCGTGAGCATACCGACAATGGCAATCCGATCGTGATCGCGCAGCCGGACGGTGCTGTCGCCCAGGCCTATCTGGCTCTGGCCGATCGCATGTTGGAAAAGGTGGCGCAACTGGACAGCTCTGCAGTGGCAGGTCCGAAGATCACCATCACTGAGGATTAGCCGGCCGAGCAGCGTGACATCCCACTTACCAATAATAACAAAGAGGGTCTATATTGAACGATTTCAATGCGTTATTGGTCCAGATGGACGGCCTTCTCGCTGGGTCGGCGTGGTTCCCTTATCTGCTGCTTGCGACAGGCCTGTTTTTTACGCTTTACCTGAAATTTCCCCAGATCCGCTACTTTCGTCATGCTATACGGGTGGCGCGCGGTCGCTTCGACAGGAAAGGAGCGCCTGGTGATGCCACCCACTTCCAGGCGCTCTCCACGGCGCTGGCCGGCACCATTGGCACGGGCAACATCGGCGGGGTGGCCTTTGCCGTGTTCCTGGGTGGACCGGCGGCTCTGTTCTGGATGTGGATGACTGCCTTCCTGGGCATGACGACCAAGTTCGTGGAAGTGACGCTCTCGCACAAATACCGGGTGAAGACCTCGGATGGCACCATGGCGGGTGGGCCCATGTATTACATGGAGCATGCCCTCAAGGCGCGGTGGCTGGCGCTGATCTTCGCCGTAGCGGCGGTGGTCACCTCCTTCGGCATCGGCAATTTTCCGCAGATCAACAGCATTGCGGCCGGGCTGGAAAGTTCCTTCAGCATCAGTCCCCTGTTCACCGGCAGTGTGCTGGCGATCCTGCTGGGCATGGTGATCATCGGGGGAGTCAAGCGCATCGTTCTGGTGTCGGAGAAGTTGGTGCCGACGATGGCAGTTGTCTACATCATTGGCGCACTGGCAGTGATCATTCCTAACATCGGCAATGTGGGCCCCTCATTCGTAGCGGTCTTTGCCGATGTGTTTACCGGTTCTGCAGCTACCGGTGGCTTCCTGGGGGCGTCCATTGCCTATGCCTTCAACCGGGGTGTCAACCGCGGCCTGTTCTCCAACGAAGCTGGCCTTGGCTCCGCGGCGATTGCTCACGCCGCGGCCTGCACCGACGAGCCGGCCGACGAAGGCATGGTGGCGCTGCTGGAGCCCTTCATTGACACCATCATCATCTGCACGCTGACCGGGCTGGTCATTCTGGCATCCGGTATCTGGAGCGAGAAGCACCAGAACGTGTTCGCTCGTGCGGACCTGGATATCGTGGCGGGAAGCTGGTCGGATCAGGACGAGGCGGATCGGGCTGCATTGTTTCGTCACCTGAATGGCGGTGACGCGGCCATCATCCCCTACACCGGCAATCTGG
>Ga0233365_1000880_pt1 | contig 13410 bp, 13 predicted proteins | sample ElkDunMinimDraft_27_FD_191535 | JGI IMG/M metagenome (GOLD analysis project Ga0233365, IMG submission 191535) | Fecal eukaryotic communites from dung pellets of Tule Elk in California, USA - Elk Dung C36 | ecosystem: Host-associated > Mammals > Digestive system > Large intestine > Fecal | place...
GACTGGTGGTCCTGCTGGCCGAACATTCCGAGCTGGAGAAACAGCTCGCCGACCCGTCCATTCACGCCGACGCGGGTGTCGCGCGCCGAGTGGGACGCCGTTACGCCGAGCTGTCCCCGATCGCGGTGACCAACTCGGAGCTCGAAGCGGCCAAGGCCGACCTGGCCGCCGCCGAAGAATTCGCCGCCGACGACCCCGATTTCGCCGCCGAGGCCAACGACCTGCGCGCACGCGTTCCCGAGCTGGAGGAGAAGCTCGCCGAACTGCTGCTGCCGCGCGACCCCGATGACTCCCGCGACGTCATCGTCGAGATCAAAGCCGGTGAGGGCGGCGAGGAGTCGGCGCTGTTCGCCTCCGACCTGCTGCGCATGTACCTGCGGTACGCCGAGAAGCACGGCTGGGCCGCCGAGGTCCTGGACTCACAGGACTCCGACATGGGCGGAGTCAAGGACGTGTCGATCGCGATCAAGACCAAGGGAACGCCCGAAGGCGGAAACGGTGTCTGGTCGCGGATGAAGTTCGAGGGCGGTGTTCACCGGGTGCAGCGCGTTCCGGCCACCGAGTCCCAGGGCCGCATCCACACCTCGGCCGCCGGTGTCCTGGTCATGACGGAGGCCGAGGAGATCGACATCGATATCAACCCCAACGAGGTTCGCGTCGACACGTACCGGTCGTCGGGTCCCGGCGGCCAGTCGGTCAACACGACCGACTCGGCGATCCGGTTGACGCACCTGCCCACCGGGATCGTCGCGTCCTGTCAGAACGAGAAGTCGCAGCTTCAGAACCGGGAGCAGGCGTTCCGAATCCTGCGCGCCCGCCTGCTGGCGGTGAGGCAGGAGGAGGCCGCGGCCGCCGCCGGCGCCGCCCGCAAATCGCAGGTGCGCACTGTGGACCGTTCCGAGCGGGTTCGCACCTACAACTACCCGCAGAACCGGGTCACCGATCACCGCATCGGCTACACCGCGCACAACCTGGACCAGGTGATTCAGGGCGACATGGACGGAGTCCTGGACGCCTTGATCTCCGCCGAGCGTCACTCCCGACTGGAGGGCAGCGAAGCGGGGTTGAGCCGCTAAGTCGCACTCCACGGCGGCCGTCGTGGTCCTGGAAAGATTGCGGTGGACCGCGAAGACCTGTCACCGCCGACCCTGTGCGGGCTTCTCCCACACCATGACGGGCGAAGCCCCTCGTGACGGTGTCGCTTTGACACCGTCGACCAACGGGCGGCCGACGCCGCCACGGCTCACCGGAGGCTCGACCGCCGGTGAGCCACGGCGTGAACCCGTGCCCGGTCAGTTGCCGCTCTGGCGGCGAACCATCTCGTTGATCCAGATCGGCGCGAACGGCGAGGTGCAGTTGGCCGGGGTCGGGTAGTCCTTGAGGACTTCGAGCCGCTCACCGATGTCGATCGCGCGGGCGCGGAGCTCGGGATGGTGGATGCCGATGGTGGCCAGGCATTCGTTCATGGCCCACTGGAGGCCCTTCGGCGCGTCCGTCATGTCCGCCTCGACGATGTCGAGCAGCCCGGACAGGTCGAGACCCTCGGCGGACTTCGCCACGCGAGCGCTCGTCAGCGCCCACCCGGATCCGGCGATCGCCGGATCGGAATCGTTGAACCACGCGACCCGCAGGTCCTCGACGTGCGGACTCTTCTTGACCACGTAACTGATCAGCCAGTCGCGCACCTTGGGAACTCGCGAGTCGCGCAGCATGGCGTCCAGTTCCGCTGCCGAGTACGCCTTGGGGCGGCTGATCAGGATCGCGACCAGGCGGGCGGCGGTGTCTCCGGTCTCCCAGAGTCGACCGGCCAGCTCGTGCTGGGTCTTGAGGCTCTTGGCCACCGCGCGCAGTTTGGTCAGGTTGACGCCGTGGTCGTCGCCGTGACGTTCGTTGACGGCGCGGACCCTCGGGTCCTCCAGGGCCGCCAGCTGCGCCAGCACGTCGTCGACGGCCGTCGATACCGATTCAGTCGCCACCGCGATCTCCCTACTGTCCCCGTGCGTTGTCGCCGCCAGTTTAGAGGCTTTCTTGAAACTCGTCCGTGGTGAGCGGCGCTACAGACGGGACCGGCACGTGGCGGAACGGCGGGCTCTTCCACGTCGACCCGATGACGATTCGCCGATGGGCCTCAGGCGCGGTGGCGGGTCTGTTTGGCCTGCCGCATCGCCTCGTCGGCGAGGGAGAACGCGTTGGGTACGCCCTGCGGACCGGCACCGGCGGCGATCTCGGCCCACCCGATCGCGGCGGTCAGCTCGGTGCCGGGGACCAGCGCGTTCCAATCCTCGTCGTCCAGTGCCTGTCGAATCCGGTCGGTGATGATGTCGGTGCGGACCAGGGGCGTTTCCTTCAGGACCAGGACGAACTGGTCCCCGCCGTAGCGCGCCACGAAGTCGCCGCGCCGCATGACTCGCATCAGGGCCCCGGCGGCGCGTTGCAGCACGGTGTCGCCCGACAGGTGGCCGTGCACGCTGTTGATCCGGTTGAAGCCGTCGAGGTCGACCACGCCCAGCACGGCCGGTTCCCCGCGAGCGGCGAGGTCGTTGACGTACTCGTGCAGGTGGCGCCGATTGGGCAGCCCGGTCAACGGGTCGGTGGTGGCCTGTTCGCCGTAGGCGACCACTCGGCGGCGCAGTTCCTCGTGGTCGAGACGGGTGGCCACCGCGTCGACGAAGAACCGGCGAAGCTGGTCGTTGACTCGTGCCTGCGCGGCGAACGTCTCCCTGTCCGCCTGGTAGGCGGTGGCGTGGTCGCCCTCGGCGAGGAAACTCAACGCGCGCAACCGGGGTGACTCCGCCGCCCCCAGTACCGCCGCCGTCGAGGTGGCCTGCCGAAGCCGACGGCGAGCCGATTCGGTGTCACCGGAACTGATGGCCAGGCAGATCCGTCCGAAGTGGCGCAAATCGGCGGTCCACGCGTCGTTTCCTCCGGCGGCCAGGCATCGCCGAACATCTATCGGAACGCTGTGCCCCAGCAGTTCCATGCGCGCCGCGGCGTAGCCGATCCACGGCAGGTCCATCGGATTGAGGCCGGGCAGGCCGTCCTCGGTGCTGGGCAGCCGGATCGCGTTCTTCAACAGGGCGCGCAGTACCCGGACGCAGCCGTCGCTGTCACCGCGGTGGTCGAGCGACAGCGCGTGCCGCACCTGCACTTCGGGAGAGTTCAGCGACCAGCCCAGTCCGGCCGCCGCCGCCACTTCGCGGGTCTGGGCGGCAGCGTGGGCGGCGTGGTCGTGGAATCCGATGTAGGAGAAGACGACGGCCAGGTTGTGCCAGGCGATCGCCGCCTGCCGGTCGGCTCGCTCCACTTTGGCCAGCGACCGCATGCTGCGCACCAGATGGGTGATGCAGCGTTCCAGCGAACCGTCGGCGTGGGCGGCGAACGCCGCCAGCGCGTGGAAGCCGCCGGTGGCGGTGGGATCACCGAGCGCCCGAACCGCCGCGAACGCGCGGTCCACGGTGGAGGCATACTCGGTGGAGCGTTCCAGATTGACCACACTGGCCAGTCGAAGCAGTAGCGCCCAAGCCCGCTCACCCGGATTCGCCGAGTCGGCGGCGATGGCATCGGCGGCTTCGATCGCCGCCCGGGGGTCGCCGGAGTAGAGCAGGTTCCGCGCGGCGGTGAGTCGCTCAGTCACGGTGTCGCTGGACACGCTCTCACCTCATTGGTATGTCGTCGCCGTCGTGACAGTCTTACCGATGGAGTCCACCGGCGGATGGGCTTCACATGCGATAAAGGATGCCCTACCTCAGGCCGTGGTTGCCAAGTGGGACAAGGCTTCACCGAACTTGACAAGGAGAATGCCCGATGGCCGCAACCTGGTCCCAGCTGGTGACGCGCGCGGCGGCCGAGTTCGCCGAGGCCGGCATCCACGCGGCGCGAAACGACGCCGAATGGCTGGCCGCCGAGGTCGCCGGGGTGTCCCGAGGTCTCCTGATCGTCGCCGACCCACCCGACGACGCCACCCGCGACCGGTTCGCCGCCCTGGTGGCGCGCCGGGTCGCTCGGGAGCCCCTACAGCACATCCTGGGCAGCGCGCCGTTCTGGCGGCGAGACCTGGGGGTGGGACCCGGCGTCTTCATTCCCCGGCCGGAAACCGAACTGCTCGTGGAGTGGGCGATGTCGGCGCTGGCCGACCGGTCCGCGCCGGTGGTGGTGGACCTGTGCGCCGGATCCGGTGCGATCGCCACCGCCGTGGCGACCGAGCGGCCCGACGCGACGATCTACGCGGTGGAGCGACATGAGGCCGCCGCGATGTGGACCAGCCGGAATCTGACCGGTGGAACCGTGCTGGTCGCCGACGCCACCGACCCGGCGACACTGGCCGAATTGGACGGTTCAGTGGACGCGGTGCTGTCCAATCCGCCCTATGTTCCACTGGGGACAGGTGTCGAGCCGGAGGTCGCCGCCGACCCGGAGTCGGCGGTGTTCGGCGGAGTCGACGGACTGGAGATCATCCGTCCACTCGTGCAACGGATTCTCGTCCTGTTGGCGCCGGGCGGCATCACCGCGATCGAACACGACGACACCCACGGCGAGATCGTTCCGAGCCTGTTGGAGGCCGCCGGTTTCGTCGAGGTCGCCGCGCACCGTGACCTGGCGGACCGTCCCCGCTTCGCCACTGCGCGCAAACCGGTCTGAACCGGCGACGGCCACACGGGGTCCGACCGTGGCGGGATTGGTCGAGTCGGACCACGGGTTTCGGCGAATTGATGCCGAATTGTTCCCCAAAAAGGACATTTGCCCGACGGATCAGGCCGGGGCAGGGACCCCGTTACGGATTCCGGAGGGATAGTCTTGGCGGCCGTGAGGCTTTATGACTGCCGCAAGGCCAGTGAACGCGACTCGGGACTGAAAGCCGCAGCATCGGCGGTTCGAGCCGGCGACCTCGTCGTGCTGCCCACCGACACCGTCTACGGTCTGGGCGCCGATGCGTTCAAATCCTGGTCGGTCGAAGCGTTGCTGCGCACCAAGAAACGCGGCCGCGACATGGCACCGCCGGTCCTGGTCGGTTCCCGCAAAGCCCTGGACGGCTTGACCATCAGCGTTCCGACGAACGTGCAGGACCTGGTGGCCGCGTTCTGGCCCGGCCCCCTGACCGTCGTCATGCACTACTCGCCGACCCTTCAATGGGACCTCGGCGACACCGACGGGACGGTCGCGGTGCGGATGCCGCTGCACCCGGTCGCGATCGAACTTCTCCAGGAGACCGGGCCGATGGCCGTCTCCTCGGCCAACAAGACCGGTCAGCCCCCGGCGGCCACCGCCATGGAGGCCAAGGAACAACTCGGCTATGCCGTCAGCGTCTACCTGGAGGCCGGGCCGTCTCCCGACACCGCGCCCAGCACCATCGTCGACTGCACCACCGAAGTACCCGAGGTGCTGCGCGCCGGCGCGCTGTCACTTGAAGCCATCCAGCGGGTCTGCCCGTTGGCGATAGGACCGGGAGAGCGTTGATGCCACCGTTCGCCGTACTGCACGTGTGCATGGGCAACACCTGTCGATCCCCGATGGCCGAGCGCCTGTTGGCGTTGCGGGTCGCGCAACAGGTCGGGCGAAGCGCCGAGGACCTGGTATTGAGCACCTCGTGCGCGATCGGCTCCTGGCATGTGGGCGAGGGGATGAACCCGCCGGCGGCGCATGAGCTGCGGTCGCGCGGCGGCTCCGAAGAGGGTTTCCGGTCTCGCCACATGGTCACCGAGCACATCGAGACCGCCGATCTGATCCTCACCGCCACCGGTGAACAGGTCGAGTACATCGCCAACGAACACCCGCAGGGTCTGCCGCGCACGTTCCTGGTCCGGCACTTCGGTGCGATCGCCGCCCGCGTCACCGACGACGAACTGCCCGCCGGTGACGGCTCCGCCCAGGGGATCTACCGTCGCGGCCAGGCTCTGGTGGCGCTGGCCGACAAACGGCGCGACACGGTTCCGGCCGAACGTCTGGAAGACCCGTGGGGGGAATCACCGGAATCTTTCACTCGCGTCGCCGATGAGATCGAGGTCGCGCTGGAACCTTTGCTGGCTCGACTGTTGGGTCGGCGCGATTCCTCGCCGAATCCGAATGTCGTGTCACGATGAGTAGCGTGATTCCCTCCCGTTTGAGCCTGATCCGCCCCGCATTCATCGCCTGCGCGGTGGCACTGTTTCCACTGATGATCGCCGGTGCGATCTGGGAGGGAGTCAACGGAATCCTCGGCGCGATCGCCGGTGTGGCGCTGGTCGCCGTCGGGTTCATCGGTTCATGGCTATTCGTCGCCTGGAGTGAGCAAATAGGACTGCGAATGGTTCTGCCGGCCGGAGTCATGGGATACGTGGCGAAGATCATTCTGGTGGCCGTGGCATTCCTGGCGGCCACTCGAACGGGTTGGTCGGGCACGATGCCCATGGCGCTCGCCACATTTGTGGCGATAGTCGTGTTGTTGGCGGTGCTGATGGTTTGGGCGGCGCGAATGCGACTCCCAGTAGTGGAGCCAGGCGATAGCCTATAGTGACATTTGGGGCATTCCATTACCGGTGAGTTACTTACCCCGCAGGGCCGTTCAGACCGCTACCCCTGTGGCTGATATTGTCTGCGCCGACATGACAGGTGACCGCAAGCCGCAGCCCAGTGGGGCTTCTGGTGCCGATCAAGGGTGGGCGGTCCTCAGTTACCTCCTCGCGGGAATGCTCGTGTGGGGCGGTGTCGGATGGTTGCTCGACGAATGGCTAGGCATTCCCAAACACCTTGGCGCTTTCGTAGGCATGGTTCTCGGCGCTGGACTGGGGCTCTACCTGATCGTCAAGAGACTCGGACAACCCGAAAACCCAAACGACAACCAAGGTGAAGGGCGAAAACGGTGATAGGAGCTCCCGTTATACGCGCGGAGGGATTCCCACCCAAGGTGGAGGACCTCAAATACGCCGACTGGATACCGGGGCTGCCGTCGGGCATGTTGACAACGGTCACCTTCTCGGTGTTCCTCGCTGTCGGCATCATCATTTGCTTCTTCTTGCTTTCGTATCGCAACCCGCAAATCGTGCCCACACGTAAGCAATGGATCGCTGAATCCGTCTACGGTTTCGTACGCGATGGCATTGCCCGCGACCTGATTGGCCCCGAAGGAATCAGGTTCGCCGCATACTTCACGACGCTCTTCAGTTTCATCGTGGTCACCAACCTGATGGGCATCATTCCGTTCATCCAGAACTCACCGAACTCACATATCGCCTTCCCGGCGATGCTCGGTGTTATCACCTGGCTTCTGTACAACTACGTTGGTGTCAAGAAGCACGGTTTCTTCGGATACATCAAAGCCAGCTGTATCCCCAATGGAACCCCGGTGTACATGTACCCGTTGATCATTCCGTTGGAGTTCCTCCAGAACTTCATCCTGCGCCCAGTCACCCTCGCGGTGCGGTTGTTCGCCAACATGTTCGCCGGACACATGATTCTGGTGGTCTTCATTTTGGGCGGCGTGGCGCTGATCGAGGCCGGCGGCTGGCTCATGGCCGCATCGCCGCTGGCGTTCTTGATGGCGATCGTCATGAGCTTCTTCGAGTTCTTCGTCATGCTGCTGCAGGCGTATGTATTCACCCTGTTGACCGCGGTCTACGTTCAGGGATCGCTCGCTGACGAACACTGATGACTCTGCCGCCGATTGGTTTCGGCGGTCCTTGAGAAAGACATCGTGCGCGTGACGGACACGCCACGCAACCAATGAGGAGAAAAACAAGATGACTGGAAGCCTGAGCGTAATCGGGTTCGGTATCTCAGCGGTCGGTAGTGCGATCGGTGTGGCGCTGATCTTCTCCGCTTGGATCAGCTCCACGGCCCGCCAGCCCGAGACCGCCGGCCTGACTCGTCCGATGATGTTCGTCGGCGCCGCTCTCGCTGAAGCGTTGGCTCTGTTCGGTCTGCTGCTCGCCTTCATCAACGCCTAGTAGCGGTCGCCCGCCTAGACTTTAGGGAGCACCCATGAACATCGCAGCAGGTGACGGCATCGGGATCATCATCCCGTCATGGCAAGAAGTCGTCGTCGGTGTCGTTGCCTTCGGTTTGCTGTGTCTCGTGCTTATGAAGTTCGTCTTCCCCAAAATGGAGGAGATGTACCAAAAGCGCGTCGACGCGATCGAGGGTGGAATCCAACGCGCTGAAGCCGCACAGGCCGAAGCCAACCAGCTGCTGGAGCAATACCGGCAGCAGCTGGCCGAAGCACGTACCGAGGCCGCGAGCATCCGTGACGAGGCTCGTGCCGAATCGCTGGCCATCAAAGAGGACATCCTCACCGAGGCCCGCACCGAATCCGACCGCATCATCGCGGCCGGACGGGAATCGCTGGCGGCGTCACGTCAACAGCTGCTCACCGAACTGCGTGGCGAGGTCGGCAACATTGCCGTCGACCTGGCCGGCCGCATCGTCGGCGAGTCGTTGGCCGACGAGGCACGTCGTTCCGGCACCGTCGAACGGTTCCTGTCGGAACTGGATCAAGGCGCTGAGTCGGCGGGAGCACGCTGATGTCGGCCACCGGACAGGAATCGCTGCAAGCTGGTTACGACGCTCTGGCCGCCTACGCCAAGCGGGTCAAGCCTGAAACCTTGCTGAAGGTGGCCGGCGAGCTGCTCGCCGTTCGCGACGTGTTCGCGAACGAGCCTCGGCTGCGCCGCGCCCTCACCGACCCCGGGCAACCGGCCGAAGCCCGCTCCGGGCTGGCCGAACAGTTGCTGTCGGGCAAGGTGTCGGCAGGATCGTTGAAGATCATTTTGGCCCTGGTGAAGGGCCGCTGGGCGACCCCTGGTGAGCTGCTCAGCGGACTTGAGTCGGTCGGCGTCGACGCACTGTTGTCGACGGGTTCGACGCAGGGCGTTCTTGGCGACGTAGAGGACGAACTGTTCCGGTTCGGCCGTCTGGTCGATGGTGACTCGGCGCTGGCGAGCACGCTGGGTGATTCCAGCGCCGACACCAATGGTCGCGTCAAACTGGTGAACACCCTGCTGTCCGGGAAGGCCAACCCCATCACGGTGCGTTTGGTCGAGCTGGCTGTCCGTGGATACGGTGGTCGCGGCTTCGAAGCCGGTATCGCCGCACTGGTGGACCGTACCGCCGCCAAACGTGACCAACGTGTCGCCTACATCACGGTCGCTTCGCCGTTGCCGCAGGATCAGGAGAACCGGCTTACCGAACGTCTGTCGGAGCTCTACCGGCAGCCGGTGTCGGCCCAGGTCATCGTCGATCCTGAGATCGTCGGTGGCATACGTGTCCAAATCGGACACGACTTGTACGACGGCACCGTTGCCCGGCGCCTGACCGAAGCCCGAAAGGCGCTGGCCGGCGGTCGCTGATCCGACCGGTACAGCTGATCAACGAGAACTGAGGGACTGAACTTAAGATGGCAGAGCTGACCATCTCCTCTGATGAGATTCGTAACGCGCTCGACGCGTACGTGTCGTCGTACCGGCCGGAGGTCTCCCGCGAGGAGGTCGGTGTCGTTACCGAGGCCGGCGACGGAATCGCCATCGTGGAGGGCCTCCCCTCCACGATGTTCAACGAGATTCTGGAGTTCGCCGATGGCACCATCGGCATCGCCCAGAACCTGAACCCGCGTGACATCGGCGTCGTGGTCTTGGGCGACTACGCCGGTATCGAGGAAGGCCAGCAGGTCAAGCGGACCGGCCGAGTGCTGTCGGTGCCGGTTGGCGACAAGTTCCTCGGTCGTGTTGTCGACGCGCTGGGAGCCCCGATCGACGACCTCGGCGACATTGACGCCGAAGGAACCCGTGAGCTGGAACTCCAGGCCCCCAACGTCATGGCGCGTCAGAGCGTCGGCGAGGCCCTGGAAACCGGCATCAAGGCGATCGACGCCATGACCGCCATCGGTCGTGGCCAGCGCCAGCTGATCATCGGTGACCGCAAGACCGGTAAGACCCAGGTCTGTATCGACACGATCATCAACCAGAAGAAGAACTGGGAGTCGGGCGACCCGAGCAAGCAGGTTCGCTGCATCTACGTCGCCATCGGCCAGAAGGCTTCCACGATCGCCAGCGTCAAGGGCACGCTTGAGGCGCACGGCGCGATGGAGTACACCACCATCGTCGCCTCGCCCGCGTCCGACCCTGCCGGTCTGAAGTACCTGGCTCCGTACACCGGTTCGTCCATCGGACAGCACTGGATGTACGGCGGTAAGCACGTCCTGATCATCTTCGACGACCTGTCGAAGCAGGCCGAGGCCTACCGTGCGATCTCGCTGCTGCTGCGTCGCCCGCCGGGCCGCGAGGCCTACCCCGGTGACGTGTTCTACCTGCACTCCCGTCTGCTGGAGCGTTGCGCGAAGCTGTCGGACGAGTTGGGCGGTGGCTCGATGACGGGTCTGCCGATCATCGAGACCAAGGCCGGCGACATCTCGCAGTTCATCCCGACCAACGTCATCTCCATCACCGACGGCCAGGTCTTCCTCGAAGAGGGTCTGTTCAACTCCGGTGTGCGTCCGGCGATCAACGTCGGTACCTCGGTGTCTCGTGTCGGTGGCGCCGCGCAGCCGAAGGGTATGCGCAAGGTCGCCGGTTCGCTGCGTCTTGACCTCGCCCAGTTCCGTGAGCTGGAGGCCTTCTCGGCCTTCGCCTCCGACCTGGACGCGGCGTCGAAGGCTCAGCTGGAGCGCGGTCAGCGACTGGTCGAGCTGCTGAAGCAGGGCGCGGCCGAGCCTTACCCGATGGAAGAGGAGATCATCTCGATTTGGGCGGGTACCTCCGGCCAGGTCGACTCCGTTCCGGTCCGTGAGGTGCGGCGGTTCGAGAGCGAGTTCCTCGCTCACCTGCGTCACAGCCACAAGAGCGTTCTCCAGACCATCGCCGACTCCGGCAAGCTGGAGGACGACACGGTGACCGCGTTGACCGATGCGGTCACGAAGTTCCGTGACAACTTCCTGGCCAAGGATGACTCGCCGAACGTCAACGAGGCTCCGGCTGAAGCACTGGAAGGCGACGTCGCGGTTCAGACCGTGCAGCGCGTCGTCCCGAAGAAGGGCTAGTCCATGGGTGCCCAGCTACGAGTGCTGCGGCGGCGCATCAAGTCAACTCAGTCCATCAAGAAGATCACCAAAGCGATGGAGCTGGTCGCCACCAGTCGGGTCGGTAAGGCCCAGGCTCGTGTGGCGGCGTCGATGCCGTACGCCAACGCGATCACGAACGTGATGACCGCGCTGGCCTCGACGGCCAGTGTTGACCACCCGCTGTTGCAGCCGCGTGTCCCGGTACGACGTTCCGGTGTGCTCGTGGTCACCAGTGACAAGGGACAGTGCGGCGGATACAACGCCAACGTGATCCGGGTCGCTGAGCGACTGATCGCCCGGTTGACTGAGGAGGGCAAGTCTCCGCAGCTGTACGTGACCGGCCGCAAGGGCATCGCGTACTACAAGTTCCGGGGCCGTGAGATCGCCGACCAGTGGTCGGGTTTCTCGGACAAACCTCTGGTCACGGATGCGGCTGAGATCACCAAGACGCTGCTGGCGGCTTTCGTCTCCGGCGCTGACGATGATGGTGACGAGCCCGGTGCCGACGGTATCCTGGGTGTCGACGAGCTGCACATCGTGCACACCAGGTTCGTCTCGCTGCTGACGCAGACCCCCGAGGCGAAGCAGTTGGCGCCGATGGAGGTTGAAGAGGTCGAGGCCACTGAGGTTCCCGACCTGATTCTGCCGGAGTACGAGTTCGAGCCGGAGCCGGACGCTCTATTGGACGCGCTGCTGCCGAAGTACCTGACCACTCGGGTGTACGCGGCGTTGATCGACGCCTCGGCCGCCGAGTCGGCGGCACGTCGGCGCGCGATGAAGAGTGCCACGGACAATGCGGAAGAACTGATCAAGACGCTGACGCGGGAACGTAACGCCGCCCGCCAGGCCGAGATCACCCAAGAGATCAGCGAGATCGTCGGCGGCGCGAGCGCGCTGGCCGCGGCGGGAAGTGAGTAAAGGAATGTCGACCGCGGTAAGCAACGGAACGGGACGTGTCGTCCGGGTCATCGGCCCGGTTGTCGACATTGAGTTTCCGCGCAACGCGATACCCGAGATGTACTTCGCCCTCAAGGTGGATGTGAAGCTCTCCGAGGGAACCAGGACCCTCACCATGGAGGTTGCACAGCACCTGGGTGAGAACACGGTGCGTGCGATTTGTATGCAGCCCACCGATGGTCTGGTGCGTGGCGCCGAGGTGTCCAGCACCGGTTCACCGATCAAGGTGCCCGTCGGTGACGGCATCAAGGGTCACGTGTTCAACACCATTGGTGAGTGCCTGAACCTGGCTCCCGGTGAGGAGATCCAGGCCGAGGACTACTGGCAGATTCACCGCAAGCCCCCGCCGTTCGCGGCCCTGGAGCCCAAGACCGAGATGCTGGAGACCGGCATCAAGGCCCTGGACCTGTTGGCCCCGTATGTCAAGGGTGGAAAGATCGGTCTGTTCGGTGGTGCCGGTGTCGGTAAGACCGTTCTGATCCAGGAAATGGTTATCCGAGTCGCCAACAACTTCGGTGGTTCGTCGGTGTTCGCCGGTGTCGGTGAGCGTACCCGTGAGGGTAACGACATGATCGCCGAAATGGCCGAGTCGGGCGTTCTGGAGAAGACCGCTCTGGTGTTCGGCCAGATGGATGAGCCGCCGGGCACCCGTCTTCGGGTCGCTCTGTCGGCGCTGACCATGGCCGAGTACTTCCGGGACGTCAAGAACCAGGAGGTGCTGCTCTTCATCGACAACATCTTCCGGTTCACGCAGGCCGGTTCCGAGGTTTCGACGCTGTTGGGCCGGATGCCGTCCGCGGTGGGTTACCAGCCGACCCTGGCCGACGAGATGGGTGAGCTGCAGGAGCGGATCACCTCTGTCCGAGGCAAGGCGATCACCTCGATGCAGGCGATCTACGTGCCCGCCGACGACTACACCGACCCGGCGCCGCACACCGCGTTCACGCACTTGGACGCGACCACCAACCTTGAGCGCAAGGTTTCCGACAAGGGTATTTACCCGGCGATCGACCCGCTGGCGTCCTCCTCCCGGATTCTGGAGCCTGACGTCGTCGGTGACGAGCACTACTCGGTGGCCACCGAGGTCAAGCGGATTCTGCAGAAGTACAACGAGCTGCAGGACATCATCGCGATTCTCGGTATGGACGAGCTGTCCGAAGAGGACAAGCTCACCGTTGGTCGTGCCCGTCGGATCGAGCGGTTCCTGTCGCAGAACACCTTCGCGGCGAAGCAGTTCACCGGCGTCGAGGGTTCCTTCGTCCCGGTGAAGGAGACCGTCGAGGCGTTCAAGAAGATCGCCGAGGGAGAGTACGACCACTTCCCCGAGCAGGCGTTCTTCATGTGCGGTGGTCTGGAAGACCTGCACCGCAAGGAAGAGGAGCTGCGCGCTTCGGCGAAGTAGCCTCTCCAAGTTCACCACCGATGCCCCG
>Ga0233365_1000881_pt1 | contig 13394 bp, 11 predicted proteins | sample ElkDunMinimDraft_27_FD_191535 | JGI IMG/M metagenome (GOLD analysis project Ga0233365, IMG submission 191535) | Fecal eukaryotic communites from dung pellets of Tule Elk in California, USA - Elk Dung C36 | ecosystem: Host-associated > Mammals > Digestive system > Large intestine > Fecal | place...
CGGAATCCGGACCGACAGATCGGCGGAGTCGACGGCCGCGTGACTGAGTCCTGGCCCCTCGGCACCGAACAGCAGCGCCGGTTTGCGTCGCTGCTGCGGCGTCAACGACCCGATCGGGGTCGCGTCGGGGTCGGGGGTGAGGGCGAGGACGCCGAAACCCGCATCCCGCACCAGATCCAGGCCACTCGGCCACGGCGACAGGATCGCGTAGGGCAGCGCGAACACCTCACCCATGCTCACGCGGATGCTGCGCCGATACAGCGGATCGGCGCAGCTCGGTGACAGCAGCACCGCGTCCATGCCCAGCCCGGCCGCGCCCCGAAACACCGCACCGATGTTGGTGTGGTTGTTGATGTCCTCCATGATCAGGATGCGCTGGGACTCGGCCAGCAACTGGTCGACCGAGGGGCCCTGCCGACGGTGAAACGACGCGAGCACGCCTCGGTGGACGTGGAACCCGGTGACCTTCTCGAGCACCGGCGGCGCGGCGGCGTAGACCGGGGCCGATTCCGGTGCCAGATCGGCGTGCTGCTCGATTCGTTTCTCGTCGATGAGCAGCGACCTCATCCGGTATCCGGCTCGCAACGCCCGCTCGACGACGAGTTCGCCCTCGGCGATGAACAGGCCGTGAGGAGGTTCGAAACGGGTGCGCAACGCCAGATCGGTCAGTGCACGATAGTCGTCCAGCCGAGAATCGTCGGGGTCGGTCAGCAGTTCGGCCACCCCGCCATTGTCCTGGTCGGCAAACTGATCACCCATGGGGGCCGAAGTGAGGACCTGTCCGGTCGATCCCGACGGGTCAGCTGAAACCGAGACACTAACTAAGAGGAACAACCGGGTACGTGGCACTATGATGGCGCTCACGCCCCCTTGACCCCCTTAGCCGAAAGCCCCGCTCATGTCGTCACCCAACCTGCCCGCGCGGGCGCAACGCGACGAAATCGCGGTGCGCTTCGGCGAGCGATTGAGGTACTGGCGACGCGCGCGCCGACGAACTCAGGCCCAGTTGGCCCGCAATCTGGACCTGGACGGCTCGTACATCTCAAAGCTCGAAGCCGCGCGACGACAGCCCACCAAGGACATCGCCATCCGGTGCGATGAACTGCTCAACACCGGCGGAGAACTCGCCGCGATCCTGCGAGACCAACCGGGGACCGTCGATCCACAACCGGCCGTCCCCATGCCGGTGCTGTGGAGCGCGCCGACCACGCCGGTGGACGTCGAACGACCGCACAATCACGCCAACCCGCACACCACGGTCACCCTGGCCCGGCTGCTGGAAGCCTATGTGGACATCTATTCCACCATGGGGGGCCAGCAGATCGCGGCCTCGGTGGAACAGCAGGCCCAGGACATCATCCGAATGCAGATCGCCGCGCCGTTCCCGGTTCGGCGGGCCCTGTTGGCGTTGGCGGCGAAGTTCGCCCGGCTGGCCGGCTGGATCAAGTTCGATGACGGTGATCGGGCCGGGTCACTGTTCTGGCACGACTGTGGACAGCGCTGGGCGATGGCCGGAGAAGACCCCGATCTGGCCGCCGAGCTGCTGGCCAGGCAGGCGATGGTCCACTCCACCACCGGCGACCACGAAGGCGCGATCGGGCTGGCCGACTCGGTCGCCGACATCCACCGCGACATCACCGCCAGCGGATTGACCTGGGCCACGGTGGCGCAGGCCCGTACCAACGCCTCGGCGGGGCACAGTGTCGAAAGTCTTCACCACCTTGACCAGGCGGCAAAATTTTTCGCCACGATCACCGGCAGCCTCCAGGCGTCACCGGCCAGCGTGGGTAACGACTACCTGTGGCACACCCTGCGCGGCAAGTGCTACCTGGATTTGGCGCGATCCACCGGTGAGACCGAGGAGTACGCCACCGAGGCCACGGTGTCGCTGTCCGAAGCGCTTCAGGTGCTGCCGTCCCACTTCATTCGGGATCAGGCGTTGGGGCGACTGCGGCTGGCCAGCGCACAGTGGCTCGCTGACAATCACGAGGCATCCAGAGAACAACTGCAATACGCCGAAACCCTGGTGCGCCGGTGCTCATCGGTGCGGGTGCACGCCGTGGCGCGTCGCATCCGCCAGATGGTCGAGTCCGGCGACAAGGGTGCGTAACCGGCGCCGGTTCCGATCGGTGTCAGTTCCGATCGGTGTCAGTTCCAGCGGCGCCGGTTCCGTTCCGTACCAGTCAGTCCAGCGCCATGCGGAAGTTGTACCTGTCCGGCAACGGGTAGCGGCGGCGTGCCTCGGCCTCCGCTGAGCCGACCGGTTCGACTCCGTCGACCAGCACCCGCCGCCGCGCCAACGCGAACCACAGGGTGTCGAGGGTTTCCTCACCCTCACGCAGGTTGGCGACGTCGAATCCGTCGTCGAACAGCCGCTGGGCCTGATCCAGGTGACCCAACCGGGTCAGTGCCTTGATCCGGCGCATCGTCAACTGGCCGTGCTCGTTCACCGTCGAATCCCTCGCGCCGCTGCGGTCCAACAGGTCGAGCACCTCCTGGTCCGCGTCGATCGCCAGCAGCGCGTCACCGGCTTCGGCGATCACCTGCCACACGTCCGGTGCCAGTTCCGCTGCCGTTCGGTAGTGGTCGGCGGCAGCGTTCGCCGCCTCCGTCGCTGCCGGCCCGTCCAGGCTGACCGCCTTGGTGCGCAACAGGTATCCGAGTGCACGGTGGACCCACGCGGTCGGTGACTGCGCCACACTGGACTGCCACGCGTCGATCGCGGCATCGGTGTCACCGGCGGCGACGTGCGCCAAGCCCAGGTGATATCCGGTGTGCCAATCGGCGGGCGCGGATTCGAGCAGGTGGCGCCAGCCCGGTGAGGTCGCGTAGCTACGCGGGGCCTCCGCCGGATCGAGGGACGGCAGCACACCGGTGCTGAGCAGAGTGCGCCACGGGTCGGTGTCGACATCATCGGCGTCGTCGGAGAACGGGGTACCGGGCCGATCGATGGCCGGTTCCCCGGCCGCGTCACGGCGGCGTTGTTCGACTGCGCCCCAGTTGGAGCCGGTCTGATGCCACCGGGTCGGCGGAACGTCCCACCATTGAGTCCACTCCCGCAGGCGTGTCTCCAGAAAGTCGGCGGACACCTGCTCGTCGATGACCTCGGCGACCGCGTTCTGCGCGCGCGCCCAGCCGCCATGGGCATCGGCGGCGGCCACGTCGATCGGTCCGTAAGTCTCCAGCCACGTCCAACTGGTGTCGCCGGGCATCCGCAGGTGTTCCAACTGGGTGTGAGCCAAGCCCGCCTGGATCTCCAGGTAACCGTCGGTGCCGGGTTCGGTCAGCCACTCCTGCCAGCGGTTCCCACCGGTTCCGTTGCCCCACACGAAGAGTTTGCGACCGTGCAGTCGCGCCGTCGAGGTCTGCACCAGGCCCGAACCGTCGGCGTCGACGGCGGCGATCCACGGCCGCTGCGGATTAGTGCAGCGGAAGAAGTAGTCAGCGGCGTGCGCGGCCTCACCCGGGTAGCTGTAGTCGTGCCACTGATACACGGGTGCGGGCACCAGAGCCAGCCGACGCTCGTAGGAGAACCGGTAGGACTCATCCGCCGGAGCGATCACCCGGTTACCCGGGCTGTCCGGGACGGCGATATTGGACCACCAGTACATCGGCACCGTCGACCGGTTCGGGTTGACGATGCGAACCGCGACCTGGAGGTGAGTCGAGCCGGGCGGCAGGCTGAAGTCCAGCTGATAGGTCACCTCGCGCAACCGCTCGAACTCCCACAGCCGCAGGATCGGCCCGTCGGGACCGTCCAGTTCGGCGGTGTGCATGGGAGCGTATGTCAGCGGGGTGTGTCCGGTGGTGCTCAGGTTCCATTCCACCCCGCCGGAGAACCAGGCGTTGCGCAGCGCCAGGTTGGCCGGTTGCAGCACCGGGTTGCGGTACAGCAGTTCCCGCCCGGTCGGCAGATGCACCAGCGACCACAGTCGACCGCCCAGTGTGGGTGCCACCGTGGCTCGCAGGATGCCGTTGTCGAGCGTGACGACCGGCAGGTCGCCGTCGACGCGGTCCCGTCCGTACCCGTCCTGAGTGGTGTACGGAAGCATCGCGGCCGGGAAGCCGTAGTTCATGTTGCGGGCCACCTCGTCGGGCACGCCGTCGGTGGGAACCGAGGCGTGCACATCGGTGCGACCCGGCAACGGTGGCAGTGGTGACTCGACGCCCAACGCGGCGACGGGCAGACGAAGAGTGCCCGATTCGATCGTGGTCATGTCACACCGACCGAGTCTGCTCGACCCACGACGAGTGCAATCCCGCGTAGATGGAGCCTTCCTCGGAGGCCAGATCGGAGTGATGGCCCCGCTGGACGATCTGCCCGGCGTCGAACACGAGGACCTCGTCGGAGGTCTCGGCCGTCGACAAGCGGTGAGCGATGACCACGGTGGTGCGGCCTCGGGTGACCGCGTCGAGGGCGCCCGACAGTCGCAGCTCGGTGGCCGGGTCCACCGCGGAGGTGGCCTCGTCCAGCACCAGCAGGTCGGGGTCGGCGACGTAGGCCCGCGCCAGCGCGACCAGTTGCCGTTCACCCACGCTCAACGCCTCACCGCGTTCACCGACCTGCGTCTCCAGTCCCTTCGGGAGACCGTCGATCCAGTCGGCCAGGCCCAGTTCGGAGAACGCCACGTACATTTCGGCGTCGGTGATGTCGGGTTGCGCGAACCGGACGTTGCCGGCGATTGTCTCGTCGAACAGGAAGCCCTCCTGAGGCACCATGACGACGCGACGCCGCAGTGACTCGAAGGAGACCTCGGTCAGCGGCACCCCCGACAGCTTGATCGTTCCGGCGGCCGGGTCCATCAACCGGGTGAGCAGCTTGGCGAACGTGGTCTTGCCGCTTCCCGTCTCACCGACGATGGCGACCTTCGATTGGGCGTCGAGTGACACGTTGATGTCATCGAGGACCTTGGGGCCGCCCGGATAGGCGAAGTCCACGTTGGAGAAGGCGACCGATACCGGCCCGGGTGGCAGTCCCCTGCCGTCGTCGCCCGGGTCGGCGACATCCGGATCGGTGTCCAAGATGTCGAGTACTCGCTGCCAGCCGGAGATCGCGTTCTGCGCCTCGTTGAGGATCTCGGTACCGATCATGATCGGCTGAACGAACAGCGTCACCAGGAACAGGAACGCCGTCAACTGCCCGACGGTCAGGTCGCCGTTGACACCCATGTATACGCCGGCCACGATCACGGCCGACAGTGCCAGGCCGTTGAAGGTCTCACCGGTGCTGGAACTGAACACACTGCGACGCAACGCCGAGTACTGAGCCGTTCGGAACTCCTCGACCGACTTGTCGACGCGCTTGGCGGTCAATTCCTTGACCCCGTAAGCGCGGATGACCGACGCGCCGACGACCGCCTCGGAGATTGAGCCCAGCATGATGCCGACCTTCTCGCGAACGATCGCGTAGGCCTTGGCCAACTGCCGTTGCAGGAATCGCAGCAGGAACACCAGTGGCAATGACGCCAGCCACACCACCACGGCCAACTGCCAGGAGTAGACCGCCATGATCACCGTGGCCATGAGTACCTGGCCCATCGAGACGATCAAGATGATTCCGCCGAACTGGAGGAACTGACTGATCTGATCGATGTCGGTGGTGACCCGAGCCGTCAGCACACCGCGCCGCTCACCCTGCTGGTGCAGCATGGACAGGTCGTGGATGTGCCGGAAAGTGCGTGTCCGCAGCGAGGCCAACGCGGTCTCGGAGACGGTGAACAGTCGCACGTTCATGTAGTAACCGGCCAGAACCGTGAGCACCAGGATCACGGCACCGGCGGAGGCGATCGTGGCGATCAACTGGACGTCGGGACCACCGGGAGCCAGCAGGCCGTTGTCGACGCCCTGCTGAACCGCCACCGGGACGACACCACGTCCGATGGTGGAGACGATCGCCAGAACCAGGGTGCCGGCCAGGCCGGTCCGCAACTCCGGTGACAGCGACAGGCCACGCTTGAGCGTCAGCCACGGCGATATCTTGTTCTCTTCCTCTATGGTCGCCGTGCTCACGCCGACACCTCCTTGTCGGAATCAGCGATGTCCCATTCGTCGGACTCCTCGAACTCGCCGTCGGCGGCACGCTCGGCCTCCGCCCGCTCGTAAGCGGTCACGAGGTTGGCGTATCCGGGGACGGTGTTCAGAAGTTCGGTGTGAGTCCCGCGCGCGATCACCTGACCGTGTTCCAGGTAAACGACCTCGTCGGCGAGCGCGATCGTCGCGCGACGGTAGGCCACGACCAGTACGGACGCAGGCTGTTCGCTGGTCCGGAGACCGTCCAGGATCGCGGCCTCGACCTTAGGGTCGACCGCACTGGTGGCATCGTCCATGATGAGCAGTCGAGGGGCACCGGCCAGTGCGCGCCCGAGGGTCACCCGCTGACGCTGTCCGCCCGACAGTGAGGTTCCCCGTTCTCCCACCTCGGTGTCGAGTCCATTGTCCAGTTGCGCGACGAATCCGTCGGCCTGAGCGGTGCGCAGTGCCTGCCACACCATCTCGTCGTCGACGCCGTCGCGTTGCAGCGCGATGTTGCCGCGAATCGTGTCGTCGAAGACGAACGCCAGCTGCGGCACCAACGCGGTGGTCTCGGCCAGCGAGGCGTGGCTCATCTCGCGAATGTCGACATCGTCGATCGTGATCCGCCCGCCGTCGGGATCGATCAGGCGGGTCGCCAGTGACGCGATGGTGGATTTGCCCGAACCGGTCGGTCCGACCAGGGCCACCGTCTTGCCGCTGGGGATGTCGAAGGTGACGCCCTTGAGCACCTCGGCATTCTCGTAGGAGAAGTCGACGTCCCGGAACGCCAGCGTGGCCGGGCCGACATCGCGGGGCAGACGTTTTGCTCCGTACTCCATGTCTCCGTCGGCCGACAGCACGCCGTACACCCGTTCCCAGCCGACGACGCTGCGTGGCAGGTCGGCCAAGACCCAGGTGATCGCCCGGATCGGGAAGGCCAGGACGGAGAACAGCATCGTCACTCGGACGATCTCCTCCAGTCCGATCACACCGCCGGACAGCCGCCAGGCACCCACGACCAGGACGACAAGCGTTCCCAGTTCCGGCAGGGCGGACATGATCGGGTCGAACAGGCCACGCAGTCGTCCCACCGAGATCAGCGAGTCGCGCAGCTGATCGGCGGTCTTGTTGAATCGGACGGTCTCCTCGGCCTCTCGGCCCATGGTCTTGACGACGAGGGCGCCGTCGAAGCTTTCGTGCCCGACCGCGGAGACGTCGGCGCGCAGTTGTTGCGCGCGGGTCATGCGAGGCGACATGCGACGGGCGTAGATGACGTTGAAGGCGAACAGTAGTGGGAACACGCCGAGGCCGACCAGCGCGAGCGCCCAGTCGGTCCAGAACAGCGCGATCATCGCGGTCAGCAACATCACCAGCGTTCCCGATGCGAACGGCAGCGGGGCGATGGGAACGAAACTGGCCTCGACGTCGGCGTTGGCGTTGGACAACAGGGAGCCGGTCTGGTGCTTCTGGTGCCAGGACACGGGCAGGTCCAGGTAGCGCCGGGTCACCTCACGGCGGTGGTCGGCCTGAAGCCGAAACTGCATGGCTCCGGCGCCCAACCGCCGAATGAACATGCCGACGATCTTGAACAGGCTCAATAGAAACAGTGCCACCACTGCCAGCCAGAGTGCGCCGACGGCGACCTCGTCGTTGGCGAGCGATGGTACGACCACCTGGTCCACGATGCGGGCTGAGACGAAGGCACCGGCAAGTACCAACGTCGAGTGCATGATCGCGCCGAAGGTCGCCAGGGCATAGGTGCCCGGCTTCAACTTGACCGCCATCCACAGAACTCGCATACCGCGCTTGATGACACCCCGGCTCGGTATCGCGCCGTCCACACGACCTCCCTTGAGAAAACTGGGCGGCACAGATACCGCTTGGTCATATTGACTCGGGAATGTCCGCACCGCAACCGCGATCCGGTCCTTACTGATGATCGCGCCCGACGTGTTGCCAGCTCATCGCCCGGGCCACGTGATCCTCAAGCGATGGGCGTCACAACCAGCATCGAAAGCCACCCATGCGAATCACAACATAGGAGCGCCCTGTGACATTTCCACTTCACGGTTTCGATTCGATGACGATGAATCGCGTCGAGCGCCCCCAGTGGCCACCGTGGACATACGAGTCGCCGCGGCCCGACTACGCTTCGACGACCTGCGGCATCGTGACGAACTAGATGCCGGATTGTAATCGGCGACGCTGGAAAATACCCGGATCTAGCTGGTATAACGAGATCTTCCAGACGGGCTTGTGTTGTCACCCCCGTGATCGACCGTGAGCCAGGGCACTAATATCGCAACGCATTACCGCCCCGTAGTAACCATCAGCCTTTCGCACCCGCCCGGGTCTACTCGCAGGGACACGCATGGAAACCGATACGACGACGCAGACGCCGCTTGTCCACATGTCGAAGGTGAACAAGTCCTTCGGTGACAATCACGTACTTCAGGACATCGACCTGACCGTGATGCCCGGTGAGGTCGTCGTGCTGATCGGGCCCTCCGGGTCCGGTAAGTCGACGCTGTGCCGAACCATCAACCGGTTGGAAACCATCGATTCGGGAACCGTCGAGGTCGACGGAAAGCCGCTGCCCGCCGAAGGCCGACAGCTCGCCGAGCTGCGCTCCAACGTCGGCATGGTCTTCCAGCACTTCAACCTGTTCGCGCACCTCACCGTGCTCCAGAACATCACCTTGGGCCCCCTCAAGGTTCGCCGGCTCTCCAAAGCCGCCGCGGAGGAGCGCGCCCGCGCGCTGTTGGAGCGGGTCGGGCTGGCCGAGAAGGCCGACTCCTACCCCGCCCAGCTGTCGGGCGGACAGCAGCAGCGCGTCGCCATCGCTCGCGGTCTGGCCATGGACCCCAAGCTGATGATGTTCGACGAACCCACCTCGGCGCTCGACCCCGAGATGATCAACGAGGTCCTCGACGTCATGCAGGACCTGGCCCGCGAGGGCATGACCATGGTCGTGGTCACCCACGAGATGGGCTTCGCCCGTCGCGCCGCGCACAAGGTCGTCTTCATGGCCGACGGCCAGATCGTCGAAGTCGCCCCTCCGGCGGACTTCTTCGACAACCCACAGACCGAACGAGCACAGGACTTCCTGTCCAAGGTGCTGTCCCATTAGTCACACCGTCATCGGTGTCGGCATCCATTGATTGAAAGGAACCAGGCAAGCATGCGAATCACTCGCAAAGCAGCCCTCGTCGGCGTTGCCGTCGCGGCGTTGGCCCTCTCCGCCTGCTCGGGCGAAGCCAGCCAACAGCAGGAAGCCGAAGACCAGCTTCAAGAAGAAGTCGGCACCTACTCGATGACGCAGGCCGAAGAGCTCCCCGCGGGCCTCATCGCCGACATCAAGGAGCGGGGCAAGCTCGTCGTCGGCTCGAAGTACGACCAGCCGCTGATCGGGTTGAAGAACAGCGCCACCAACAAGATCGAAGGCCACGACGCCGAGATCGCCCGGCTGCTGACCCTGCGCATCTTCGGTGAGGTCATCGAGGAGGGCGACAACGCCAACCTCGAGTTCATCGAGACCACCTCTCAGAACCGCGAGACCTACATCAACGACGGAACCGTCGACGTGGTCATCGCCAGCTACAGCATGTACCCCGAGCGCCTCGACTCCTTCGACTTCGCCGGACCGTACTTCTTCACCGGCCAGAACGTGATGGTCTCCGCCGACAACGAGGACATCACCTCGGTCGACGACCTCGCCGGCAAGAACGTCTGTATCGCTGAGGGCTCCGGCTCGATCGGCAACATGGAAGAGCGCAACCCCGACGCTGAGATCGGCACCCTGAAGGACTACGCGGCCTGCGCCGAGTCGCTGGAGAACGGCACTCACGACGCCGTCAGCACCGACAGCACCATCCTGTACGGCTTCGTCCAGGGCAAGCCGGACGCCTTCAAGGTTCTCGACGAGTCGAACATCTTCAGTGACGAGCCCTACGGCATCGCCATGAAGTTCGGCGAGACCGAGGCGCGTCAGTTCATGAACGACATGATCCAGGAATCCTTCGACAACGGCGACTGGGCCAAGGCGTTCGATCTGACCTACGGCGGCGCCGGCATGGCGATGCCCGAAACCCCGGCGATCAACGACTACGAGGCCAAGTAAGGCCACTCCTTATGTGGTGCCCACCGAGATTCGGTGGGCACCACGTCCATCCGCACCCGAGGAGTCCTCGTGTTCGACAACTTTGACCTCATGGTCGATGCCATGGGCCAAGGGCTGTGGGTCACCATCTGGGTGACCACGGTCAGCTTCATCGTGGCACTGATCATCGGGGCGCTCCTGGCGATGATGCATGTCAGCCCCGCCCCTCCGGCACGATGGGTCGCCACCGCCTACACCGGCCTGTTCAAGAACGTTCCGCTGCTGGCGATCCTGTTCATCCTGTACTTCGGGTTCCCCAAGATCGGGATCGTGCTGCCCAGTTGGCAGTGGGCGATCATCGGGTTGGGTACCTACACGGCAGCATTCGTGGGTGAGACGCTTCGATCGGGTATCAACTCGATCGACCTCGGCCAAGCGGAGGCGGCCCGGTCCATCGGCCTCACCTTCGGGCAGTCACTGCGACACATCATCCTTCCGCAGGCGTTTCGCACCGTGATTCCACCGTTGGGTTCGCTGTTGACCGCGCTGGTCAAGAACAGCTCGCTGGTGTTGGTGATCGGAGTGCCCGAGCTGTCGGCGCAGGCGCAGCGCCTCATCAACGACAACCAGGACCGGTTCGACCTGTGGGCGGTCATCCTCGGTGTCGCCGCCTGCTACCTGATCGTCAACCTGCCCATCAGTTACTTCATTCGCCGCGCCGAACGGCGCGCCGAGTTCGCACGGTGAGGGGCGGAATATGAGTAGATCCCCCAAGAGCAGCGTCCTGTTCGATGCCCTGGGACCGCGTGGTCAGGCTCGGGCCCGCAACGCGTCGATCGGCAGCGGCATCGTCTTCGCGGCGCTGCTGGCGCTGGCCGCCGTCCAGTTGGCGGATCAGGGCTTCTTCGAGCAGTCTCGCTGGGTCAACCCCCTGGACATCCTGATCATCGAGAACGCCTGGTTGCCGGCGTTGATGAGCACGTTGAAGGCCGCCGTGCTGGGAAGCATCGGCGCGTTGTTGCTGGGCGTCATCGTCGGTATGGGTCGGGTCTCCCGGTTCAAGGCGATCCGGGGAGTCGCATCGGTATACGTCCAGTTCTTCCGCGCGATGCCGTTGCTGCTGCTGATCTGGATTCCGTTCACCATCGACGGCGCCTTCGGAGCGACGCTGAGCATGGGCTTGGACGCCGAGGGACGCCGGCTGACGTTCCTGGTACTGGGCCTGGCTGTCTACAATGGTGCGGTACTGGCGGAGATTCTGCGCAGTGGAATCAACGCACTGCCCCCGGGACAGGCGATGGCCGGTCACGCGATCGGACTGCGGCACGGTCAGACCATGCGGTTGGTCGTCCTCCCGCAGGCGGTCCGCAACATGCTGCCCGCCGTGTTGGCGCAGCTGGTGATCCTTCTGAAGGACACCGCGCTGGGTTACGTCATCACCTACCCGGACCTGCTGCACGATGCCGAGACGATCGGGCGAAACTACGCCGACTCGTTCCTGCAGGTGTTGATCATCGCCGCGTTCGTCTACTTCGTTCTGGCGTGGGGACTGTCGAAGATCGTCACCCTGGTGGAGCGAAAGACCTCGCGCAAGGTCGCCAAGGGTGCCGCAAAGGTGGCTCCCTCGATTCCGCTGGAGGCCGGTGCTCCCGGCACGTCGGCGAAACCCTGATCATCCGCGCGTTTCCGATGCCTCCGCCCCCGTCCCGGGTCGGAGGCATCGGCCGTTTCAGGCCGACGCGTCAGCGCCGCACGGTGTGCCCGGCATCGGCCAGGCCCGCCTTGACCTCCCCGATCGACAACTGACCGAAGTGGAAGACGCTGGCGGCCAGCACCGCGTCGGCTCCGGCGTCGACCGCCGGAGCGAAATCCGCCACCTTCCCGGCGCCGCCGGAGGCGATCACCGGGATGTCGACGGCGGCTCGCACCGCCGCGATCAACGGGAGATCGAACCCCTCGGTGGTGCCGTCGGCGTCGATGGAGTTGACCAACAGTTCACCCGCACCCAGCTCGGCGCCCCGTCGAGCCCACTCCACGGCGTCCAGGCCGGTTCGCCGACGGCCGCCGTGCGTGGTGACCTCGTATCCGCTGGGCATCGTCGGTGAGGCGGCCACGTCCAGCGACAACACCAGCACCTGGGAACCGAATCGGTGCGAGACCTCTCCGATGAGGTCGGGACGAGACACCGCGCCGGTGTTGACGCCGACCTTGTCGGCGCCGGCGCGAAGCAGCCGGTCGACGTCGGCGACCTCACGGACACCGCCGCCCACGGTCAACGGGATGAACACCGATTCGGCGGTGCGGGCCACGACGTCGTAGACGGTCTCGCGATGGTCGACCGAGGCGGTGACGTCGAGGAAGGTCACCTCGTCGGCACCGGCGGCGTCGTAGGCGGCCGCCAGCTCCACCGGGTCCCCGGCGTCGCGCATCTGCTGGAACTTGACCCCTTTGACCACCCGTCCCGCGTCCACATCGAGACAGGGAATGACCCGCACCGCCAATGACATGCCGGAAAGCGTAGCCGGTCGGCCGAAGCGATGCGGTGAACCGTTCCGCCGATTGGGACCGTCGTGGCCGGGCTCTCGACCACGACGATCCTCAGGGACGCGTCATCGCCATGGGGCGTCGCAGATTCTGGCCACCGGCTCGGCCGGGTCGAACAGAAACCGCTCCACGTTGTCCCGCACGCACTGCGAGGACAGCGTTGCACCGTGGCCGTCACCGAGGTGGGTCAACAGGCTCGCCCCCGGGATATCGCGCCAGGCTCGAATCGCCCAACTGTTGACATCTGTCATTCTCGCTGGTGGCCGGATCGCATCAGATCGATCGCGCTTCGCGCCGGCTTTGCGGGACGTACGCATCGATCTCGATCTCGACCAGTTGAGCCGGGTCGAGCAACTGCGCCACCACGACCAGGGTCGCGGCCGGACGCACGAGTCCGAACAGCTCACCGTGGGTACGGCCAACCGCGTCCGCATAGGACGGATCGGTGACGTACATCCTGGTGCGAACGACATCCGAAACCGAGCCACCGGCCTCCACAATGCCGTCCAGGCCGATCTGGAAGGCGACCTTGGCCTGCGCTCCCGGATCGCCGATGTGGACGACCTTGCCGTCGACGGTCGCGGTGCACCCGGCCGAGAGAATCCAGTCTCCAGCGGCCACCGCACGGGAGTAGCCGTACAGCTGCTCCCACGGCCCACCGGATCCGACGCGCACCACCGGATCGCGTTCCATCTCGAGTTCGGTCACGCCAGTACCTCCAAAGCCTGTTCGACGGTGA
>Ga0233365_1000882_pt1 | contig 13393 bp, 17 predicted proteins | sample ElkDunMinimDraft_27_FD_191535 | JGI IMG/M metagenome (GOLD analysis project Ga0233365, IMG submission 191535) | Fecal eukaryotic communites from dung pellets of Tule Elk in California, USA - Elk Dung C36 | ecosystem: Host-associated > Mammals > Digestive system > Large intestine > Fecal | place...
AAAACCCTTTGCACCAAAAATGACAATCATGAATCGCTAAAATTTCATTATCACAAAATCTTTCATAAATCATCAATTTTTCAATAAAAATTTGGTAGAAATTCATTGAAAAATTCCGAATAGAAAATTCAATTTACAATTTAATAATTTGAAAATTCCTGAAAAATTATCATAAAATCTCTTACACCATAAAGTTATTGAATGATAACTAAAAGTAACTACTTCAAAAATCATTCGAAAATTCCTACTTGTTCCAAATGATAATTATGTCCGTTATGTCTGTATAGAGATATCGAGCTGTAACGACTCAATTACTACCATTAGTCCACTAAGGACTTGTTAGGTTCTGACAATGTCTATTATGGACATGTAACCGGGGTAGGCGTGATTGGTGATGTCATGATAGACTCGTGAGAAGCGTGATTCATCATGATTCACTGTCTACTTAGAAAGGTGGTCAAACTTATGTCGAAATATACAAAACAGGTGAATGCTGAAAAGACTTTGGGCTCATTTGTATTCGCTGGCCAGATTTTGGTTTGGTTGGCGTTGCTAGTTTTCTCCGGTCACTCAGTTGGCGCAGAAGCCCTTAAAGTTGGGTTGCCTGAATACATCGTTTTTACCGCTCCCATCATGATGGATTTGAATTTGATTGTGATGTTCTTTACGATCAAGTCCAAAATGTCAGAAGGCAAAAAAGTCCACTGGCACATAACCTATACTTTGTCAACCATGATTGTCATTACTTTTCTAATTTTGGACAAATGGATAGGTTTGGTAGAAAATTCAACTTTCACTACAGCGGTGATTCTTGGGTATATCATTCCCTCTCTTTTCATCACAGCAATCTTTAAAGTTGATGAAATTGCCAGCAAAACCAAAGAAAAGTCGAAACCAACCAAAGACAAGGTTTATGAATACTGGCTTGAAAATGAAATTCAAAACGGTAAGAAAGTTACTGGTTCACAAATGAAAGTAATGTTTGGTGTTGAAGTTGGAACGTTCAACTTGTGGCGCCGAGAATGGCGCAAGGAGTTGGATCAAGAGTCAGGTCAAGAGTCGTTTGGCACGACACGCCTGAACGGGTCGAAAACTCCCGTTATGTCCGAATGATGCTATACTTCTATACGCGCGTACGTCGTGAGCCGGTCAAGTCGACATGCCGTCAAAGATTTTTCGAAAAACTTCAGAAAAGTTCGTTAGAACCCTTGACACTCACGACGTGAGTCGTATAGTATGGTTACATCAGATAGAGAAAGACATAAGGGAGAGAAACAGAAATGACTGATCAGACTTCAAAGCAGCCGACTCAGGCCGAAATTGAAAAGGCCATGAAGCTTCTTGAGTTTCACAATATCCCTTTGAATGATCCGGTTTTTGAAGCAACTCAGAAGATCACGGAAATCATGGATAAGTTGGAACTTAAGGACTGCCGTACGATTCTGAAGAATCTTCAGGACCGGTACACTCAGAAGCGCGGTTCTTACAAAAAGACTGATGAAAAGGTTGAAGAGAAGCCTTCAAGTCAGCAGCCAACCAAGCCGGAAATCAAGGGCAAAAAGTAAGTTAATATGGCGTAGGGCATAGTCCCTATACCCTACGCCTTATTAAATTTCTCTTTTGCAGAAATTTATTTTGAAAGACATTAAGCTAGATCTGTTGTTTAAGAAGTGAATAGAGTGATACAGAGACTCACAAATTTTTGTTGATTGTTCATGTACTAATTTAAAGATCAAAATCACACAGAAAGTTTAGGATCATGACAAGCAAAGATTTCATGGAACGGTTGGACAAAGAATTTCCGACGACTCTCAAGTTTGATGAGGGTGACAAGTTTGTTGGAAAGTTTGACCGTTTGGAGGCTTCTCCCGAGCATCCTGAATATGGGGTTACTCCGATTATGGTTTTGATCGGTGAATCGGGAGAGGTCGCCGGAACGAAGATTGAAAAGGGTAAAGAATATGGTGTGTGGTTGATGCATCATACTTTGCGTGTTTCGGCGACTGATCAGCGACCTTCTAAGGGCGAAACTGTGGGTATCGTCTATCGTGGAAAGCGTCAGCCAGAAGGCGGAAAGGCTTACCACGATTGGCGGTTGATCGTTGACCGTGAGGTAAAGCCCAAGGATGAAATTAGCTGGGAAAATATCGCCAAGCAAACTGACTAAAGTTTAGGCCAGTATAGCCACTGAAGATAAGGACTTCAGTTCTTATCTTCGGTGGGTCTATTGGGATAGACCTTATTGTTTGGAGATTGAAAATGAACAAATTTGAAAAGATCACCGGCGTCATGGTTATTGTTTCACTTGCGGGTGGTGTGATGCTTGGTTTTGATCATCACATTGTGAATCCGATGTTGATGGTTTCTGGTGTCATGGCTGCAATTGTTTTCTTTGGGTTGATCATTAAGGCAAAGGTTCGTACAGTTGGCGGTAAGACTCCCGCTGGCGCGATGTCTCTTTAATTGAATTATTCTAGGCTGAATACCGTTTGGGTATTCGGCCTAGAATACTTTGAAAGGCAGCAATGAAATTTAATTGTTCTGAATTGTACTACTGGTTCTGCAAAGAATTCAGTGAGGATTTTGAAATTAGAGTTAAACATCCTCATTATTTTAATGGTCGTGACGTTTTCATCATGGTCGATGAAGTGGTTTCTATTGAGAAGATGGAAGTTACATATACGATTACGGATATTGAATCTAATGAAACCAGCACATTCGTAGCGACAGTTCGGAAGGCGTAAATCATGAATAATGAAAGTCAAGAGATAGAACCTGATCCTTGGTACGTTCGTGCCTTCTTTCTTTTTACGGTGGTTGGTGGTGCACTGTTCACTATCATCTTTTTCATAATTGAAATGAGTAAATAAAATGCGTGATCCTTGGTACATGTCATTTCTTTATATGCTGGCAATAGTAGGACTTCCGTTGATTGTTCTAATTTCTCTCGGTATTGAATTTGGGTGGTTTCAATGAATGACAATAAGTTGATTGTTATCGGGGAGAAGAAAAACCATCCAAGCAACAAAGGGAAGCAAACGTACAAATATTCACCTGTTAAAGGGAACGTGGATTATCTCCCTAACAGAATTGAACAACTTCGACAGGCACTTTTTATGTCGAAAGCTGATATCTGTAGTAGGGCTGATGTGACGCAGACAAATTACAATGCGATTGTTACGGGTGATAGACAACCCCACACGGCAACTATGTTGCGAATAGCTAAGGCACTTGAGATTGAACCGCCATGTGACATCTACATTTTTCCTTCTGAGGAAATGAGAAAAGTAGCACATGATGCTTGGTATCGGTTGAATCCTAGAGTTGAAGAAACACCAATCACTGAAATTTCAACTTCATTGAATAATGAAATTCCAAGTTCTGATGAAGATGATTTTTCGGAAGAAGAACCTGTGACGGAAGTTGCTGTATATCAACCTGAGCTAATTGACATTGATGACCTAATGCTACCTACCGGGTTCGATGCTGAGACTGTTAGAGAGGTTCTGAAAGCGATAGGGAGTCATTTGAATGAACGTGATGGTGGAATTTCTCAGTTGAAGTTGACCGGGATGATAGATAAATGGCTTCAAGCTCTAGGTAAAGATGACGACGAATCGAGAGGTATGGTAACGGCGTTGTTTACGGAGGTATTCAGCCGTGGATAACGTGAGAACATTTTACCTTCATCTTTTGAGATTGAATCTCATAATAGTTGGTGCATGGTTTGCATTGACTTTCACTTTTGATATTCCGCAGTTCTTTACAGGAATGGTTTCTTTCATTCCGACTCTGTATCTGGTGACTTTGTTTCTTCGTAAAGTTGATTGGAATAGAGTTACCGACAGGAAACATGCATTCTATAGAATGCGAATTTTTAGTGTGATGTTTGGACTTTTCATTTGGACGGCCATTCTGCTTTTGTTCAACATCACAGATTCTAGTATGACTTTTGTATTTCAATCTCTAGGAATTTTCATTGCAGGATTCCTAGGAACGTTTGGAATTTTCTACCGAAAAGTGAAGTCATTTCAAGAAGAAAAAATGTTTCTTTTCATTGAAAAATTTGAGGAATCATTTGGTAACTCTAAAGTTGAACAATATTATGCCGGTTTTAAATCGGTGTATGGCCCAGATTCTTTTACTTTTCGTTGGAAGTATCGAGGGGAAGAAATAGAGTCACCATCCATTCTGAAAGTGAAAGACTACATTGAATGGTTTAAAGAAGAACGTGAACGTTCGATCAATGATGATCTAGTAAGTTTCACAGGAGTCCTACCCAAGACTCTGACCCTTGATAAAGTCTTTCAAGAAGCTTTGCAAGAAGAGATTCGGGAATTGACCGGCAACTACTGGATTTTGAAATTTGATTTCAAGGCCCACGCAGTGAGTGGTGAAATAGGAACTAAACTTGCTAAGCAAGGTACTGACGAAACTACCTATCCAACTGACTTTAATCACATTGAGAACATTTTCCTTCATCCTCTACTAAGGCTTGAAGGAATCAAGGGTTTGATGTCTTGGGACCCTAGAAAAGTTTCTCACCTTAAAATCATTGGTTCAACCGGGTTTGGTAAATCGATTGCTTTGAAGGCTATGATCTATCACCAAGCGGTAGTAAATGGATTTTTCAAAAATCAAAACATGCCGCCTTTTTATCAAACTACGATTATCGACATTGTTAAAGGTGCTACTTCTTATTACCCATTTGAAGGTATGCACGGTATCACTATTCTTGGCGGGTCACCAAATAAACAATCTCTATTGAAGATGCTTGAAACTCTTGAAGGAATTGAAGAACGGCGTCAAGTAAAACAGGATTTGATTGGTGAGTTGGTCAAATCTGGCGTGAAAGTTGATGACGCGGTTAGAGAGGTTCACAACCGTCACGGTGTGGAAGTTGTCATCATTGATGAATATTCAGGCGCGGTAGCAAAAACCAAAGACAAAGCGCTTGATAAATTGCGAGACCAAATCACTAATAAACTGAATTTGTTGTCTGCGACAGGTAGAGAAGTAGCTACACACATTATTATAGCTTCACAGGAAATATCCCGTGAAACGTTCCCTACGTGGATGAAAAACAACTTTCCTATTTCATTGGTAGGTTGGTTGTCGTTCTCAAGTTCTGTCATAGCAGTTGGGGATGGGTCGGCTAATGACCTTCCGGTGACTGACATAACGAATGAGGATTCTGATTCAGTCCATGGTGCTGGGTTGTTTGGTCAGGCTGGTATGCTTCGACGTAGCCAAACCATTTATCTACCTGAAGAACGGATTTGGGAATTGCGAACCCTTCAAGGTTTGGGAGTTGGTAAAGAACAAATCGAATCGTCCGACACTATTCTAAAATTCAATACTGATTTTAATCTGAAATTTAAAGGTGAATAAATGGCTACTCGTTGTTTCTTGTGTGGAATTAAAGTCAGCAATGACAACTTTGATTATTTGGATGATCAAGTAATCCATCGGAATCAAGTATGTCCAGTAATAGACCCAACTCTTAGGTCTTTGATTCGTACCATCATTTTCAGTGGACCTGAAGAAGCGCGCAAAGCAGTTCAACAAATAGAAAAGAATCTAAGGAATGTAGAAGATGAACATTCAGTGACTTGTAAATATTGTGGTCAAATATTCAACACGACGGTTCGTGGAAACACGGCACGGTGTACGCATTGTAGTAAATCGCAATACGTGCGCAAAGGGTAAAGACAAAATTATAAGGGTGACAAAGCCGGAAACTTTGTCACCCTTGAAGTGATTTGATCTTCTAAGAATTCAATTCGATTCTGAAAACCTGCCATTGCGTTTTCTGAACCATGAACTCTCATGTTCATTCAATTCTCTTTGAACATGATAGCACACTTTAGAGATCATGTCACTTCTGATGATCATCAGAAGGTGACTCATGCCACTACCCACTAACGCACGGTCTGAACCGGGATCGGGTGGTAAATGGGTGATTCTAGCTAATGGTGCTAGGGTTCGCCGATCACAAGCTGAAAATTTGGGAGCGATCGAAATTGGATTCGCTTCTAATTATCAATACCGAAAATTTCTGAAGGAAATCAAACGTAGTAATTCATATAAGCGTAACCTAAATCGAGCTATTTACGTTCAAAATAAACGTGGTTTGACTAAGGGTCAAAAGCAACAAGCACTTATTGAATTCAATCGTATGGAGGCTCTTCTGAAACTTCGGAGGTTTCAAGGTGTACCTAAAGATTACACAACGGGCAGCGACGGTTATAAACACATGACTCAACACCTAGGATTCCGTCTAACTAATGATGGTTGGACTTCCGACCCTGAAAGTAATAGATAATGAAACTAACGTGGGATGATCTAAAGAATTATAATGACTTCAACATTGAGGTGTACGCAAAAGATGATTCAACTAAATTGTCATTTGACATTACCCACCAAAAACTGAAATCGCTGATAATAGTTCTTCAACATTTTAATGAATGGAACATTAAAGGGCTCAGTCGAACAGATATGTATGACTTTCTAGACCACCTTCATGATATCGACAAAGCGGTAACCGAATTTAAAAAGAAAGGTTTGGCGTAATGCTTGAGTGGAACGACCTTGATAAGTTCGCATACATAGACATAGACGATAATGGGAATGATGTAATTCGAAAGAAGAAAACACGTGGCCGACCGAAGAAGACAGGAGTTGAAAGATATTCAGGTGGTGGAATTCGCAAACGTCCTAAGGTTACTTCCAATATCATCGGGGTAGATGGAGAAGGAGAAAAACGAGACGGTCCGTCAGGCCCGATGCATACGTATACTTTGATTTGTGCTTCAAATGGGAAAGATTTTAAGAAACAGCTTTCCATACCTAAAGATTATGCTAATAAGCGCGCACGTACTTCACAACGTCAAGCTAATTACGGCTTGCGAACTCTACCCGTTTTTGAATTTCTACTTTCATTCCCGCCGAACTCATTGGTAGTCGGGTTCGCATTTCAATATGATTTTGTCAAAATCATTAGTGATCTTCCAAAAGAACACGTGGAACAACTGTGTACCAATGATAAACGAACAGAATGGATCATTAAATACAAAGGAGAAAAGAAACACTATGGAATTGAATATGTTCCCCGTAAACAACTCATCATTAAAGAAGGGAAGTCATTTCAACGAAATAAAAACGGAAGCTGGAAAGTCAAATGGGATCGGAAGGTTACTGTTTGGGACGTGTTCGGGTTTTTCCAAGCTTCATTTGTTCGTACTCTAGACAAATGGAACATGGCGGATAAAGAAACGCTCGATCGAATTCAAGCTATGAAAGAACAACGATTCGACTTCACTCAATGTACTGAGGAACAGATAGAAGAATATTGTTTCGAAGAATGTGATTACCTTGTCAAATTGGTAAGGGAATTTCTTACACACGTTGAAGCCGTCGGATTGAACCTTAAACGATTTGACGGAGCAGGAGCTCTAGCAGGCGCGTGGATGAAAAAGCAAAACATCAAATCATATCTTTCAGATACCAACCTAGACGAAGAAATAGCCCTTCAAGGCTATTACGGTGGTCGATTTGAAATTTCGAAAATCGGGCACGTTGGACCGGTCTATTCACATGACATTAATTCAGCTTATCCTTACATAGCAAAAGACTTGCCTTGCCTTGCACATGGAGAATTCAAGAAAACAACCAAATTCAAAAAGGGTGCATGGGGAATATACCGAGCAAGTTACTACGGAAAAGACAATGATTTTGCGGCTTTGCCATGGCGTAGCAAAGAAGGATTTGTTTTTTACAAAAATGATGTAAAAGACAGTGAAGGATACCGGTGGGTATGGCAATCTGAAATACAGCCAATACTTGATAATGAACCAGATAACCTAAAGATTCATGAAGGATACTATTGGATATCAGAATGTGAACACAAACCATTCCAAGATATTCAAACGATGTATGATTACCGACTTGCTATTAACCCTGAAACCGGCGTCAGTCGAAAGAAAGAAGGTGCTGGCCAAGTTATCAAACTAATCATTAACTCCATCTATGGAAAACTTGCTCAAAGTGTAGGATACTCATCAAACCGGAAACCTACCATTGCTGATTACATGGACCATAGTCTAGATTCAGGCAAACCCGGATATCAATCGTTCATATGGGCAGGCATGATCACATCAGGATGTCGGGGAATGATTCTTGACGCCATGTATAAAAGCAATGGCGGGGTAATTTCCATTGCTACTGACGGAATTCTATCAACTACCCCAATTCCCGGTCTTGATTTCACCGATGGGAAATTCGGTGCATGGGACCAAGAATATTACACCGACATGTATTTGATTCAGTCGGGAATCATGATCGGTGTTAAAGAAGGTACCGTAGATGACGCTATGATTCTTTTCCGTGAACGTGAAGAACTTGAAAAGAAAAAAGAAAAATCCAATAGTGAAAAAGAACGTCTAGAATTTTTGGATAAATGGATAAACAAAAATCTGCTCAATAAAACACGTGGATTTAATTTTAGAGAAATGCCGCCGTATATCATCATCGATGGGTGGAATAATCCCAAAGTCAAAATGGATGAAGAAATACTAACCTCACCTGAATTTAGCCGATTCATTAATCACAAAACCGCCATGATGCGTAATAATTCAATGGAAGTAATTGGACAATGGCTGGAAGGACTGACACGTGAAATTGATTTTAACCCCAACCGGCGTGTTTTGAGGGGAGAGCATGAATATGACCCTGAATTGGAATTCGACCCGATGACTGATGTTTGGTTGACTGACCCATTGGACAATGACGAACCTTCATCCCCATTTAAAAAGAAAACTGAAAGGACAGAATTGGATGACCGTGAATTTGGCGTTGATGAGTTCATTGACGACATTGACTATATTTGATATACTGAATGATCTTCACTACCCCTCATGATTGGTCAATTTAAAAATGAATAACAAAAAAGGCTTTAATGATTTTCTTTCAAATCAACATGAAAGTCATGATGATATAATTGAATTTAGAAATAGCGAAGATGTAACTACTATTGATAACGATATATTCTTTGGGAAAAAGAAAGAAGATGAAGGAAAACAAAAACTAGTAGATGAAGCCCTCACCGACACTCTGAAGGAAAGCAGTGTCAAAAAGTACGGATGGCTCATTGGTCTAGTTATTGTTTCAAACATTGCACTTCTCTTGATTTCAAGAGAACTACTTTTCGACATTGATAATCTCAAAGCTATATTCAACGTCGGTGAATGGCTCACTGGTGTATTGGGATTCCAATTCCTTATTATCATTGTTTTGCTAGGGGTTTTCTTCTCAAAGACTTTCAAGCGAAAGTCATTGATTACCACAATGATTCAAGGCTTGACAATACTTTCAGCCTTGATAGGAATCTATTTCGGCGTGCAATATCAATTGTCCGCTGTACGAATCATCATTGTTACCGTTTCCGTTTTTCTTGCCGTTGCATCATTCGTAGGAGTCGTTCTTTACGTAGCCAATCTCAAAGAAGTAACCAGTAAACAAAGAACAACTTGGTACAGCTCGCTAGCAATATTTCTTGCCGCATTGGTAACCACAAACTATTTCGTTATTTACTGGGAAGAAGAGTATGGCTTTGGGACCGAACTGGGATATGTCTCTGATGAAGAAGTAATGAACGAATTCATTACATACATCAACGAATACATTTATTCAAAAGATGATTATCCGAAAAACATTAATCTGTTCTATGAAGGTCGACAAGAAATTATTAACTCATTCATCAATGAATGGATGGACCCAACTACCGAACTCATTAACCAAGGTATTCCAATTGAAACTAAACCTAGTAAGTGGATTCTTGGTAAAGAATGGGATAGAAAAGAAGAAGGTAATGTGATGACTATTCGTCACATCCTTCAAATTCAATCACCGGGATTGAGAAGTCACGGACATGAAGATTACTTTGATTTTATTCTTAAACAAGAAACTGAAGATGGTAAATGGCAACTTTGGGAAATACAAAACGCATCATTGCAAAAATTCAATGACGACGAAATAGAAAGTTCTCCTACAACTGAACCCACTACAGAACCCACTGATACCCCGCTTGGATTTAATGAATATGATGATGTTAAGCTAGCTCTAGAAACTTACATCAACGACATTTGTCTAAAAGGTGAGACTGAAGAACTTGACGAAAACAGGTATACCACTTCAGAGAAATATTTCACCAAAGAAGGAAAGGAATACATCGACTCATTCGGGGAATATTTGGTAAAGACATATAACCCGTCTGAACGGCTCGGTAAAGTAGAATTTAAAGAACATTACTTCTTGGATGAAACAGACCAAACCATTACACTGAAACAAATCATCGGTATCAGGTGGCTATCTGGAAAAATTGGTGATACCATAGACGTAGAAATCATATTCGTATCATATGATGAAGGTTGGCGAATCGCCAGCTTTGTTGAAATGAAAGAAGAATAATGACAAGTCTAAAGTGTGAATGGTCTTGGATTGAAGGAATGGAAATAATCCATTGCGGTAATTCATATCCATACCAAATCATGCAAACCGTAATAGTCGATCGGAAAACCGTCAGTCAAGAAGGGACATTTCAAGTTCGAACTGAATATTCGGTTTGTCCCGACTGTATCAAGAAAGTTTAAAAAATGCGAGAAATTGAAGAATTGCTAAAGCATGTGGAATCTGCTTCAGAAGAGTTGGAGCAAGCTATTGAACTTTACAATAAGATTCCTTGGAAATCTCGGAAAATACGGCATATGCACGCTGACATTCAACATGCATATGAAACTCTTAAATTGAGTCATGCTGACTTTACCGCACCTGAATCTGAAGATTATTAAATAATTTATAATCCCCGTACCATGTTGGTACGGGGATTTTCTTTGTCAAAAAGTCTTGACTAAGTGTTGGTCATGTGGTAGGTCGTAGGTAGTGTCGGCTACCCGACAGAAAATCATGTATGTCATGACTTGACACTCATGATGATGCGAGGTAACCTAGAGGTAGAACAACTCAAGAGAGGATGAAAAGATGACCACTATTGAGGGAATCAACTTCTACGATGAAGGTGACACTGTCAGTATTACTGACTACCGAACCAACAAGGTTCTTACCGGCCAAATCATAGAGATTCAAGAAGTCACTTCAAACGGTCCGTTCAATGAGCTCTACAAGCTCATGGTCGGAGGAGTTTACAAGTGGGTTGCTCAAAGCGATCCATTGACTTACGTCAAACTCCCCTAATCTTCCCGTCTAATATCTGCCATTTATTAGAAAGAAGAACCATCATGGGACCAAACACCAAATGTAACCGGTGTAGAGGCAATCTCCTCATTAAGCAATCCAAAAACGCACAGTGGATTGTATGTCAAAACTGTGGAGTCGTCGACCAATACGTGAATCAGCGATGAAAATTCATCAGTACGAAATGAATTACAAGCTAAAAGATGAGCTAGGTCAATTCGTTGAAGGTACGTACTTCTTCTACCTTCCAAGGAAAATGAATGAACGGCAAGCCAACTGGTTTGTTAACGATTTCATCAAAAGTTCTGAACAACACGGAATGTACCCCGGTTGTCCCTTGCAAGTCTCAATCACTCATGTTAGAAAAATTTGAAACAGTGCCGCAGGAATTATCCTGCGGCACTTTTCTTTGAAAAATTCTTAGAAATATTCCTTGAATCTCTTGACATTGGGATGGATTGTGAGTATATTTGAGGTATCAGAAAAACAGAAAGGTAAACAAATGAAAATTCGTAGGCCAAAAGTTACCGGAGTTTACACGCTGAAAAACTACATCGGTTGCTCAATGTGTAGAAGCACATTTGAATTGGCCGATCTCGATGATGTAATTGAGTATCAAAAGACTCTCGACAAAGTCATAGACCATACCAAATTCATTCATTATGACATCGTTCTAAATCCACAAACAGAACTTTTTGAAGGATTTCCTTCTCATCTTCGACCATTCCTTGTAGTCGATGGCGAAGACGGCGGAATGATCCCAAACGAATATCTATAAGTAAATCCCCTCAAGAATGAGGGGATTTACTCTTGATTTTGATGTTGATGTTTGATAAGATAGTGTCATGGAAGAATTCAAAAGCTATATAGGTTGTTCTATATGTGCAGCCAAGTTTAAACTTTCGTTTCCTTTTGCTCAATTTGACGAAATTGAAGGTCTTATGCATGATCCTATATGGTGGAAGGTTCTAGAGCACTATACATTCAGTCATTTTGAATATGTTCTTAGTCCATACAATGAACTTTTTATTTTTCCACCTGATAAAGTACCATATATAGTGTGGAAAGGTGAAAATCAAGGTATGATACAAGACGAATACATGTAAACAAAGAAATAACGCCAACCAGAAAAAGGACTATGAACATTCCATATGACAATTGGTGTCAACACTGCAAGAAAAACATTCTTCTGTACCAGGGTCGGCACTTCTGCAAAGTCACCGAATCTTACCACTACGGAATTAACCTTCAAGCCCCTACAGAATTCGAATACAAAACACAACGCCGTGAACAACTCGAAGAACTCTCTAAAGAAGTTCTTATTCAGAAAGTTGAACGATACCGACTTTCCGGAGTTCTCACTACTTCAACCAATCCCAAATCATGGAAGAAAGGTGAACTTATCAACACTCTCATTCATCTTGAAAATAGATAAATTACAAAATTCCCTTCTCAAAAGGAGAAGGGAATTTTTATTGTCAAAAAAGCTTGACAATACCATGAACCTCATGTAAGATGGAACTATGAAAATCGAAAGTATCAATCAAGAGTCTGAATATCCGACTATGCCCGTTCGGACTCTTAAACAACTCGTTAAGCAAATCGAATTCGAAGAAGCTCAAAAAGTCATCGAAATTTCCGATTCAGCTCTAGCTTTTCTTATTCGAATTAGTGTCAAAACTGATCTTACTAAGATTAATGTGGTTAACTCAACTGAAGTTAACGAACTTGTGAATCTTGGTCTGGCTTACCGGGTTCACGCCAACGATGGAATTTACGTTGGTATAAATGGAAAGGCCGGTGACTTTCTTAACCAACGTCTTCATATCGACCATTTGAGTGACAAGACTCAGCGCGCCCGAAAACAATATTTGAATGAAGCCCGATCATTGGGTATCATAGATTTCTAGAAAAATTTCTAGAAAAACTCCCCTAGGGCTTGGCAATTTCAATTCTAGGGGAGTATACTATAAGTATGAAAACAAAATGTCAGTGGTTCGCTAAATGTAATAACGACTCAATTGAAGAAATTATTCATCCAATTTTGAAATTTGTTCCTATTTGTAAAAGATGTAAAGATATTTTGAAAATTAAATAAAAAGTTTTAAAAACTTAAAAATCAATGGCAATTATGAATTTTTAC
>Ga0233365_1000884_pt1 | contig 13374 bp, 15 predicted proteins | sample ElkDunMinimDraft_27_FD_191535 | JGI IMG/M metagenome (GOLD analysis project Ga0233365, IMG submission 191535) | Fecal eukaryotic communites from dung pellets of Tule Elk in California, USA - Elk Dung C36 | ecosystem: Host-associated > Mammals > Digestive system > Large intestine > Fecal | place...
TTGAAAAAAGCAACGACAAAGAGAAGTGGCTTGCTAAAAATTATAGCAAACTTCATGTAAGAAATGCAGACGAAGCCCTTACGTTGTATAATGATTATATTACCATTAAAACAGAAAGGTTTGGCAATGTTGTTGAAGTACAAAATAATTATAACGAACTAGTAAAAAAGTACGGTGTTAATTTAGTATGGGAAACCTTACAAAATAGAATTAAGTCCCAAAAATAAAGTAAATCGCCTCATAATTTTATGAGGCGATTTTTTTATAATTATTTACACAAAAATTGTTTAAAAATTAGATTTAAACTGTTCTAAAAAGCGTACATCATTTTCAAAATACATGCGTATAATCAACTTTGATACAAAAGAATTACTATGCGTTAAGCCCATACCAATAGCAAAACAGAGGGTTTATTCACATTTTTTTTTAATAATTGTGAATTATTTATTTTATAAAATCTATACAGATCAAATCTAAAAATCTTGATTTTTAAGAATGTTTTTTATTCGATCTCTTTTCCGATTGTATCTACATCTAAAGATAAATTCGATTCATAATCAAAATGCTTTTTAACCACAACAGCAGTTTTAGGAATACTGTCATGCCAACCGTTTTCGCCAAAGAAACTAAATGCATTAAAAGGAATAATTCTACAAAAACTTCTCTTTAAAAAAACATTTGCTGTTGGTATTTCGCCTTCTAGAGTAACTACTTGTGTACCTGTGATGAATTTTCCTATTGATCTTCCTTTTGTTAAGGTTTCCATTCCAAAATAATAGAAAACCCTAATGATTGCAGTTAATAAATAATCAACAATTGGATGAATATATAAATCCTCAAGAAAAGTTAAATCATTATTTAAAATAATTGCGACTAAAGCGATTATTAATCCGATGAAGAACAGAAAACAATAAAATAAGACAGTATCAATTAAAAAATTTGCAAAGCGCAAGCCTTTGTCTGCTTTGTTTTTCTGAACGATATCTGTTAACTCCATAAAAATGTTTTTATCAAAAATAAAAAAAGCCCTTGAATAAACAAGAGCTTTAAATAATTATGTAAAATTTTAAAAATTCGATTTAAACTGTTCTAAAAAGCGAACATCGTTTTCAAAATACATTCTAATATCGCCAATTTGATACAAAAGCATTGCCATACGCTCTAAGCCCATACCAAAAGCAAAACCAGAATATTCATCCGGATTAATGTTCGATGCTTTTAAAACGTTAGGATCTACCATTCCGCAGCCCATAATTTCCAACCAACCTGTTCCTTTTGTAATGCGGTAATCGGTTTCGGTTTTTAAACCCCAGTAAACATCAACTTCGGCACTTGGTTCTGTAAATGGGAAATATGATGGACGAAGACGAATTTTTGACTTTCCGAACATTTCCTTTGTAAAATATAATAAGGTCTGCTTTAAATCGGCAAACGATACATCTTTATCAATATACAAACCTTCTACCTGATGAAAGATACAGTGCGATCGCGACGAAATAGCTTCGTTACGAAAAACGCGTCCTGGAGAAATGGTTCTAATTGGTGGTTGGTTGTTTTCCATATAACGCACCTGAACCGATGATGTATGTGTACGCAACAGATAATCAGGGTTCATTTGCACGAAAAACGTGTCCTGCATATCGCGTGCCGGGTGGTGTGCCGGGAAATTCAACGCTTCAAAATTATGCCAGTCGTCTTCAATCTCCGGACCTTCGGAAACATTAAAACCAATGTTTGAAAACACGTCGATTACCTGATTTTTTACTAAAGAGATCGGATGGCGTGAACCAATGTTTACAGGCGTTCCCGGACGCGTTAAATCGCCAAAAATACCTGCTGTTTCTTCTTTAGATTCCAATGTATCTTGAATAAATTTTATTTTACCCTCAACAGCATTTTTCAACGAATTGATAGCCTGCCCGAATTCTTTCTTTTGATCGTTCGGAACATTTTTAAATTCGGAAAAAATTTCATTAATCAGTCCTTTTTTAGAAATAAATTTAATTCTAAAAGTGTCTAAAGTGTCTTTATTATCGGTAGTAAAAGCTTCTGCTTCGCCAATTAATTCTTTAATTTTATCTATCATTGTTTTATAAAACAGGTATTCTGCAAATTTACGCTTTTTGGTTGATGCTGAAAATTAGAATGGTTAAAAATTACTTTATATAACCGTTATCTATAAAATATTGCACAATGGCATCTTTCATTAAAACAGCCTGTTCGCCGGCTTTTAAGTGCGGCAGTTGATCTTTAATGGTGTAATGTGGCCAGCCGTCGGCATCGAAATGCGAAAATTCATAATATCCAAACGGTTCCAGCAAACGACAAATGGCAATGTGCATAATGTTTACTTTTTCGTCTTTTTTAAATTTTTTGTTGAATTTACCCAATTCCTGTATGCCAATTAAGTACGTTATCCCGTCAACATCCAATGTATCTCCGTCGGCAAATTGATCAGACAGTTTTTCAACCAGCAAATTCCATCGTTCTTTTAATTCTTCGTCTCTTGCCATAAAATTGTTTTCTTGAACTGCAAAGATATTTCATAATGCCGAAACTGCTTTATATTTGTACTTTATTTTAACGATATGATTGTTGTAGATTTAATAATTGCCGTTTTATTGGGATACGCCTTGTTTAAAGGAATAAAAAACGGTTTGGTGGTTTCGGTAATTTCATTAATTGCGTTGATTGTTGGAATTTATATTTCGTTGCGATTTTCGTTTTTTACGCGCAATTTTTTAACCGAAAACACACAGTGGAATCCAAATACGCTGACCATTGCAGCGTTTTTTATAACATTTGTGGTAGTGTTGATTTTACTCTATTTTTTAGGAAAAGCAGTTACAAAACTTGCCGAAAGTTTGGCACTTGGCTTTGTAAATAAAATTTTGGGAGCTGTTTTTGAAGGAATTAAAATGTTACTGATCATTTCGGTTTTTTTGAACTTGTTCCAAAAGATAAATTTCAATAATTTGATAGTTTCAAAAGAAAAGTTAGATGAATCGGTTTTTTATGAACCCATTGAAAAAGTCTCTAAAGAAATATTTCCGCTAATGGATAAGTGGTACAAAATAGCTTTAAGCGAGGCTTCTGAAAATATTGAAGCAATGAAAGAAAATAAAAAATCCACTTCGTTTTAAAAGTGGATTTTGATGTTATCTTTTTATAAATTTCACGATAGAAACATTATTGTTTTCAGTTTTAATTCTTAACATATAAATTCCAGGTTTTAAATTGGATACATCTATTGAATTATTAGTGTTGTTTGTACTAAGCGATTTTACAGATCTTCCTGATAAATCATAAACAGTTAAATTAGATATGTTTTCTTTATAATCGATATTTAATCTATCTGAAACAGGATTAGGGTAAACACTTAAATTTGCTAAATCTAAAGTTGGTGTAGAAGCAGAAGTAAATGTTAGATCAATCTTAAAATTATCTATAATTGCTTGCCAATTGCCTGTATTATGTAAAAATTTAAACTTAACTTTAAAGTTATCTAAACTTGTAATATACCCTGTAGTAACTGTATGTGAAAGAATTTGGCAATTGTTTGATGGTGTAAAGTTTGAACTATTAGTGGCTAAAGCATTGTACCAGTTAGTTCCATTATCTAAAGAATATAACATTTCAATAGTCCCGAAATCACCTACGAAAGGCGTTTCTAAATTATAGTCCATTATTTTTAAATTGTAACTAATTGTGGGGATTCCTGGTTCTATAGTGTTATTCCTTGATGTTGTAATTTCGGTTGTTTCACTCTTATAAATATGAGCATATAAATATTGTGTGCCGCTGCAAGCGGTATAGTAATCATCTATTCCAATATAATTATCAATAAATACAGCATTCCAGCCGGTAGGTAATGCATAATTTTGAAGAGAATCAAAGCTTTCATTGACAAGTTGAGCTTGTACATTAAAAGCTAATCCAAGTAAAGTGGTTAAAGTTAACGTAATTTTTTTCATAAGATTTAGTGTTAGTTATCTGATAACTAATATAATAAAAAAAATACGATTATTTTAGAGTCAAATAAAAAAGGTCATCAAAATATTTTGATGACCTTTTTTATATATAAATTATTTTTACTTATTTGCGATCCAAGTTCCTTTAATTCCTCCGTTTAAATCATTTGTCCAAGTCCCTGATGCATTTGATTCGAACATTTTACCAATAAAAGCACCTATTTCTTCATCTCCGGCTTCAGTTGTACTAACTAAAATCATAGAAACCTCTCCGTGAACATTTACTTTTCCAGTTAAAGTTAATTCTAAAGTTTTAAAACCTTGAGATAAAACATCACCTTTAATTGTTCCGTCACCACTCACAGTAAAATCGATTTCACCTAAATCGCTTCCTAAATATGTTCCAGACCAAGAACCTTTGTATTTAGCATAAGGTGATGTAGATGTGATCGGATCTTCCTCATCGTGGCAAGATACTGTTAAAAGCATTAATGGTAATATTATTAATAAAAGTGAAAATACTTTTTTCATAGTTATATGTTTATAGTTTATGTATTTTTTATGCTAATGTAATAAATTTTTATAATTTACAATGATAAAAAATAATTTTTAAAATTAATCATTACTTTGATAAATTTTCCAACATAACTTTTGTCATGCTTTCCAAATCGTAATCGTGTTGCCAGTTCCAATCTTTTCGGGCTTCAGAATCGTTAATGCTGCTTGGCCATGAATCGGCAATTGCCTGACGAAAATCTGGTTCGTATGAAATCTCGAAACCAGGTTTTTCTTTTGCAATAACCGCTGCAATTTCTCTAGGTGTAAAACTCATTGCTGATAAGTTGTACGAAGAACGAATCTTGATTTTTTCTTTATCTGCCTGCATAATTCCAACGGTTGCACGAATAGCATCATCCATATACATCATTGGTAATTCGGTATTTTCAGATAAAAAACAGGTGTATTTATTGTCGGCAACTGCTTTGTAATAAATATCAACAGCATAATCGGTTGTGCCACCACCTGGAGGCGTTTTCCATGAAATTAATCCCGGATAACGGATCGATCTTACATCAACACCATATTTATTAAAATAATATTCACACCAGCGTTCACCAGCCTGTTTAGAAATTCCGTAAACCGTAGATGGTTCCATTACAGTATATTGCGGTGTCTCATGTTTTGGAGTTGTTGGTCCAAAAACCGCAATACTCGATGGCCAAAAGATCTTTTTAATTTTACCTTCTTTCGCTAAATTTAATACGTGGAAAAGCGAATTCATATTCAAATCCCACGCAAAAGCCGGATTTTTCTCTGCAGTGGCAGAAAGTAATGCTGCCATTAAATAAACTTCGTCAACTTTATATTTGTCAACTAAAGCTTCAACCTGATCGTAGTTCATCGCATCTACAATTTCAAAAGGACCTGTTTTAAAAACATCCTGTTCCCCTTTTCTAATGTCTGATGCTATTACGTTATCTGTTCCGTATAATTCGCGTAATTTTAAGGTAAGTTCAGAGCCTATCTGTCCGCAAGCTCCAATAATTAATATTTTGGTATCGTTCATGTTGTTTAATTTCTTTTACAAAGATAGCTTTTGTAACTATTTTTTTTAAATCTTTTGCAAAAATTCCTCAAAACGATCTTAATATTTGTTGTTTAAACTATTTCATACCGTCAATATTAGTAATTTTGTGGTTTGTTTTAGATACCATTTTTATGAAATATATATTTGTTTTAATACTGCTTGTAACAGCTACAATTAGTTGTAAAAAAGAGGTAGTAACCACGCCGAATGCAACCAGCAAAATTTCGCAAGATTCTATGGTTAAGAACATTCACGAAAAATGGAAGTTTACCGTAAGCGTTTCAAATCCGGCAATTAGTTCGAAATTAAACAACTGGGAAAATTGGAGAAATTATGTGAACGAATTAACAATCACACCTAATGCAGGACTTCGGAATCTTGTCCATAAATCGAATGCCCTGGTTGAAAAAGCAGCTGTTTTAAAAACAGATATTCCCGAAATGTACAACAGACCCGAAACCAAAGCGCGTTTTTCGTTGTTGGAAACTCATATTCAAAACTTGAACATGCAGTTAGAACTAGAACCGTTGAATATCAAGGAAATAAACACATTGCTTGCAAATATTCAAAAAAGCACCAATTCGATCATTAATCAGTTTAATGAGTTCGAAATAAAATCAAAAATACCGAAAGAATCTGGCGAAGATCAATTAATTCAACCGATAGACACTATTAAACGTGCCACTTTAAATGCCCTACCTACAGAATAATGAGTATTAAAAAAGTATTTGAACAAGCAACCAAAACACAGCAACTGCAACAGCAGCTTAACAAATTAGGCAATAAAATTCATGCGAAAGGATTTATCGGCTCGGCATTGTCGTTTCAAATTCAGGCATTGTTTAAAGAGTCTGATCAGCATTTTTTGTTGATTTTTAACGATAAAGAAGAAGCAGCGTATTATTTGAATGATCTTGAAAACTTGATTTCGAAAGATTATGTGCTGTTTTATCCGGGATCGTACCGCAGACCATATCAAATCGAAGAAACCGATAACGCCAATGTGTTGTTGCGTGCCGAAGTTTTAAACCGATTAAATGCTCGAAAAAAACCGGTTGTAATTGTTTCGTACGCCGATGCATTGTTTGAAAAAGTGGTGACGCGTAAGCAGTTAGATAAAAACACCTTGAAAATTGCTGTTAACGATAAAATGACGATCGATTTTGTGAACGAAGTTTTGTTCGAATACAATTTTAAACGCGTAGATTTTGTTTCGGAACCCGGTGAATTTTCAGTTCGTGGAGGAATTATCGATGTGTTTTCTTTTTCGAATGAAAATCCGTATCGAATTGAATTTTTCGGAAATGAAATTGATAGCATTCGTGCCTTTGATGTGGAAACGCAACTTTCGATCGAAACAAATAAAAAAATCACGATTATCCCAAATGTAGAAAACAAATTTTTGCAGGAAAACCGCGAAAGTTTCCTAAACTATATCAGTCCGAATACGGTTTTGTTCATTCAAAACACCGTTTTAATAAAGGAACAACTTACAAAAATGTTTCAGAAAGCAACAGAAGCTTTTGATAAATTAAATAAAGATGTTCAGCATTTGGCACCAGATCAAATGTTTTTGCCTTCGGCAGAATTTCTTCAAAAAGCTGATGATTTTACGGTAGTTGAACTGTCGCAGCAAAACTTTTTTACACCCAATTTTTCTGTCGATTTTCATTTCAATCCGCAACCGTCGTTCAATAAACAGTTCGATTTGCTTATTGAAAACCTGAATCAGAATACCGAAAACGGATTCACCAATTATCTGTATTGTTCAAGTGAATCGCAAAGTAAACGTTTCGAAGAAATTTTCAGCAGCTTAAAAGATCAAAACAAAAGTATTCAGCAGTATAAAATCGTTGTAATGCCTTTGTTTCAAGGTTTTATCGACAAAGAAAACCAAGTTGTTTGTTATACAGATCATCAGATTTTTGAACGATACCATAAATTCAGCATAAAAAACGGCTACACAAAAAAGCAAACCATTACGCTGAAAGAGCTTACAACACTTTCGGTTGGCGATTATGTAACCCATATTGACCACGGAATTGGAAAGTTTGGCGGTTTGCAGAAAATTGATGTGGAAGGCAAGAAACAGGAAGCTATTAAGCTTGTTTATGCTGATAACGATATTGTGTACGTTTCGATACACTCGCTGCATAAAATATCAAAATACAACGGTAAAGAAGGGGCGCCGCCAAAGATTTATAAAATTGGATCTGGTGCTTGGAAGGCTTTAAAGCAAAAAACAAAAGCGCGTGTAAAACACATTGCATTCAACCTTATAAAACTGTATGCGAAACGCCGATTAGAGAAAGGATTTGCGTGTGCGCCAGACAGTTATTTGCAGGCAGAATTAGAAAGTTCGTTTATTTACGAAGACACGCCCGATCAGTTAAAATCTACCATAGAAGTGAAGGCAGATATGGAGAGCGACCGCCCAATGGATCGTTTGGTTTGTGGCGATGTGGGCTTTGGTAAAACAGAAGTTGCCATTCGTGCTGCCTTTAAAATGGTCGACAACGGCAAACAGGTCGCTATTTTGGTGCCGACGACTATTTTGGCATTTCAGCATCATAAAACATTTACCGAGCGTTTAAAAGATATGCCTGTGAATGTTGCGTATATAAATCGATTTAAAACCGCGAAACAAAAAGCTGAAACGTTGAAAGATTTGGCTGAAGGGAAAGTCGATATTTTAATAGGAACGCATCAGTTGGTCAATAAAAATGTGGTTTTTAAAGATTTGGGATTATTGGTGATCGATGAAGAGCAAAAATTCGGAGTCGCAGTAAAAGACAAGCTAAAAACCATAGGCGAAAATATCGATACCTTAACGCTTACCGCAACGCCAATTCCGAGAACCTTACAGTTTTCGTTAATGGCAGCGCGCGATTTATCGGTAATTACAACGCCGCCGCCAAACCGTTATCCAATCGAAACAAATGTGGTTGGTTTTAACGAAGAAGTTATTCGCGATGCCATTGCCTACGAAATTGAACGTGGCGGACAGGTGTATTTCATCAACAATAGAATCGAAAATATTAAGGAAGTTGCCGGAATGATCCAGCGTTTGGTTCCGCATGCAAAAGTGGGAATCGGGCACGGACAGATGGAAGGAAAGAAATTGGAAGATCTGCTTTTATCGTTCATGCAGGGCGAATTTGATGTATTGGTTGCTACCACGATTATTGAAAGTGGATTGGATGTTCCAAATGCAAATACGATCTTTATTAACAATGCCAACAATTTCGGATTGAGCGATTTACACCAAATGCGCGGGCGTGTTGGGCGAAGCAATAAAAAAGCTTTTTGTTATTTTATCACGCCGCCTTACAGCGTAATGACCGAAGAAGCGCGTAAACGTATTTCGGCATTAGAGCAGTTCAGCGATTTAGGCAGCGGATTTAATATTGCCATGAAAGATTTAGAGATTCGTGGTGCTGGTGATATTTTGGGTGGCGAACAAAGTGGTTTTATTAATGAAATTGGATTTGAAACCTATCAGAAAATCATGAATGAAGCCATTGATGAGCTGAAAGAAAACGAGTTTAAAGATTTATACGAGGAAGAACAAAATATCGATACTAAAGAATATGTAAAAGATATTGTGATAGAATCTGATTTTGAGATTCTGTTTCCTGATGAATACATCAACAATGTTTCCGAACGATTAACTTTGTATAATGAATTGGCAACTTTGAAAACCGAAGAGGAATTAATCGCCTTCCAAAACAAATTGATCGACCGTTTTGGGGCGTTGCCAAGACAAGTAGTAAACCTGTTAGATTCGGTGCGTATCAAATGGATTGCATCACAAGCCGGAATAGAAAAACTGTTGCTGAAACAAGGAAAAATGATTGGTTATTTTGTAAGCGACCAACAATCCATGTATTATCAATCGGCACAATTCCGCAAAGTGTTACAGTTTATTCAGCTGTATCCAAAATTAGCGACCTTAAAAGAAAAACAGACCAAAAACGGCTTGCGTTTGCTGTTAACGTTCGATCATATAAAATCAATCAGTAAAGCGTTAGAGAATCTTCAAAAACTACAACAGTTATGAGAAATTTAAGCATTTTATTATTTTTAATTTTCAGTAATTTATCGGCATTTGCTCAAGATACATTGGTTTTACCTTACAAAACGGTTGTTAAAGATGCCAATTATGCTGGCGGAAATACCGAAGATTTATACTATTACGTAAATAATAATTTTAACTACAACAACGTAAAAAAAGAGGACATACCAAAAACGGCAAAAAAGAAGCCTTATTTTGTGTTCTATGTTGTGTTTGCAGTGAGTGAAGACGGTAAAGCATTTGAATTTTCGCCTAAAGAAATTTCGGCAGAAAACAGTTTTTATAAAGAAGCAGTGCGTGTAATTGCATCGACCCGATGGAATGTTGCTACAAAAGACAACCAGTATAAAAAGCAGTTTATGGTGATTCCGATAAAAGCAAATATTGGGGATTTTTAACTGCTAATTTTCTAACATTTAGATAAATATAAATTCAGTATCTTTGATATTAAACAGTTTATGCGATGGATTTACAAACAAGAAGATTAAATTTAATCGCCTATCTTGCACAATTGCAAGACGAGATTTTCTTTGATAAAATCGAAAAATATATTTTGCAAAAAGCAGAAAACGATGCTCCATTAAAGCCTTTCACGCAGGAAGAATTAATAAACAGAATTAAAGAATCGGAAAGTGATTATGAAAGCGGAAAGCTCAAATCGCAAAAAGATTTAGAAAAAATTTCTTCAAATTGGTAGTAGAAAAGAATTTAGATAAATCTGTTATTCTTCAAAAAAATCTCCCATCATCTTTTCGGAAGCGTAGTAATTAAAAGAGCTAAAAATCATTCCATTTGAAACAGCATCTAAATTAATTTCATAAATAAATTCGATCATATGATAATTTAAAGAATGAAATGTTTCTGAACCATCTGTGTACTTTAGAATATTTAATCCTTTTGTTTTTGTATAATCATTGCTTACGAAATTAAAATATTCTTCATCGAATTCATTATCATGTTTGTTAGATAAATCTCTTTTATTATCAATTTTAGAAATGAAATGATTTAGAGTCTCATTTGTATTTAGGTCTTTTATACTGATAATAATTCCTACGTGAGTTTTTCCATGAGAAGGAATACTGCCAAAATATATATAGTAAACAAGATTTTTAGAATGAATAAGTTTGTCGGAGAACAAATCAAAAACCTCTTGATCGATTAATTTTTTTTCTATTAAGAATTGATTAAAAGATTCATTTTTCCAGCCTGTATGATTGGGAATTGTTTTATCAATTTCTTTAATTTTATCAACGAATTGTGTTTGAGCGACAGTAAAATTAAAATTAAATAAAGCAAGAAATAAAAATAGTGGTTTTATCATAACACCAACTGATCCAAAATTTTAATATACAGTTCTACACCTTCTTCAATTTCGTTAACATACACAAATTCATCTGCGGTATGAGAACGTGCTGAATTTCCTGGCCCTAACTTTAACGATGGAATTTTTAAAACCGCCTGATCACTTGTCGTAGGTGAGCCGTAAGTGTTTCTGCCTAAATTCATTCCGGCTTTTACAATAGGGTGATCTAACGAAATAAACGACGGACGTAAACGGGTTGATCTCGGTTTGATTTCGCATTTTGTATGTGCTTTTATAATTTCTAAAACTTCTTCGTTGGTGTACGCATCGGTAATACGAACATCAACTACAAAATCGCAGCTCGATGGCACTACGTTGTGTTGTGTTCCGGCATTTATCATAGTTACCGACATTTTTATCGGTCCGAACATTTCAGATTGCTTAGGAAATTCAAACGTTTTAAACCACAAAATATCTTCAATAGCGTTGTAAATGGCGTTTTCGCCTTCGTTACGTGCTGCGTGTCCTGATTTTCCCGAAGCGGTACATTCTAAAACCATCAAACCTTTTTCGGCAACTGCCAAATGCATCTGTGTTGGTTCGCCAACGATCGCAAAATCTAACGCACCTAATTTTGGTACCACAAATTCCAAACCATGCAAACCTAAAATTTCTTCTTCAGCAGTGGCAGCAATTACTAAATTGTATTTTAAATTCGGCTGATTGTAATAATGCAGAAAGGTAGAAATCAACGAAACCAAGCATCCGCCAGCATCATTAGATCCCAAACCATACAATTTTCCTTCGATTATCTCCGCTAAAAAAGGATTACGAGTATAATCGATATTTGGACGAACCGTATCGTGGTGCGAGTTTAATAAAATGGTCGGTTTTAACGGATCGTAATACTTGTTAAACGCCCAGACGTTGTTTAATTCGCGGTATGTTTCTACTCCGAAACTTTTTATGTAGGTATCAATAATTTCGGCTGTAATATCTTCTTCTTTACTAAACGACGGTGTTTTAATTAAATCTTTTAGCAGCCCAATGCTTTTTTCTATTAAATCTTTCATTCGTATAAATTCGTACTAATTTTTGCAACAACTTCTTCGGGCGTTATACTTTGCATAACATCTTGGTAGCCTGTTACTATCTTATTTCCGTAAACCGATGTCGGCAAAAACGGATATTTCTCTAAATCTGGAATCAAACTGTTTTCTAATGGTTGATTAAACGGTACAAAACCTGCAAACGGATGCGTGTTTCCCCACAACGTAACAACTTTTATGCCGTACATGGCTGCAATATGCGCATTACCCGAATCCATTGAAAGCATTACATCTAAATACGGAATAAACTGTAATTCTTGTTTAAAATTAAGTTTATTGGCAACTAATATAACGTTTTCAAGATTTTGTTGAAGGTTTTTTAACGAATTTAATTCATTTTTTCCACCAAACAAGAAAATTTTATGATTTTGATTCTCGGAAAGATCCAAAATAACCTTTTGCATTAATTCGGATGGATACACTTTTGTTTGATATTGTGCAAAAGGGGCAATTCCAATACATTTGTTGGTTGATTTTTCGGCAGTAACAGTCAGAATTTCATCAGACAAAACCGGTTTTTCAGGGAAAGATATTTTTGATAGATCAACCTTAAAACCTAATTGCGCCAAGGTGTCAACATGACGATCAACCATTGGTTTTACAGGCTTTAATACTTTTTTCTCTAATCGGGTTAATTCCTTTTTTTCTTTTCTGCCTTTATCTGTAAATGCTGTTTTTGTTCCGTTTGATTTAAAAAAGGTACGAAGTATTTTAGATCGCAATACATTATGAAAATCGGCAACAAAATCAATTTTTAGCTTTTTTAGATCTTGATACAATCTGTAAATTCCAAAAAATCCTTTGTGGCGGTTTTCTAAATCGACTCCAAAGAAATCAACCCGATCAATATCATCAAAAAAAGGTTTGAAAAAAGGTCGCGAAACTACGGTAACTTTTACATCGTTATGTTGTTGAATAAGTGATCGTATAACAGGAACTGTCATAGCAACATCGCCCATTGCGGATAATCGTATTACTAAAATATGCTTCATTTTAATTGCCTAAAGACTCTAAAATACTGTACGAAAATTCTAAAATGGGTTTATAAGCCATTGAAAAAGCCAGCAACGGAATAATCATAAAGAAAATACCTACATAAAACCACACTTTCGATTGGTTTTGCGGCAACAGTTTTGCAAACAGATAAATCAACAGGTAATAAATGCTTAAAACACCCAGCGGAATAAAAAGTAATTTGGCGTAAGCATCGAAAAACTGCCATATAAATACAGCAATTAAAAGTATTAAAATGGTAAAAACGAATACCTGCGCTATTTTTAAAAGTTTGTTCATAGTAAAAAAGACTTTCTGTTTAAGAAAGTCTTTCA
>Ga0233365_1000885_pt1 | contig 13370 bp, 11 predicted proteins | sample ElkDunMinimDraft_27_FD_191535 | JGI IMG/M metagenome (GOLD analysis project Ga0233365, IMG submission 191535) | Fecal eukaryotic communites from dung pellets of Tule Elk in California, USA - Elk Dung C36 | ecosystem: Host-associated > Mammals > Digestive system > Large intestine > Fecal | place...
ATCGGATGGTCGTATCCGTCGTTGGCAGCCATCTGGTCGCAGTAGTAGCGGATCATGTCGGCGGCTTCCTCGACGTCGCCGAGCGCCTCCAACCGGTTCTTGCCGTTCTCCATGCTCATCAACGCGGCCAGCTCGTTGGAGCGGTCACTGATGAGGTCGGCGGCACGGCGCGCGACCACCAGTCGGTCCCGCCAGCCGGTGGCCGCCCAGGACCGGCCGGCTCGGGTACTGCGGGCTATCGCGTCGTCGATGTCGCGGCGCGTCGACGTCCTCACTCGACTGATCACTGTGTTGGGATCGTGGGGGCCGGTGACCTCGACGATCGGGGAGTCCTCAATGTCACCGGAGCTGACGTGCCCGGTGATGGTGGCGCCCAACCAGGTCCTGGCCTGGTCGACGCCGGCTTCGTACTCGGTGTGCAGTTGCGGATTGTCGGCGCTGAGGGTCGCGTAGGTCACCCGGAAACGCTCGGCCATAAGGGGGTTGTCCTTTCGTTTCGTCGCGGTGTCAGGTCCGGGAGGCCAACGCGGGAACGGCGCGCTGTGGCGAACCGTCGTAGTGGCTCAGCGGCCGGATCAGCGCGTTGCCGGTCAGCTGCTCGATGATGTGCGCGGTCCAGCCGGTGATGCGCGACATGACGAACACCGGTGTGAAGATCTCGGTGTCCAGCCCCATGAGGTGGTAGGCGGGACCGGCGGGATAGTCCAGATTCGGGTGAAGGTTCTTCTGGGTGAGCATGTGCTCGGCCAGAATCGTGTAGATACCGGTGAGCCGGGCACCGTCGCCGTGGGTGGCGGCCAGGCGCCACAGGGCGTCGCGCATGATCGGGACGCGGGAGTCGCCGTGCTTGTAGACGCGGTGCCCGAACCCCATGATCAGTTGCCGGCGATCCAGTGCGCCGCTGAGCCAGGTCGACACCTGCGACGGGTCGCCGATGTCCTCCATCATGTGCAGAACGGCCTCGTTGGCGCCGCCGTGCAGCGGTCCCTTCAGCGCCCCGATCGCGGCGATGACCGCACTGTACATGTCGGACAGTGTGGAGGTCACCACTCGGGCGGTGAAGGTGGATGCGTTGAAACCGTGTTCGGCGTAGAGGATCAGCGAGACCTCGAACGCCTGCAGGGTCTGGGAGTCGGGACGCTTCCCGGTCGCCATGTGCAGGAAGTTCTCCGCGAAGTTCAACGACGGGTCGGGCGGGATCGGGTCCAGTCCCCGGCGGCGGCGCTGCTCCATGGCGACGACCGTGGGCAGTTTGGCGAACAGGTTGGCGGCCTTGGCCAGATTGGTGGCCGGGTCGTTGGCGTCCTCGCCCGGATCGTCGGCGCCGATCTGGCTGACCGCGGTGCGCAGCACGTCCATGGGGTGACACGACAGCGGCATTCGGCCCAGTACGTCGATCAGACCGCGCGACAGGTTCCGGTTGGCGCGCTCGGCGGCCTTGAACTCCTGCAACTGAGCCAGACTCGGCAGTTCGCCGTGCCAGATCAGGTAGGCCACCTGCTCGAATGAGCAATGATCGGCCAGCTCCTGAACCGGGTAGCCCCGGTATGTCAACGAGTTGGTCTCGGGGTTGACATGGGAGATCGCGGTGCGATCGACCACCACGCCGTCAAGTCCTCGATGGATTGTCATTGGTCGCCTCCCGTTCGGAACACGTCGGCGTCGAAGGCCGTGTAATCGGAGTAGCCGAGCAGTTCGTACAGCTCCGAGCGGTGCTGCATCGTCTCGACCAGGCCGGCCTGCGTGCCCTCGTCGTCGATGGTCTGGAGAGCTCGGGTGATGGCCCCCATCGCGACCCGCAGCATCGTGACCGGGTAGATCACCACATTGACGCCGAGGTCCCGCAGGTTGTCGGCGGTCAACAGCGTCGACTTTCCGAACTCGGTCATGTTGGCCAGGATGGGGATGTCGACGGCTTCGCGGACCGCCTCGAATTCCTCGGCGTTGGCCAGCGCCTCGGGAAACAGCAGGTCGGCTCCGGCGTCGGCGTACGCCTTGGCGCGTTCGACGACCGCCTTGATGCCGCCGTGGGCTTTGGCGTCGGTGCGTGCGGCGATGACGAAATCGGGATCGCGACGTGCCGCCACGGCCGCGGCGATCCGTCGCACCGCCGTCGGGAGCGAGACCAGGGTGGTCCCGTCCAGGTGACCGCACCGTTTCGGGTTCTCCTGGTCCTCGAAGTGGCACCCGGCCACTCCGGCGTCCTCCATCGCCTGAACGGTTCGTGCGGCGTTGAGCGGTTCACCGAACCCGGTGTCGGCGTCGACCAGCGTCGGCAGGTCCACCATGCGTGCCGTCGCCGCCGCTCGCGCGGTCACCTCCGACAGGGTGGTCAAGCCGATGTCGGGCAGTCCGAGGTCCGCCGACAACGCGCCGCCGGAGACGTACACCCCCTCGAAACCCTGCCGGGCGATCGCCATCGCGACCAGTGGGCTGAACGCGCCGGGCATCCGTTGCAGCCGACCACTGCTGAGCCCGGCGCGAAACGTCTGACGTTTCCGCGAGGCGGTGAGACGTGAGCGCAGCATCAGAAGATTCCCTTCGTGACGGGCCGGCTCGATACGCCGGTGTCGACGGTCAGTCCGCTCAGGTCAGCGGCGTCCAGTTCGGGCAGTCTCGCGGCCAGCGTGAGGAATCGAACCTGTTCGGCGCGGTCGACCACCCCGTCGGCCAGTGTGCGGAACTTCTCGATGTATTGATCTCTGCCGAAACCGGTCGCCCCAGCCGGATGGGCGTCGGCCACGGCCAACTCCTCGGTCACCGTGCGGCCGTCGTCCAATGTGATCTTGACTTCGCCGCCGAAGGCACGCTTGAGCGGATCGGGATCGTGGTACAGCTTCGTCCAGCGTGGATCTTCAGCCGTCATCACCTGTCGCCACAACCGAACGGTGTCGGGCCGGGCGGCCCGCTGCGCGGTGTAGGAGTCGATGTGATGCCACCGGCCGTCCTGCAACGCGACGGTGAAGATGTAGGGAATGGAGTGATCCAAGGTCTCCCGGCTGGCGGACGGATCGTACTTCTGCGGGTCGCCGGAGCCGGAACCGATCACCTGGTGGGTGTGATGGCTGGTGCGGATGAGCACCTTCGTCACCCGGGACAGGTCGGGAAGCCGGTGATGCAACCGGATCGCCAGGTCGATGAGCGCCTGCGCCTGGTACTCGGCGGAGTGCTGCTTCGTGTAACTGTCCAATATGGCACGTTTGGGTTCCCCCGCATCGGGCAGTCGTACCCGGTACCGGGCGTCGGGGCCGCTGAGGAGTCGAGCTATCACGCCGTCCTCGCCCTCGTAGATCGGCGCGGGTGACGTCTGGCCGCGCATGGCCCGGTCCACCGCCTCCACCGCGACCTTCCCGGCGAACCCGGGAGCGTAGGCCTTCCACGTCGAGATCTGTCCCTTGCGGGACTGCCGGGTCGCCGTCGTGGTGTGCAGCGCCTGGCCGATGGCCTGGTACACAGTCTCGGTGGGCAGGCTCAACAGCGCCCCGAGTCCCGCCGCCACCGACGGCCCGAGGTGAGCGACGTGGTCGATGCGGTGTTCGTGCAGACAGATCGCTCGAACCAGGCTGATCTGAATCTCATAGGCGGCGGCCAAACCTCGCACCACATCCATGCCGGTGCGGTCGAGTCGCTGAGCCACGGCCACCACCGGCGGAATGTTGTCGGCGGGGTGGGAGTAGTCGGCGGCCAGGAAGGTGTCGTGAAAGTCCAGTTCACGCACCGCGACCCCATTGGCCCACGCCGCCCACTCCGGTGACACGCGTACCGAGTCCGGCAGCCCGAACAGGGTCGCGCCGCCGTCACGGCGGTGCGCCAACGCCTGATCCCGGGCCGCCACGACCGGAGACCGCCCGATCGCGGCCACTGCGACCGCCGCGTTGTCGATCACCCGGTTGATGATCATCTCGGTGACGTCTGCGTCCACCGGCACCGGGTCGACGGCGACCCGCGCCAGTCGGTACGCCAGCTCCTCGGTCACCGGAAGGGACTCGTCACTGCGATGAGTGCGAACCTGATACTCGGCCATCCACGATCGTCCAATCATGCGAAGTTGTCGTTTCCGATGGTCAGGCCAGATCGTAGGTGCGTCAACCGAGCCAATTCGCCAAAAATGCGAAGCCGGGGCCACTGATTTGCGAATCTTGCGAATCCGGGCGGCGCTACGATGCCGACATGGCCAAGACATACGTTGGGGCACGGTTGCGACGCCTGCGGGAGAGCCACGGACTCAACCAGTCGGCGCTGGCCGAGCGGCTGGGAATCTCACCCAGCTACCTCAACCAGTTGGAACGCGGCAAACGGCCGTTGACGGTGGCCGTACTGCTGCGCGTCACCGAGGAGTTCGGGGTCGACGCCGACTTCTTCGCCGCCCGCGACTCAGCGAAACTGATGGCCGACGTCAAACTCGCGATCCAGGACGGGCTGGGAAGTCAGGTGTCCGAAGGAGACATCGCCGAGCTGGCCACCCGACTGCCCGACGTCGCGGCGGCGCTGGTGAACCTGCACCGCAAACACCGCGACGCGGTCGAACAGACGGCGGCGCTGTTGACCGCCGAGGGCGCCAGTCTCACCCCCGGCCTGAGCCCACTGCCGCACGAGGAGGTGCGGGACTTCTTCTACGCGCGACACAACCATGTCGCCGAACTGGACGAGGCCGCCGAACGGCAGGCCGAGGCATTGGAGCTGCGACCGGGGAATCTGTTGAGCAGGTTGACCGACCGACTGCTGGAGCAGCACGGCATACGCACCGTGTTGGTCGACGACGACGGTCTTCAGCATCGCCTCGACGCGCGTCAACGCCTGCTGTACCTGGCATCACGGCTGACACCGGGGCAACAGAGCTTCCGCATAGCGACTCAGCTTGCCCTGCTGGAACACCGGGAGTCGATCGACGAACTGGCGGACGCGGGCCAGTTCACCGGGCCCGATGTTGTCGGGCTGGCGCGAATCGGCTTGGCGAACTACTTCGCGGGGGCGCTGATCATGCCCTACCACCGGTTCCGCACCCGCGCCGAGACCCACCGATACGACATCGAACGACTGGCGGCCGACTTCGGCGTCGGCTTCGAGACCGCGTGCCACCGGTTGAGCACCCTGCAGCGGCCCCGGCAGCGCGGTGTGCCGTTCTCATTCGTGCGCGTCGACCGCGCGGGCAACATCTCCAAGCGGCAGTCGGCGACCGGTTTCCACTTCTCCCGCTCCGGTGGAACCTGCCCACTGTGGAACGTATACGAGGCGTTCACCAACCCCAACAGGGTCCTTGTGCAGATGGCCCGGATGCCCGACGACCGCCGTTACCTGTGGATCGCCCGCACTGTCACCTACCGGCGCGGCGGCTACCGTCAGCCCGGCAAGGAGTTCGCCATCGGATTGGGTTGCGAAATCCAGCACGCCAACCGATTGGTGTACTCCCGGGGACTGGACCTCAACGACGCCGATGGCGCGACCCCCATCGGCATGGGATGCAAGGTGTGCGACCGGTCCGGGTGTGCTCAACGAGCCTTCCCGCCGGTCGGGCGCACCCTGCACATCGATGAGCGCTCCACCGGCTTCGTCCCGTACCAGGTGCTGCCGCCGTCCCGGGCGACATGACCGGTGAGCTCGACGTCGAGGATCGATTAGACGCAGATCCAGCAGAACAGCGACTCGTCGCCGTCACGGGCCCGCCTGGCCAGACCGACCAACTCCTGGAGCAGCCCCAGCATGTCCTCGGCGGTGGCGCCCTCAAGCTCCTCCGACTCAACCCACCGCGCCGCCACCGTGGGCAGATCGGTGTCGTCGGTGTCGGCCAACAGGTCTCGGGTCGTCTCGGGCAACCGGGACACCCACGGGCCGGTCGTCCACGATTCGTCGGCTCCGCCCTTCGGCCCCGGTGGGGGAGTGGTCGGCCAGATCATGCTGTTGTCAATGTCGTCGCGGTCCAGGCTCCACGGCACGCCCCGAATCGCGGCGATCAACTCACCCAGCACGACATCCGGGTCGATGCCCTTGGCGGTGACGCCGTCGAACACCGAACGGTCACCGATGATGAGCGGAAGCCCCTCTGTGGTCCGCATCGCCGCCACAACGGTGTCGGTGTCGGCGGCGCGGAAGTAGTCGGTGATGACACCCATGGGATTTCCTCCTCAACGGACCGGGGGTAACCGGATTGAACCAGCCACCGGTGACACCGGTCGGCCGACCCGGCCTCGAACATCGTGGTGACGACGACCGGACGGACATCGTCACCACCTGGATCAACCGATGATGAGCAATGTCCGCCAGTACGTCCAGAACGCCTCCCCGATCAGGATCACGACCAGCAGGAACCACGCCAGCAGCAACGCCGTGTGCACCCGCGCGACGCCGCGCACGACACCCTCGGCGGCGACGGGGACCGGCAGATTCCGTGCGGTGAGATTGTGGAGGGTCACGTACCAGAAGATGACCGACATCGCCACCCACACGACCATGCAGTACGGGCACAGTGCACCGATCCGGTAGAGACTCTGGTAGATCAACCAGCCCACGAACACCATGCCGGCGGTGGCCCCGACCTGCAGACCGAGGAACACCCAGCGCGGCGGCCGGTAACCGGTCACCATGACCACGCCCAAGGTGACCACGACGCTGAACCCGACGACGCCGATCAGCGGATTGGGGAACCCGAACAGCTCCGCCTGCGGCGTCTCCATGACCGACCCGCACGACAGCACCGGGTTGATACTGCAACTGGGAACGTAATCGGGGTTCTTGAGCAGGATGATCTTCTCGACGGTCAGGACGAACGCCGCGACCAATCCGACGAGTCCGGCGATCGTCAGCAGCCACGCCAGAGTCCTGGGGCGGGGGAAGACCGCCGAGCGATCGGTCTCAGTCATCTCAGTTCCCCAACTCGGCGTCGAACAGGCTCTTCAACGTCTCGTACGACGGCTGCGCGACCCGTTCTCCGTTGACGAAGATCGTCGGGGTGCCGGTGACGCCCAACGCGGTGCCGTCGTTGACGTCCTTGCGGACCCGCTCAGCGGTCTTCGGGTCGGCGAAATCAGCGGCGAACTGATCCATGTCCAAGCCCAGTTCCTGGGCGAACCCGAAGAACACCGGTTCCTGCGACTCCTGCTTCTCACCCCACTGGGGCTGGGTCTCGAACATCTTCTGGTACATACCCTCGAACTGGCCCTGCTTGGCGGCGGCCTCCACGGCGCGAGCCGCCGGGTCGGCGTTGGCGTGTCCCTGCAGCGGGAAGTAGCGGACGACGAAGGTGAACTGGCCGTCGTACTCCGACAGCAGTCGCTCCATCGTGGGGTACAGCGCGCCGCAGGCTTCGCACTCGAAGTCGAGGAACTCGACCAGGGTGATCGCGTTGTCGTCGGCGACGCTGAGGGTGTGGCTGTCGTCGCGGACCAGCAGGTCCTCCGACGCGGTGGCCGAGGGCGCGGCGTCGTTGGCGACGTAGATGACGCCGGCCAATCCGAGCACCACCAGCGCCACCATCGCGATGGTCAGCTTCATGTTGGTGCTCAGGCGAGGCTCATTGACGACCGGCTTCTTGCGGTTGGCCTTGCCCTTGGTGTTGTGGTTCTTGGGAGTCTTCTTCTTGGTCACGACGAAGTCCTTGTCTGGGAAAGATGTGTGCGCCGGGCCGATCGGCCAGCAGACACCGCTCCCACCTGTGTCGTCGGTGGGGCGGGGAATGGGTTGGTTGAGGCAGCCTTAAGCGGCCTATATGCGCCAGACGCCAAGCGTTGGTCGCGACACCTCGCACAGTGTTGAGGCTTCGTCGGACGGTCGAAGACCGCCGGTTGTTTCCTGCGTGGCCGAGTGACCGAGAGCGACGCCGGTGCAATCGTGTCCCAGGTTGGTGGAGGGAGAGGCACCGCGCGTGGCCAGGTTCACGCAGTCGGGGTCGGGGGTGCAGCTGGTGGTCTCGGTGATCCCGAAATCGGTCAGCGGCTCCTCGGTGTGCGCCCTGGACGGCTCGAAGCAGGCGATGGTCACCATGATGGCCATGAGTGCCACGATGACCAGGGCACGCGAGACGACGGCCATCCTCGCCATCGATTCGCGCATGCCTGTCACGGATCGAACTATACCGACACGGTTGGCGCGTTGCTCGTCACGCCTAGTCGCGATGCCGCTGCGGGAGGCGACCTGCTCGATCACCTCTGGTGGCCGCGCCGACGCTTCCCCGTCGTCGGCGCGGCCGCGCCGTGAGAGTGGTGAAGCGACCCCCGCGGCGTTCGGGTGCGGCTGGTGGGCGAATCCGCAGGGCTGACCCACTTCGATCCAGAACCGATCTAGACACCGGTGTCCACCGGTTCCCCGACCCACCTGTCCAGTGCTTCGGCGAGCCCGGAGTCGGTCGCCTCGCCAACCCAGCCGACATGGCCGTCCGGTCGCACCAGCACCGCACCGGGCGCCGACACCGTTCCCAGGACCGGCAGTTCCCATGCGCCGTCGTATGTGCCGTCGACGACTCGCACCCGATCCGCCCATGAGTCCAGTCGGCCCGCCGCTGCGAAGTTCAGCAGCACCGGCCGGACGTCGTGCAGCAGGGTGAACACTCGCACGGGTCCGTCTGCGGTGGCCAGGTCGAGATCGGGCATCCGGCGTCCCAGCAGGGGATGCCCTTCGCCCAGGTCGTAGTGAATGTCCAGACCGGACATCATTCCGGCGATGTGGATGCGTGGTTCGTCCATTCCCAACAGTTCGGACACGGTGTCGCGCAACGCGTCCAGCCGTGGGTTGGACCGTTGCAGCGCGCTCTGGGCCATGGTGGCGCGCAGAACGCGTTCTCCGACCGGATGCCGCTCGGCGTGATAGGTGTCCAGCAGGCTCTCCGGTGACGTCCCGTGAACGACCTGGGCCAGTTTCCAACCCAGGTTGACCGCGTCTTGGAGCCCCAGATTCAGGCCCTGTCCGCCTGCGGGAGAGTGGATGTGCGCGGAGTCTCCCGCCAACAGGACCCGACCCTCCCGATAGGACGCGGCCTGTCGGGTCATGTCGCTGAATCGGGTGATCCACGTCGGACTGTGTACTCCGTAATCGGTGCCCCGCGCCGCGATGAGCTCCTCGCTCAAGTCGTGCAGGGTCGGTTCGGTGTCGTGTTCGACCTCGGTCTCCCTGATCACCATGCCGTACCGCCCGCCGCCGTCGCCGAGCGGTGCGACCGCCTGTACTCCGAGGTCGTCCATTCGCAGACCCAGCTCGGGTTCCTCACTGGTTTCGACCTCTGCCAGCAGCATGCTGCTGGCAGCTTCCCAGCCGGGGAACTCGATACCGGCGGTCTTCCGGATCAGGCTGCGGCCTCCGTCGCACCCGACGAGATACCGTCCCCGGAACGTGTCACCGGTGGAGGTCTGGACGGTGACACCGGTCGCGTCGGCGACGAATCCGGTGATGTCGCGACCGCGATAGAACGGGACGGACAGTTCCTCGACCCATTCGGCCAGCAGTTCTTCGACGCGGTTCTGCCCGAGTCCCAATCCGTAATGGTGGCGGCTGGGGAAATCGCTGATGTCCAACGAGATGAATGCGTAACCGGTGACCTGACCGATCTGTCCGGCTTCCAGGAATCGGTCGGCGATACCGCGTTGATCGAGTACCTCGATACTGCGAGCGTGCAGTCCGCGTGCCCGGGAGCCGATCAGTTCCTGGTCGATACGGCGCTCGACGATGGCGACATCGACCCCGGCCAACGCCAGTTCGCCCGCCAGCATCAATCCGGTCGGACCGCCGCCGGCGATCACCACGGCGTGTTCTTTGCTCATCATCTACCGACCCCGATTCCGTAGTTGCTCTGAGCACAGTGTGCGGTACCGAAAGCGAGGTGAAAGCACCCCGGTGTGACATGTGTTGAGGGTGCCGGGATATAAATTAGAGGTGGCGAGGAATTCTCGCCCTTCAGGTGTCACCAACGATGATCTGCAATTCTCCCGATTGATTCACACCGGATTCTCCACACACCACGGATGTGTTCAGGATGGTTGTGCCCGCGAATTCACCGGGCGAAACGGGTAACCGATCCGCGGGTTTCACCGAACGGCGTGGCACCTCGAACATCGTCACCGCACGTCGTCCGCGACGATCCGGGTGCGCCAGTGGGCGAGCACGGTTTCGGTGGCGTGGACGTCAGGATGATCGGCGCCCAGCGCCCTGACCTGATCATGGAGCAGCACCTCCAGCTCGGCGACCGCGGTGACCGGATCGCCCGACTTCCCCCGAATGATCGCCAGATCGTGCCGGGTGGTGAGCGTACCCGGGTGATCAGGGCCAAGCACTCGACGGCGATCGACTGACAGAATCTCCAGCTCGGATATCGCGGTGGCGGCGTCACCTGCGTCGCTGTGAGCCTCAGCCAGCTTGTGTCGGGTGGTGAGGGTGTGGGGATGGTCGCGCCCCAATACCCGAATGCGATGGCGAAGCAGGGCTTCCAACTCGCCGAGCGCGGTGACGACATCGCCGGCCGCCCCCCGCCAGCGGGCGAGGTAGTGCCGGGTGGTGAGGGTGTGAGGATGATCCGGTCCAAGCACCTCACCACGATCGGCCAGTACGGCTTCCAATTCCGCGACGGCGGCGGCGGGGTCACCGGTGTCACCTTTCAGGTTGGCGAGGTGACCTCGGGTGGATAGCGTGCGCATATCGGAGGGGCCGAGCACTCGGAGCTGGTCGGAGAGCAGCTCTTCGAGTTGGGCCAACGTGTCGGAGGCTTCGCTGATCCTGGTGCGCCAGTGGATGAGGCTACCCCGGGCGCTCAGCGTCTCGGGGTGATCGGGGCCCTGAACCCGGACGTGGTCGGCGAGTACCGCTTCCAGAGCGGTGATGGCACCGACCAGATCGCCGGATTTTCCGTGACATCTAGCCAGTTCACCGCGTGTGGTGAAGGTGGCGGGATCGTCGGGCCCGAGGACTCGAGTCTGATCAGCGAGGACGGCCGTCAAACCCGTCACCGCTCCGACCAGGTCGCCCGACAGGCCCCGACAGTTGGCCAGGCTGAATCGGGCGAGGAGAGTGTCGACGTGATCGGGCCCCAGAACTCGGTCGCACTCACCACACAGGAGCTGGAAGTACTCGATGGCAGCGGATATCTGACCACTGTGGGTGAGACTGTCGCCGAGTCGAAAATGGATCGAGTGAGCACCGTTCGACGAAAGAAGCGTTCCCCGCTCGATGAAGAGCGCGGTGGCGTTCGCACGCAACAGTTGGGAATACTCTCTATCGGTCGCGGGGTCAAGCCAGATCTCCATCAGTCCATCGGCGACCATCATCGCCATCCGGTCGATCTTCTGGTCGGTCAAACGCTCCCGTACCGCTCGTTGCACCAGCCCGTGCACTCGCACACGCCGGTCGTCCATGTCGATCAAGCTGAACTTCGCCAGATTGTGCAGGCCGTCGGTGATGTCGTCCCGATCCCACTCACCCAGCTCTGACAGATGGCTCCTCCTGATTGCCGCGCTGGTGAACAGCTCGCGCGGAATACCGTTGGGGTCCAGCAGGCTCGCGGACTCAAGTAGGCCACGCGCAGTGCCGCTGGGGTGTGCCCGGTCTGCCGCGTCGATCGACAGCGACCAGGTGGTCGCCACAGTGGCGTGATAGTCGTCGGGTGCCTGCTCAGGGAAGATCTGCTCCAGTCGACGCCGCTGATCGAGGTAACGACGCCGATAGTCGACGCAGGTCAACCCGCGATCCAACATGTAGGCGACCGCGTGTGCCAACGCGAGCGGCAGATATCCGAGATCTTCGCTGATCACTGCGATATCGGCGTCGTCCTCATCGCTCAGTTGAGCACGCAGAAACTGGCTGGCCTCATCCGCCTCGAACGGATCAACCCGAATCAATCGGCCTCGTTGCCGCAGCGCCGTATCGCCGCGTCGGGTCGTGACCACCGTGGTTCCGGTGTCGGGCGGCCACCATCGGGCTAGATCGGCTGGATCGGTCAGGTCGTTGAGCACTATCAGCCAGCGTTTGTCCGTGGTGGTCAACCAGTTGACGAACCGCTCGGCCGCCTGTTGCGGGTTCGCATCGGAGAACCCGGTGACATCGGCACCGGCGCGGGCATAGGCCGAGATGACACTGTTGCGGTCGGTTGCGGTCACCCACAGCAGCAGGTCGAGGTCCCCGGCAGCCCATCGCTGTTCGGCGTAGTTGACGGCGAGTTGAGTTTTGCCGACCCCGCCGGTGCCCGACAATATGACTCGACCGGACGTGATCGCGGCCAGCTGGTGGTCGATATCCCTCTGCTGCCACGAGGTGGCCACCTCCGGCACCACCCCGATCCGATGGGGCCAGGTCACGGTGGGGCGAGTGGCGAGATTCCAGGTGTTGTACTGCGAGTTCCGATCACCCCACTGGCCACCTTGCGCAATCGGTTGGGGATTCGCCACTTACCGCCCGCCATGTTCAGCCATTATGGAATGTATTCGTCTGACGATTGTCGTCGCCTATTTGGACGCCCTGTGAGTTGATCACGATGACGCCTCCGGCGTTGTCGACCGCGTCGTGGAGTTGCCGGGCGGCCGCGACCAGTTCCGCGTCGATCTCGATGCGTGCGGAGCTCAGCAGTCGCCGCCATGCCTCGGGATTCCGGTCGTCGGCCTTCAGCACCGCCACCGCCGTCGAGGGATCATCGGTACGTCGGGTCAGCAATGCCTTCAGCCCCAGGTATGCGTCATTGACGGTGGCTTTGGCAGCCTCGGTGAGGCCGGCCAGTCCTCCCGCCCCCACGGCTGCAGCTCCGGCCGCCAGCGCGCTCGACACAAGCTCTATATCAGACATTCGCTCCCCGTCAGGGTCCATTCGGTGACCTCGCCTGCCGTCGGCGTATGCCGGTGTCAGTCTATCGGGTGGTCGCCGCTACCCAGGCATGTGTTGTGCGGCAACGGGCTGGACTGTTCGGTGAGGCTGGCGCAACGGGCGGACCAGGTGGGATTTCGACACCCGGCACGGGTCGGCCAGTCTTGCAAACTACTGTGGATGGTTGGGGTTGATCGGCAATCGTAGGTTGATCTGGTATCAATGCCGACCGGTCAACCGTTACCGGTGGATTCTTCCGGACGCGCGTCGACGATTGACCATCGCGACGCCGGTTTTCCATTGACTGCCCGGCATCGCCTGTGGCACGGCTGATCGGGCCGTTGCCCGGTCGCCCGGCCCCGGTCGGTGTGGCGGGCGAGGAGATCACAACAGGTTGGCGAGCTTCAGGTCGTCGCGCAGTGTGGTGGCGTCGGTGAAGGCGATGGAGGTGATTCCCAATTCTCGGGCCGCGGCCACGTTGTCGGGATTGTCGTCGATGAACACCGCCCGGTCGGCGGTGATCCCGAATCGGTTCAGCGCGTAATGGAAGATCTCGGGATCGGGCTTGCTCATTCGCACCTCACCGGAGATGACGGTGTCCC